>JAABUI010000141.1_pt1 | contig 101821 bp, 93 predicted proteins | sample 5559111 | NCBI WGS metagenome assembly JAABUI01 (sample SAMN10711870, study PRJNA513365) | rock metagenome | isolation source: Antarctica rocks | place: Antarctica: Victoria Land, Buttleship Promontory | reverse complement strand
TCAATGAAACAGTTGTTCTTCGATGTTTATGTTTCATGAGATGACAGCTTTCTCAGCTTCGACTGAAGCATCGATGAATAGAAGTGAAACTCTTCTATTGACAGTGCTTCTAAGCAGATGAGTTGTTCGAAATTCAACTGACTCGATGTCACGTGTCATGATGAGAGAAGATAGAAGTTGTTGAGATAAAAGTAGATGAGAAATTGATGTTTTGAATTGATGTTTTTTGATGAGTGAAAATTCAAAGAATCTCTTGTGAATTTCAGGTAATAATTGAGTGCTTTATTCGAAGAATTTCTTGCGAATAGAATGATGAAAATGAGTGTAGAATCGAAGAATTCCTTGCAATCTAAAATGATGATGCAAATTTGAAGAATCTCTTGCAAATTTTCCTTACTGAATAGATTGTTTCATATCATCTATTCGTCGATAGCAGAATAGTAGATGATGAGCATTTATCTAATGTTAGAGATCTGTCTAGAGCGAGTCAGATAGAAGTGTCATTTAACTAGAAGATAAATGCTAAGAAAGAAAGATAGCTACGAAAAAGAAGCTGACTACATATGTGTGTTTCTCAGTCGACGCTAGGCCCAATAGAGACTAGTCAAGGTGACGAAGCGAGAATAGACCTAATAAGACTAGAAGACTGAGTCTGACAAGACTAGAATCGTGACAATTCTTTCTTAACATCTTCTTCAATCATTACATCGTCATTTACTTTTATACAGTCATCGCAGATCACGAATGAATCAATCAGCATAACAGACGTATTGACGCTGCAGATGATACAAAAAGCAACAGCTAAAGAAGAAAGAAAGATCAAAGAGCGAAGAATTAGATAAAAGAGAAAGAATCAACAAAAGCAGATGAATAGTTGCAATAAGCTGAAGATGCTTAAGAAGACTGAGACTTCTTCTATGCTCGATTGACATTGACATACATTGTCTGTTCATTCTAGCAGTTCTGTTTAGAACAATGATCTTCATGATTATATTTTCTGACATGTCTTCAAAGTTAGTAGCACTCAAGCACGTTCTTTTTGACACGTTTTTGATGAGCTGAATGCTCAATATTACGATCTACAAACAATACAAAGCTGAAAAGAGCACGATGAGAGTCATTGAAAGAGCTTAAACATATCTGCTGACATTGACATATAGCTGACTTGTGATGTCAGCAAGTATGCTCGCTCTAAAGATTCTGATTCAGATGACAAATTGTTATTTGAATCAACGACTAAAGATACATCGACAGCACGCTCTACATTTTCTACATTAGCTCAGCAAGCTTGTACTTCGACAATGCAAACATGAAATCATCTATATAATTCTTAAGCTCGAAGATCTGCTTTAAAGTTTCAAGTCAAGATCTCAGTTTTGCAAATATCGATCGAAGATGAAAGTTTGAAGAAGATGAAGAAAACTTTAAATAATTATTCAGAAATAGCGAAGAAGCATGATGAGCTTGACTATGATGAGTCTATTTATATCTAGATATCATTTGAATATATGAACTATGTCAGTCAGACGAAAAAGTGCTTCAGAATCATCAACTCGCTCTCTTTGTGACTTGACTGCTACTTTTAGAAATTCATCAAATTTCTCGTTAAATTCATCATATCATCGAACAAGCTGATCATTTCTTTTAATTTAAGCTTTCAACATTGAAAATGAGCTTTCTATGAAATTATAGTCAGGCGAGTAGAATGACAATTTGACAAGATGCATCTCAAAGCTTTCACATAGCTCATTAAGCTTTGCTGATTGATGAATTCTAGCATTATTCATGATCATCATTGAACGTAATTTTATCTCTTCAGAATTGCATATAAAAAGCATCTGTGATTGCATGAAGTTCAAAAAGATCTCTTTTGTTATGAAGTTGTGATGCATCTTTCATGCAATGTATTCATCAATGAAAAATGCTGACAAAATGCTTCATCTCTTCGATCGTTTTAAACTTTGAGTGATGTGCAGAAATAGATCAATCGAGACTCAATCATACTTTCGATCAGCTAATGAGCAAGCATTAGCATGACTAGAAAGAGTAAAGAAGAAGAGAAAGTTGAGTTTATCTGTTCGCTCACAAGCAACGCTTTCATCGAGAAAGACTAGCTGATCAGATGTTCAGCTCATAAGTCGTCGTTCTCATTCGCTGCGAAGCTTCTCATCGCGCTCAGCAGTGATTCTTTGAGCGATCTTTCTGCTGTATCTAGCTTCTTTGAGCAGTCTGCTGATCATGCTTTGACTGACAACAATATCAAACTCGTCGTACAGAAATCAGATCATGTCATTCTGATAAACGATGAGTCGTTGACTGAGAAAGTCAAGAAGCTTCTGAGCATGATACTCACTCAAAAGTCTCGATCTATCAATTGTATCAAACGCAGACGTCACATCGCTGAAATGAAGATGTTTTTTACGCATACGATTGATCTGCTGTCTGATAACATGAGTGACTTTGTGTATGAACGTTGTGCTATCGCCACGGGCTAGGTGAAACTGAATCTCGTCTCTAAGGTTCTGGGTAAGAGCTTGGGACATGGTAGGTAGGACAGGATTGCCTCCGTGTGAGGCTGAGGTTTGTATAGCTTCAAAAATGAAGCTTTGGGGTGTTTTGGGGATGTGGGGATGATATCTAGGTATTTGCTCTATTTGCACCAAATTTAAGGCTGATTTGTGGGTTTTCCCCGCCAAATTCGCTAAAACCCGAAAACTGAACTAGACTTTCGGATACAACGATAGACTTGAGCTTCTTTTAAACACCGATTTTATTGCAGCCCGTCTGTTTGTAGGGAAGCGACACCACCCAGCAGGCATTTGGGTCTTGTTTGATCTTTGTCAATTGGTCGTTATTATGTGTAATTTAACGGTGATCTATGTCTTCTTAAGACGCGTTGCTGAAAACTCGGAGTCAAAGGCCTGACTCTAAAATGCATATAATAAAAATTTTACGTACAAGACTCAGAAGCGTTGCTAGGAGATAGATCGAGTAAGATTAATAGCTGACGAGCAGTTGGAAGAAGCCCGAGGAGTACCATCGGAATGGGTAATTATCTTGAAGCTTGAGGGCTCGAATGAAAATAGCTTTGGTTGACTTCCTACAGTAGGGTTGGCGCTATAGATGAGTACCCGTTGGACCCTGTGAGACCATTGGGAACGTTGACTCTGTTGATGCTTACCAGCCTCAATATCTTCTATCCCTCGTTCGGCTTCTCATGCTCGGAAGCAGAGCGGAGTAGGGCATGGAGTCGAAAGAGGCTGCTTGCCTCTCGAAAGGCTTACATTCAAGGTTAGAGACCCTAGAAAAGCCATTTGTAGCACCATAGCTTCCAAAGCACAGCAAGGCCACAAAGACTATTGCCGAGATCGAATCACACCTGGGCATGTCAAGTCGATGATTGCTCTCTATAAAGACTATTGTTGCCCTGAGGTTCGGTTTAAGCTCGGTACGGGTTATTTCCCACAAGCGAATATCGCCGCATTCGGGACGTACTCAAGGTAGGGCAGGTCGGTTCTGATGTCGAGGTGATGAAGTGCACAAGATGACGTCGTGCACCGGAAATGGAATTCGAGGTAGTTGGCCAAATCAGGGTTAGTGGATTAGTGGATTAGTGGATTTTTTCTCCGCACAATCTTTTACTCTCTACTTTGTCCTCAACCTTTCTTCAACCACTTCACTTTCTTTCTAGAGTTGCATTCACCATGTAATCCATCCTTTAGCCTGTCTTGAAATGTTACACGAGCATTCCCCGCTATTCCCCCGCGTGCTAGTCGAGTACCTTATGTCTCTAAAGTACCCTTTCCTTGTGCACGTCATACATGAAATGCAACCCAACCCAACGAAGCTTGCTGATTCCGATGCCTCCCCGTCACCATGATGGGAGCATTGTTGTCGAGAGCATCATTGGCCGTGCGGGGAAGGTGGAAAGGCAGAAACATGTAAAGTCTATATGTACATAGCATAGTCCCCAGACCACGTTTTCGAATAGCAAAGCTTTCTCAATATGTCTTGCGTGTCGTTGAAAGGACTTGTGATAATAGGCTTGTCGGCTTCAGCTGCCGCAGTCCCAGTGACCAGAGCCATCACTGACTGGACCAAGTACGTCAACCTTTTTATAGGAACTGAAGGTACAGTGCCTGGGACATCTTACAATGGAGGGAATGTCTTTCCAGGAGCTACAATTCCATTCGGTATGCATCAATCGCCCAAGGACAGAGCTCCAGTTGATGTACTGACCAAGAACAGGTTCTGTCAAAGTCGGTATCGATACCACAGAGTACGCTGCCCCTCGGAGAGCCCGAGTATCCGATCAGAATACTGATCAGCAACAGGTTCAATACATCAACAGACGCCAATGCTGGATACACACCAGATGGAAACGTCACAGCCATTACCATGCTCCACGAAAGTGGTACAGGTGGTGCCCCGAAATATGGTGTTGTGCCTCAGATGCCATTGACCACCCTTGAGGGTGTCAACTTGCTCGATAATCTCACGTACATGCAACCAAGAGTTGGAAATGACAGCGGCTCAGTAGGTTACTACAGGACCAACCTGAGAAACGGCGTCACCGCCGAAATGTCCGCCTCTCAGCATGCTGGGATCATGCAATATACATATCCAAGTGGAGGGGACAAATACGTGCTTGTGGACGTCTCACATTATCTACCAACCCAGGATGAGTTTGTTGCGGAACAATTATATAGCAATGGTTTCATCGAGACTTCCCATGGTGGAGCAATGTATACTGGTTACGGAATCTGGCGAGGAGGTTGGAACGAAGGTGAGCAAAGTATCTTGATCGGAATCATAATCTTTTAGATCGTGCACTTACATGATGTAGGGGCCGACTTTCAGGTCTATTTTTGTGGCCAATTTGATACTACTTCTACCAGTGCACAGCTGTTCTCAGGACCTTATACCGATCCGTATCCGCCTGGAAACACAAACGGCACCGGCTTTACCGCCCAAGCAACTTATCTTAGTGGCACCACTATCACCGGAGGAGCCACCGGCTACCAATACGCGAACCGGGTCGGTGTGCTTTTCAAATTCCCTACTAATGCTACCACTGTCAAATCCAAAGTGGGCGTTTCGTGGATCTCAGCCGACAAAGCCTGCCAATTTGTTGCATCAGAGATCCCAAGTTACGATCTGAACATTACCGTCGCAACTGCCCAATCAGCGTGGAATAATGACGTTCTCAACAAGATCACCACGACAGATCTTGGTAATTCAACTAGACTGGAGATGTTTTACTCTGCGCTGTACAGGGCCCACCTGTTGCCAAGCGACAGGACCGGAGAGAACCCTCATTGGCGATCTATTGAACCGTATTACGATGACTTTTATACTGCTTGGGATACATTCAGGTGCCTCAACAGCCTGTATCTGCTGATCCAGCCAGATCGAGAAGAAAGCATTGTGAGAAGTTTGATAGACATCTGGAGACATGAACGGTTCATGCCTGATGGCAGGAGTGGTAATTACAACGGTAGAGTCCAAGGAGGCTCAAACGCCGATAACATTCTAGCGGATGGCTACGTGAAAGGCCTAGCTGGAGGCATCAACTGGACTGATGGCTACGCTGCGATGAAGACTGATGCCGAAGTGGTACCTTACAACAACTTCGACCCCGAGGACCTGACTGGAAGTACCAAAGAAGGTAGAGGAGCTTTGCCTGACTGGCTGGACTATGGCTTCATCACGCCAAACTTCTCCCGAAGTGTGAGCAAGACCGTTGAGTACTCGCTCAATGACTTTGCCTTGAGCCAAGTGGCTGCAGGGATCGACCCCCAAAACCAAGCCAAGTATCTCAATAGATCTGCGGGATGGCAAAACCTGTGGCAACACAATCTCACTTCCCTCAACTTCACTGGGTTTCTTGCTCCTAAATACGCCAACGGCACTCGTGTTCCAGGCTTCGATGCAACTTCCTGCGGCAGCTGTGAGTGGTCAGCCGTTAGTTACGAGGCATTACCATGGGAGTACAGCTGGACAGTGCCTTTCGACATGCAAACCCTTATCACCTTCATGGGTGGGCCTCAAACTACCGAGAACCGTTTGGATGCCATGTTCATCCCGGGTCTGAAGAGTGGTGCCGTTGGATCTGGAGGAACCAATGGCATTGGGAGCACACTTTTTAATCCCGGCAACGAGCCCAGTTTTCAAACCCCCTTTCTGTACAACTACCTCCAAGGAAGGCAGTACAAGAGCGTTCTTCGAAGCAGACAGACGGTGAACACCTACTACTACCCTGCGCCTAGCGGTCTTCCCGGCAACAGTGATGCTGGTGCGATCGATTCTTGGATGATCTGGAATATGCTTGGCCTCTACCCTGTGGTCACTCAGCCAATCTACCTTCTACTCTCTCCATGGTTTAGCGACATATCGATGAGCATTGGGGGCAACTCAACATTGCGCATCACTGCACAAGGGCTCAACGACACAAGCTACTATGTACAGAGCGTGAAAGTCAACGGACAGCAGTGGAACCAGAGCTGGATCACCCATGATGATATTAAGAATGGAGGTCAAATCGACTTCGTTCTTGGCAGCCACCAGACGAGCTGGGATACTGGGGCTTTACCACCTAGCCCAGGGCACGTCAGTCTGCCGAGTGCCTGAACGTCTCGGGCCAAAGTTCAGGTGTATTATGCGAGGTAAGTAAAAAGGCTGCTATGCTATATACTTGTATAGAATACATGAATGAATGATGATCTACGTAATCAAGCTCGTAGGATTTCCGCAGGGTACCTCAGTATAAGGGTTGCATAAAGTATCATCTATTAGGTAGACTGTTGTCTGCCCTACAGTAGGGTACTCAATGTACTGTACATGTACCGTTACACCGTAAGAACGAGGAACCTGAATAGCGTGACGCTAGTGAGATCGATTGCCGAGTGCGGGGAGAAACTCAACTGAGAAGCGCCTCGGCCGTCTCATGCCCTCTATCAACCACTTTATCTACCTTATCTGAGACATGGAGCCTCGTTCCCCCTCATTAGCCTCGGATTCGGCTGTCTTCAGCCTCATCAATGCTTTTGACTCTTTGGACAGCATAGGCGCTGATCATGCTGCCTCCGTTCGACTACTTCGACCATCGGCAAGCTTGGTAATCGACGCTCCCAAATGTACGGAGATTCATGGCAGGCTAACCCCAATCGTTCAACAGTCAACGCAAGCAGCTCGAACGCAAAACTCGGATAGCCAGCCTCTCAGAAGACTACCACGCTCCGGTCTCTCGGAAAGATAGAGAGGTTCTTGCCAAGCCTATTGAAGAAATCGTGCAAGATGTCCACAAAGGGCTTCTTAAACCCATTGATATCCTTAAATCGTACGGCAAGATTACCATCAGGGCTCATGCAAAGACCAACTGCCTCACGGAGGTGATGATCCGCGAGGCAGAGGGATGGGCAGAGAGCGATGTCAACCTAAAAGGACCTCTCGCAGGCATCCCGGTTTCTCTCAAGGATTCTATTGCTGTAGGCGGGTTTGACGTTAGTGTTGGATATTCGTGCAATACCGGCAAACCGTATGCTCGGGACGGTAGCCTTGTTAAATTGCTCAAGGATGCTGGTAGGCCCTTCGACCCGTACAATCGATGAGGCTGCCTGCTGACGGGGCCTACAGGCGCCATACCATATGTGAAAACCAACCTGCCTGTTACCCTACTCTCCTTCGAATCTACCAATGACGTCTGGGGCCGCTGTACCAATCCTCACAACCCAATGTACTCCCCGGGTGGTTCAACGGGTGGAGAAAGCGCGCTGCTAGCTTACGGGGGTGGCCGGATCGGAATCGGTTCAGATGTTGCAGGTTCCGTACGAGTGCCGGCGCATTTCAGTGGGATTTACTCTCTACGTTGCTCAACAGGACGGTGGCCAAAGATGGGTATCAACACCAGTATGCCTGGCCAAGAAGGTATACCCAGTGTATACAGCCCAATGGCCCGCACCCTGGCAGATCTCGTCTATTTTTCTAAAAGCATCATCTCCATGAAACCATGGAACTACGATCATACTGTGCACCCCATCGAATGGCGAACAATTCAATACCAAGAAGCGAAGGACAAGCACAAATTCAAATTTGGTGTCATGAATACAGATGGTGTCATTCCTCCTTCTCCTGCCTGCGCTCGCGCTCTCGAATCCGTTGTCTCCGCCCTCCGATCCCAAGGCCACGAAATAATTGACATCTCTCCGCCCTCCCCTTACACTGGACTTCTCATCGCCTCCACGCTTCTGACGTCTGACGGCTGCAAAACATACCGCTCCTTTTTCCGCACTGGCGAATGGAACGACCCTGGCGCTGCACAGATGAACAATTATGCGAAAATCCCTAGACCGTTCAAGTACTTGTACTACCTTTGGGTCAAATATGTCCGCCGTGACGAGATCTGGGCCGGACTGTTGAAAGGTTTCCACAAGAAAAGTGCGTTCGAGCAGTGGAAGTGGGTAGCGAAGAGGGAGGCGTACAAGGCGGCATGGCATACATGGTGGCAGGAGGAGGCAAAGCTTGACTTCATGATCACTCCACCCAACGCTACGCCTGCTGTTCCTCACGATGCCATGAAAGACGCTGTCAGCAGCTGCGGCTATACATTCCTCTTTAATCTGCTTGATTACGCATGCGGCATCATTCCTGTGACGCACGTTGACAGAAATCTCGATCAAATTGACCCCACCTTTGATATCAAGGAATTGAACGGGGTGGCAAAGGGGGCCTATAAGCATTATAATGCGGACAAGATGCATGGTCTACCTGTCGCCGTACAGGTTGTTGGACAGCGCTTGCAGGAGGAAAAGGTCTTGGCGGTTATGGAGAGAATTGAAGAAGCGTTGGAAAGGCAGGGGGGAAATTATGAGCATTTGGAGATTGAGTAAGAGTCATTGACTCTCTACTAGCATGTAAAAACATGAGATGAGTGTACAACCAGTTTGGAAAACTTTCCTTACTTATTTTCCTGGCGCCTTTTCTCCTTAAACGGCTGCACAAACGCACGCGCTTTCCCAAGAGTAGAGATAGTATTTTGGGAGACCTTAATAGAACTAAGGCACTTGCGTAGTATATGTGTCGGATTGAGCGACGTTCCAAGCACCACATTCGAAGCGCCATTGGTATATGCCATGACACAGAACCTTCAAGCCCTTGGACAGCAGATGCTTGATACGGTACAGCTCACCGTTCTGGTTCGCTGAGAATTGAATCAAATATATGTCCTCAGCCGCATCTGCCTCACTTGTGATCTGTCCTGTTGTTGCGGCGATCGGCCTCTTGCCAGGCCGTTGCTAGTACAAGCATGGCCTCATTTCGTTCTCGGGGAAAGTAGCCACAGTGTTGTATCCAGAATATAATCTCATTCGCGTCCCACTTTTGAAGCCTCATCCTGAGCTCACTGGCGGGATAATCCCTACTTCGTCCCCCTCCTTTATTACCATCCCGGCAGCAGCATCCTCCTCAACATCCACATACTCCAAATTGACCGTAAGCGCGCTGCTGCTCAGCACGCTCTTCTTAATCCCCGGATACTTTTCCTCCAGAAAGTCGAACAGCTCCGTCACTGGAACCGGTGCGGGGAAGTTTTCCGAAGGCTTCCTTGTGAAGCTGGCTGCGGAGGCGAAGTAGAGGATGTTAAACTGGCCGGGTGGGGATTTGTTGGCTGCCATTATTGTAATTCGAGAGGGTTCCTGAAGGCGATGAGGTGTGGTTAGCTTGGGAGGGAGGGCGTATAGGGGAAAGGTTGTAAGGAACGGTGCAGAGTAAAGACCGGATCAGATAGGTAGATGGTTTCTGTGAGAGAGACACATGGCGCTCTTTCGGATAATACATGCTTTGTTTGTTGGGGTTCATCAGAGTCTTGTGAATGCGGAGTGCGGAGTCAAGAGAGAAGGCGGCTTACCGATTGGCGTGTGCGAATGTACCAGAAATGGATGTGGACGGTGGAGAAGGATTTAGGGTTTATAGTGCGGATATGGGATTATCGAAACGCGTTTTAGGATGCTATGGGCTACCAGAATCTTAGATATACTAACAGTTAAAAAATCCATAACCCTCTCCTATGAGAACGTTTCGCGCATGCAGGACAGTTCCTGCATCGCTTTAACAAAATGGCGTCATGGCAGCGGCTTCGTCTCAGCCTCGGTCTAGATACAGGCCTCGCTACCAAAAAAGTATGCTGGCGCTGTGCCCTGAGACAAACGCGGCGACATAGTTCTACGGTCCAGGGTGCTCTGTCAGGAGAAATGGTGTTCTCCCAGAAGTCATACGATGCTTTGGCCCGATCCAAGAGGGAAAATCGAATACTTCACGAACGACAAATACGAGACTTGCCGACTCGCATATGGAGAGTCAATCCATTCGACCCATCCGAACCATCCGACCCATCACATCAGTCGACTGTTAGATGTCATGTAGCAAAGTCTTCGCCCTTGGTGAAGCATGTCATCGAAGAGTATGCAAACGAGGTGCCTATACATTTAGGAGGCCTGGATCGCAAGGATGAACAGGAGATGTCACATTTGCGGATTCACGGAATGGAAACAGAGATTGTGCCCTCCGCGAGCGTAAATATACTCAACAACGATGGAAACGAATTGCGAATGAGATCTGGAGGTCCCAATGCCGAACCACATCCGGCCCTTCAAGTATCCGCAGCGAAAGATGTACTGGAGCCAGAAGATTTTGTGCTGGCAGCGGATGCTGAGATAGCTTTGGACGACGTTCTCAAGGCTTTCGCTTTCCAGAAATTGCGTTCCCGGATGGCTCAACATTCGCAGCTTATACGCAAATCGCGACCAAGCCCTAATAGATCTGATTCTGTAAGGTTCCCACGCATAAGGTATTACACAACATGTACTGTAGGTGAGCTAAATTCAACGCAAACCCTGTTGTTATGACTAAATCTATACAGGCTAGGTATGCAAGTCACGAAGTCCCAGAGTTCTCTCCAGCAGAATATCAACCTGCTATAGAAATCCCTATCAATAATGATGTGGGCGTCCGAGATCGTTTGAGAGCTTGGCAAAAGCAGCAGAATGCAGACTCGGAGATTCTCATGTCTTCTGGTTTTCCAGATAGTAAACTCAAGTCCCAGGAAAATCTACTTGCGCAATCTGGAACAAGCGATGGTGAAAATACCTTGTTTCGAGACGATGAGTCTTCTCAGGACGAATTGATGTTAAGAATGGATGCTGAAGATCAGGTTACCGATGCTACCGATGACCAGACCTTCCTTAGAAAAGGAGACTTGGTTGAATTCTTGTGAGTGAACGACTCTAAATTTCGTTACTGAAGATACGTACCGCTCACTTTTCGTAGGACCACTGGCGAACCTATACTGGCCATATTCATTCGGAATTTCGCAGCGCAATCACAGTTCTATACGATGCAAGGCAAATGGGTCCACAGATTGCCCCAGCGCGTCAAATTCAGTATAAGTCGGTTCTCCACATTGGATGCCGTTAATCGAATTCTCCCCTATCTCCCCACGGAGCAGGTTGGAGAAGATATGCTGGATAACCTTCACAACTTGGATATGTCTGTCCCTCGTGAAGCAGGAGCCGACTTAATTGAGAAGATGTTGCGGTTTCACAGAGCCGCTAATTCTACCTTCAGGAAACACGCGGATAGGCTCGATCATGCTTACAAAATAATGGCGCACCCAACGGAGCGTAGATGGCTTTCACTCGAAGAGGCTGCAACAGAACTTCTCCAGATACGAGGAAAATCGACGCTCAATAACGCAATGCTCTGGGCTGTACACAGGGTACTGGTTAAGACTGTAGGTATCAGAATGGGTAACAAAAAGCACCGTCTATCTCCAATATTTGACATACTGCCGCGACGCGATGTTGATGACTTGTCAAGGGTTACAAAATGGTTACGAGATTACCAAGAAGGGATAACAGCCACTGCGATGACAGGTACTTGTCCAAAGGACAACGCAGGGACTGATAATCCGTTCTACAACTTCTTGCCCAAAGCCCGGACATTGATAACAGAGAGTCGGAAAAGACGCCCTGTCACGGAGCTTGGTGCAGTCGGCCCCAGCTCTGTCAAGGTTACTCCCGTCGCGCCTCAGTGGGCGGTTTGGAAGAGCAGTCCTGGCATGCGGTTCACTGGCGGTGAAAAGCAAATTCTGGAGTTTATCAACGTTTGGGTTAAGAACGAAACTTTGACACCTGGTTCAATCCTCACTTCATTCGGACCTATGATAATTCGCGCCACTGGAATGTACAAAGGTTTTGTACTCAAGCAAGATATTGGTGCTGTTTTCCTACAAGAAATGGGTGTGATATCTCCTTGGCAGAATCGTTTGGCGTACAATACGACCTTGAATCTTCCCGGCCACCGGTTGGATACCAAAACCGATCGTCTCTTAATTGATGCAGAGAAATCGTCAGACAACTTCGTAATGAAGGATTCCATGCAGAGCCTACGACGAGACTGGGGCGATTTGGAGGTCTTTTGCATCGATGATGCTGATGTCGCTGAAAGGGACGATGGTATCTCTTTGGAAGCTATTAACGGCAAAGACTCTGAGTACTGGATACACATACATGTTGCGAACCCGTCAGCTTTCATCACTCCAGACTCCGGTCTGGCAAGATACGCAGGTCATGTCACCGAGTCTATATATTTCCCTGAGCGGCGATTTCCGATGCTTAACCCAGATGTCGTGGCAAATCATTTCAGTCTTGCAATTAACAAGCCCACAATCACGTTTAGTGCCAAATTAAGAGCCGACGGTGAGATTCTTGAGACAAAAGTGGTGAACGGCATCATTCGCAATGTTCGACATATAACACGAAAAACACTACGGCAATACCTCTCATTTGGCGACACGCCGCTAGCAAAGGAGATCAAGAACATCACCGTAGGACGTGCCAACCTAGGATCGGGGACGATCCCTAAGTCAATCATGAGTCCAACCAAAAATACGGCCGAGACACTGACTTCCTTAAACGAATCGCAAGTAGCAACATTACGTAGACTATGCGAACTGGGTGCAGCAAGACGTCTCAAACGTGAGCAGAATGGCGCCATCAATATCATGACTCAACAAATACCAAGAGTAGAACCGTCCGTCTACTTTCAAGCGGACGGAAAAGCACCGTCTTTGTTGTTTGACAGACACAGCCAGCGAATCGAAGGAGACCCGATCATCTCATTGGATTGCACTGAGTTTGACCCTACCTCATCACCGGGGATTCATTCATCTGAGACACTAGTCCCCGATTGCATGATCCTAGCTGGCGAAATAGCTGCGACGTGGTGTGGTCAACGGAATATTCCTATTGCCTACAGAGGTACCATCCGTAACCCTGAACCTGAAATACCGCCTGAACAGTTCAAGAGAGAAGTTATTAACCCTGCAATCGCAAAGCATGGCTGTGCCCCCTTAGTCGTGAACCTCCGCTACCTCAGCTTGATTGGGACTTCTACTCTATCAACATCTCCCCTCGCACACACCCCCCTAGGCGCTCCTTACTACTGCAAGATCACCTCGCCCCTTCGACGGTATGCCGATCTAATGGCCCACTGGCAAATTGAAGCTGCAATTCGCTATGAAGCAGAAACAGGTCGCACCCTGATCGGCAGCGCAACTCAAGACTCCTACCTCCCATTCCGCTTTCCTGAAGCCGAGGCCGCAATCTCCCACATCTCCCGCCGCGAAAATGTTATTGGCCGTTGCAGCAAAGGTTCAGCGCGCCACTGGTACACACAGCTCTTGTTCAGAGCATTTTATTTCAAGGAAGCCCCCCTTCCAGACACATTCGGAGTCTATGTCTACGGAGCTAACACCAGCAACATAAAACATATGCGCTGGGCGGGGTTGATGAGGGAATATGGCTTCGGTGTTGACCTGGAGGACAATGAGTTGTCGAGAGCTGCAGGGGGCATTGGGGTTGGGGATTGGTGGGAGGCGAAGATTGATAAGATACAATGCCATTCAAGGTACATTGTTCTGTCGCCGCTGAGGCTCATTCAAAAGGCGGATTCTACATGATGAGAGAGAGAAAAAGAGAGAGTCTAAGGAGTGCGGATATTGCAAAAGTAAGAGAAACGAAGACAGTCCTCGATAGACCAATGCTGGGACACAGCACCTGAAAGTCCTCTACTTAGGGTCTATCAACTTATCAAGACTGAAAGCGAAAGAGGCTAAAGTCGTTAAAAGGACGGCTGGTCCAGGCAATTCGCGTGCTACCAAATTCGAGGATCCAAACAGTATAGGATAGTATCTAGAAAGGTGCATAGCCAGGTAGGGACGATAAATCGCACATCCAAGAGCACTAAGCGAAGCTTTAAGACGGTACTAGCACGAAACAAGAGGCGAGTTTGTGATAAGGTGAAGATTTCTACCTTCAATAAGAGAAAGATCGACACCATATGTATACGTACTAGAAAGGACGAGATTGCATGGGAGCATGAAGCTCCTCGAGGAACAGATCATAATGGAAGCTTTGCGCTGGAATATTTTCATGTCATAACTTATATTCAACCCCTGCATTAAACTGCTTCAGTCCTGAATAGCTTCCTTCTCGAGTCTTAGCATGGCATATTCTACACTGCTGGAAGGGTACTGTACAGATACTAACTACCAGAGGTAAGCTTGTCGGGGTTGAATTAGGGACTATGTCTAGCGCATACTGGGCGTTCTGGAAGCAAGCTGAAAGTAACAGAAGACGTTAAGCGGCTGCCGGCTGGAGCCATCTGCTTTAGGGTCGATTCTAGTTTAAGTTTTCAACAACATATTGCAACCTGCTCCCTCGACGATCATGGTACTAAGAACACGATCACTTCATTCGCTTGCTGGGCATCCCTAGGTACCATCCTTCGAGCCAATTGTCTCGATAGACTGGCTGTCCAGTGGCGCTCTGGACTGCACACTGATTTCTAATCAAGGTTGGTTGATATTCGAATCAAGAAACAGGGAGCCGAGCATGAGTGAACAGCCACAATATGGTGGTTGAGTGGCTTCTTGCGCAGAGATGAACAATACTATGACACAAGCAGTGGTGTCGATCGCTGTGCACTTCCTCCAACCCTGGAATTACTGGGAGTCTGGGAGAAGAGACCGAGAGAGAGCCGTTAGATTTTTGGCTCTTATTAGACGCACGCCACCCACATGGGCTAATCATATCGACTTGAAAAAACCTAGTTTCATGGGGTTAGGAAGTAAGGTAGTACTGGCAAAGCACTTATCCAGGCCGTTTAACTAAATAGTTACATATCTCATGGCATTACTTGGTGTTTATTTCCGTGTTGAGTATCTAACTGAAGTTTTTCCTTCCCTCTGGTGTTTTCATATGACCAAGCCGGCACTTACAGCCTACGCTTTCTACCCTCCATTAGTTTTACTTACAATGAAAAACTCTATCTCATCTGGCCCGGAGCCTCTGCTCCCGGCATGTTACCTGCTCAGCAGTTCCCAAGTCAATGCTACGGGATGCAACGCGGACAAGTATGTGGCAAGCTTTAGAATGCTTGATTTCCATGTTGCTTTGCGTAATATCTGGAAGAGATGCGCATAACAAGGGGCCATAAGGAAATTCTCCACACAAACAGCTCAACGCGGGCTGTCGAATACGTCCTCCGACACCAATCCAAACGAAGAAGCAGTAACTTCCTCTACTTTCCGAGTTTTCTTCGTTGCCCTTTTCAATGCGCTCCTTTCACCATCCCTGGAATGCCCTTCAGAATGATTGTTTGGGACCGAGAATCATAAGGGAAAGGGCAGTGTACTCGATGATTAACTGGCCCACTCTGCTTCCCTTGTGTTCCTTTCTCCTTTCGTACGGTTCAACAAAGTACTCGTAATGTTGCTTTGGCCGGGCTAAACCAAGGGGTTCTCGGTGGAACTTTAACCAGACATACCTACTTTGACTTGGTCGTTATTCCCAAGCGCTTGCTACCTTTCGAAGGCCATCTCAACATCCTCTTGCAACAAAGCCGGAGGTCACTTCTGATTCCCTCACTCGATAAGTTCGCTGAAAGGCGTCTCGTATCAGCACTAGCGTATTCCGGTTAGGTTGAAACCAACCCTAACGCTGACTGTACTGTTTTGGCATTTTGACAAGCCAGCTCTTCTCAGCAATTGATAAGAAGCTTAGTTACTTATTAGATTTATGGCTTTGTGCTGATTCGTACTGTGCCATTTCGAGGCATTGATGACATTTGTTTGCTCACTAATAAATGAAATAGAGTCTTATCCTTCTTATATAAGAAATTTGTTTTCCGAGCTTTGAATAGTTCCATCTCCCACGAATTCGCGCCTCTCCGTCATTCTTCGAGAAGTGCTACTTGCTCCCACAAGCCTCCAGTGATCATCGGGTTTTCTCAGATAACCATCTCCAATCCCTAACCCATTCCCACATTAAGAAAAACACAAGCAAGAATGGCAGGCATAGTCCTCAAAGGTAACTTCCTAAGTGCAACCTGCTCCTGCCCTTTGGAACCCTACTAACAATCATCTGACACAGTCTCTCAAGCCGCCGGCGGCTCTGGCGGCGCAACCCAGCAAGTCGTCCAGATGGCCGACGCTGCCAGCCACATCATGGACCTCTTCCGTGAGGAGGCCAAGAAGAACAAGGAAGACGCACGAGTTTCGGACAACGAATTTAACATCCGCAAAAACTTCCTCGTCAACGCCGTCAACGCCATCAAAGAAGCCACCATGTCCCAGTACAACATCGTCATCTGCACTGACCAGGAACACGACGACTTCCAAGCCCTAACCGGCCAGATCTTACCCATGGACCTGCTCAACGTGGAGATCTCGGCGGGCAAGTTCGTCAATTTCCAGGTGTATGTGTTTGAGACGGGGCGGTATCTGCGGCGCGGGCGGTGGGAACTGGATTCATGGGGTTGGTGGGGGGAGAGCAAGAAGTTCACGGATATCTTCATGCATGTGCATTTCGAAACGGCGCAGAAGAAACTCGATGCCGATGCTATCAAGAAAGCGACGGATCAAAAGGCGGCAGAGGATAAGACGGCGGCGGATGCGGCGACGGCCGCAAAGGCCACGCAGGATAAAGTGGCAGCGCTGGAGGCGACGACCCTGAAGGCGGAGGATGATAAGAAGGCTGCAGATGCGGCCGCGCAGGCTGGGCAACAAGGCGCGGCGGCCACGACGGGAGATGGGGGCGCTGGAGCAGTGCCGCCAACATCTAGTGGAATTCCTCCCGTGTCCTCAGGACAGTATCCTAGCGGAAGTGGTGGAGCTCCCAACGCTGGCCAATATGCCCCTGGGCCTGCAGCAGCTGGTGCTGGATCTTTTCCGCGCGGTCTTCCGGCTCCAAACGGTGCGCAAAGCGGTCCGTACGCCCCGAGCAATCCCGCATACTCCAACGGTCCAAACAACTACGGTCAAAATGCTAGCATGCAGTAAGCTAGCTCCTCCTCCACGATCCGTTTTCCTGAGAGAGCGACATGCTAACGAGAAAACCTCAGACAAGGCGCTCAAGACGACCAGTTCAGCAGCGGTGGTGCTCGAGGTTATCAAGCACAGCAGAGCAACACCCCCCCAGCTCCATCATTTACTTCTCGTATGCCCCTTTCCTCCTTTCTCACCCCCTTCTGCCCCATCAATCCTTTTTTCTTCTCCCATCCCATTTCTTTTTTCTCTTGCTTTGGAAGTATCGCTAACCCACTCACCCCCACCGACAGATCTCGCAAGAGCAGCCGCAGGCCCGGCGATGCAGATGCTGATGCCGAGTTTGGGGATGGGGACGGGTGTTACGGGGTAGAGGTGCGGGGGATGAAGGGTGGGCAGGTGGTGGTGGTGGGTTGGGGGCTAGAAAGGAAGGGTGGGAGAGGGTCGGAGGGAGAAAGATTGGACAACGAAATGGGGGGTTGGGGAAGGAAAGGGGAGGGAATCGAGGAACAAGGGGTCGGGGTTGGTGGATAAGGGTTAAGGAGGTAAGAAGGGTGGACGGTAACAGGAGTTGTAGGGCTTGCTGGGGTTGGAGGTTGCTCAACGAGTATCGGATGGACTCGATGGAGTCAAAGGTACTCAGTGCCCAGGATCGTACGATGGAGGTTTATGATCCTTCTTCGTCATACCCTTCTACATGTAGTTCCCCAGCAAGGGGTGTTTATCTGAACCGAAATACATGCAGCAACCGCTTCGCTTACCATACTAATGTTTCTCATGCACACCCATGCTCCCAAGAAATCGAAAAAGAAACCTTCAAACCGGCTACCCCCTCTTCGCCAGTACTGACAAGGAGATAGCCATACCATGCTATCCACGTACCGAACTTTTGTACATCACCCTCTTTCCAAGAGGAAGAACCTCATATTCTAATATTTACAATTGGCCCTCTTTCAGAAGAGCTATCTCTTTCTCTTAACCTTATGTTCCCCACCTCCCTTCCGATTCCTCTTCTTTCTGTTTTTCTCCTCCGGGTCCGTCACAGGTATATCTCGGAGCTCCCATTCCACATGCCGGAGCATGTATTCATCGACATGACCAGGCTCGTTGGCCTCTTCGTCTTGGTCTACCGCAACAACGCCGGGGGTCACGAGACTAGAGTCTGCAGCTTCAAGCGTCGTGGTTCGATCGATATTGGAAGATTCGTTCAAGGCAGAGGGAGGCGCCGGAACTTCCCCTGGAGTCGTTGGCGCAGGGGTTTTTGGCGTCGCGCCACCGCCACTACTGGCGGCTACTTTATCATCAAAGTCCGCTGCATCAGTATTGATGATTTCTTTCTCTGCGATTCTAGCAGCAGCGATATCCTCTGCATCTTCCACTTCGTCAAAGGCTCTGCCTGCACCGCCATCGCCGAAAACACGGTCCATAGCTGCATTAGCATCAACGTCACCATCAAGAGCTTCCTCTCCAATTAGCTCGTCGCCGGGCGCTGGCTTGTTGAAGTATTCTGTTGTAAAGGTACCATCTTGTATGATGATATCGTCCAGGCGACGTTTCTGGTTTGCCTTACGAAGAATATTAGCCTCGATAGTGTATTCACTGACGAGACGGTAAATGGAGACGTCTCTTGTTTGGCCGATTCGGTGGCAACGGTCTTGGCATTGCTTGTCCATTGCTGGATTCCAATCTGAGTCGTAGAAGATGACGGTGTCTGCTCCGGTCAAGTTAATACCCAACCCACCTGACCGCGAGGAGAGGATGAACACGTCAATTCGGCTGTCACTGTTAAATCTTTCCGTCAAAACCTGCCGCTCCTCTATTCTTGTTTGGCCGTCCAATCGCAGATAGCGGTGACCGTGAATGTTAAGGAATTGCTCGAGGATATCGAGGACTTTGGTCATCTGGGTAAAGATGAGAGCACGATGACCTCCTTCCTGAAGCTTGCGGAGCAGTGTATCGAGTCGTTGGAGTTTACCACAATCGTATTGGAGGAGCCGCTTGTCTGGGAAAGCAATAGAGAGACGCATGCGGGCTTCGTGAAAGGCGTCAGGAGTGAATGACTCGTTGGTGGAACGAACCACTTCCACGCCACCCAAGGACAGAGCCAAGGGCACCATATCGGTCGCAACAACAGCAGGAGTTATACAGGCGAATTTCTGAATGGTCGTCTGCATGGCTTTTGATCGCTGGGGCAATGTTAGTACCATCTCAGCGAAAGCTGGCGACTGTCTCGAGAACCAGTTCGAAAGCTCCACCCTTCGTCCGGGCATTGCGGAGGACGGCAATGATAACAGATCCATTTTCAACCGTTCCATCAAGCTGTAGCTGTATAATGGACGTCTTTGGCTGCGAAGACTCGTCAGGTAGGCGGAATGGCGAAGTTCCTCGAATCTTGATCGCCTAGCAGCGTTTTCCATGCTCGCAAGTGTAGATTTGACAGATGTGCCGTCGAACAGCATGCCTTGGTCTACGCGACCCCATGCCTGGCTTGTCAGCTGCCTCAAAGTGCCAATAGCACCAAGCCTTTGCTTTTGAATGGTATCAAGAGCAGAAAGATGCTCGTTAGCACCTGGGAGCAGATTCACCACGTTCAGATTAACAGTACCGACCGATTCATCTTGAAGCAAACGTCGGCGGACAAGGAGCTCTTTGATCTCGAAGTCTGCAACTGCTGATTTGTTCATCGCGAAAGAAGTGACGATCTGTCGGGTTTCGAAGAGATCGGGATGGTTGCAGACTTTTCGAAGCTGCATCAGGCAATTGATGATTTTCAAGAAATTGCCAGTAGCTAGAGTCTCCCGGGTCTGCGCTCGGGACATGAAGCCGTCGTATAAATATCGCTGACGCTTTGATAATTTACAATACAGCACATATTCTGTTTTTCCTGGCATCTGTTTCTCGACATCTGCTTTTAACCTCCTTAGGAGGTGGGGTCTCAAGACTCGGTGAAGTCTCGCAACGTCGTCCTTCCCCTCTTGATCAATTATCTCCTTGCCCTCCATAATCTGGTCAACCGGTCTACGAAACCAACTGTTGAACTGTACCAAGTCTCCGAAGCCTTCAAGCTCTGTACTATCGGGAGGCATCAGGAAATATAACAATGACCATAATTCTGTAAGGTTGTTCTGTAATGGTGTCCCTGTCAGAAGTAGTCGGGAATGAGTTCTGAACGTCAACATTGTTTGCCAGCGCTTAGAGCGGAAGTTCTTAATGTTGTGAGCTTCGTCGAGTACCATATAGTGCCATGCCTTTCGCTTAAAGATCTGATTATCCTGTGAAATGAGTTGGTATGAAGTAATCCAAACATTCCATTTATCGTCATCCATCCAGCCTGTGCGTTTCTTCCGTCGCTCCTCTTGTGTCCCATAGTAGGTTAAGACTTTGAAACCTGGTAAAAACTTTTTGAATTCCATTTCCCAATTTAACATGACACTCGTAGGCACTACAATCAGATGAGGACCCCAGACCTCGTGCCGCTCGGCAAGGTGAGCAAGCAATGCTATAGTCTGTATCGTCTTGCCCAGACCCATCTCATCCGCCAGGATCCCATTAGTATTCTCTCGATATAACTTAGCAAGCCAGTCAAGACCAGCATACTGATATTCTCGAAGGGTACCTCGAAGCAGACTTGGTACCGGCGTTATGAATGCATTAGTTGACACTGGAGTTGCTGGTAATGAGTCTCTATGACTTTGGACCACGGAATCAGAACTTATCAAGTTGGCCAGAGCACATGGTTGAGTTTGCGGGTCTCGAGTGTTTGGAGTGAGGGTGGTTTCCGGATTTTTGGAATGTTCAGGTGGCCTCAACACACCGCTAATATCAAGATCATTCGATGCCTTGTGGGTGCCCAGGTAAGGTTCCTCACTATTGCTGGCGGAAGGCGTTTGAACCTGAGTGGCGTCTGGGATCAATGAGACTTCTTCAACTTCGTCTTCGGACACATCGCCCTTTTCATCAACGATTTCCGGTCTACCATCATTATTCCTCGTCGCATTAGCCGCGTCAGCAAGGTAGTCTATCTTAGGGAAGAAACCGAGTAAGCCTGGGTCTTCTGATGCTGCATCGCTCTCCTCGTCACCATTCTCACTCGATTGCTCGTCACCATCATCGGAGTCATCATCCATGTCAGTACTCTCGTCACTATTATCCATCATAACGTCATCAACTTCCTCTACCACCACGGAAGCCCTAGCTTGTTCGGAGTTTTCGACTTCCATCACGTCCTGAAACTCAGCCGCGGGACTTGTATCAGCGTTCCTGCAGTCTAATTTGATATCGTCAGCTTTCACACCCATCTCTTCCAAGCTCTCCTTATCTGGCTTTGAAGACCGTTCAAGGCCTTCCTGTTGGATTGCGGCATACTTTCGACGAAGCTCTTCATCAGTTAGTCCTTCATCATCGTTGACTGCTTGACCGTCACTCTCCGATTGGCTTGTGGACATGTTTTCCTCGTCCCCACTTTCGTCTTCAGAATCAGATATCTGGGAACCCCTGCTTCGCTCTCCTTCCTCGTCACTATCAACCTCGTCATCACTGTGGATGTCCACAGAAGGGGCCCGCCTTCTTTTGTCCAGCAATTGAGTCGACTGCTCCAACAGTTCATTCAAGGCCTTTCTACCTAGAAGATGTTGCTCCTCTTTCCATCTCTCAAGTCGTCTTTTCTCCACCTCGGCCGTAACGATCCCCCACTTCTGTAAAATATCTGCACGCACTTGCTTGTACCGCTCAAAGTAGAGCTTCTCTAAATCTTCCAACATCTGCTTTTGGGTTTTTGGTTGTTTCCTCAGCCACTCAGCCGCTGCAGCTAAAGCAATCCTCTTCGCGTTTCTTCTGTGCTTGTCTTGTTCTTGCACCATCAATTTGTGGAAGTAAATAGCATGTGCGAGTAAGTGATCTCGATGGGCGTACTGCTGAGGGGGCTCGTCTTGAGGATCCGGTACATAAAGTGAACATCTGCCTTCGCTAAGGACACCTCCGGTCTGCGCAGCCTGGAGGATTCGCTGTCGTAAACGAGCTTCTTTTAAGGCCTCCTCGTCCGTCATCTGTCCAGTACTCTCCGCAGCTCTAGACCCCTCCTGGTCCACCCAGTCTTTGAAAGAAGGGAAACGTCGAGCGAGAAGAACATGTTCCGGATGCTGAATTGTGACAGTGGGCATGCGAACTTTGAGGCTTAGTCTCTGGGGCTTATAATTTGGGCCTGTTATCACGATCTCCTCTTCCACACTATCGTCCTCTTCCGCCGCATGATCTTCATCGCTCTCGTGCCACCCATTTGTTGTCATTCCCTGGGTCTTGTTTCTCGTGGTGGTGCCTGCCGAGGTGCGTCCAGATCTGCGAGTCTGATAGGTGCTTGTGTTGTGCGGCGACTGAGTGGGTGATTTTGGAGGGGATTTTGGGGGTATCCTTTTTTTATGCGAACGTTTGAGGGGAATTGCTGCAGAAGTAGTAACAGCCTGTCTAATAGAGGTACCGTTGTGTTGGCCAGTTTTGGCCGGTGACTTGGTGGAAGTGTTGGCCGGCGATTTGCCAGAAAATTGTGCCCGCTTGCCATTGACCTGACACTGACCTGTTGAGGGTGTTAAGGTTGATGATTTAGAGATAGATGCGCCACCATGTTTACTACCAATGACCTGCGTTTTCTGGATGGCGCCACGCGTCTGACGTTTATCGGCTTGAGGTTGTAAATCGAGAGGGAGGAAGTTTGTCCGGGATGATTTCCTTCGGCCTCCCTCGACAAATGATGTAGGGCCATCCACCGCAATTCTTTTCCAAGGAGGCGAGACAGGTCTGATTGTTGTCGAGGGTTGTGGTGTGGCAGAATCTGTAAGCTTCCGCTTCTTTGCAGGAGGTCCATCATTATTATTATCTTCACTTTCGGAGTCTTTGTTCTCGATGATATTTGAAGTAGCAAGAGGGTTTAGGAATGCAGCTTGAGCTTGGCTATCCGTGGGTGTTGCGTTGGTTTGATCAAGCTGATCGTTGTTTTGATGTTCACCGTTGTCAAGCGTGCCGTTTTGCATTTCAGCACGGAATGACGAGAACAGCAATCCCTTACTCGAGGACCCCCAAAGATCCCAGCGGAATTTCACTCAAACCAATTAATTCTGGCATCAATCGAAAGTTTAATTCGAGCCCAGGACGGTGATGAAGTTTGAGCATGTCATCAAGTCTGTAGCGTAAGGAAATCGCGGTCAAAGATGGATTAAAGTGTGCCTGATGGGTTGATTTTTCGAGAAGGATATTGCCGGACGGGGTGCCATAAGCACGCTAAGTGCCGTTATACGCATATCCCATGTACATGTTATCACGCCCAGCCTGGTTAGTGAATCGACATCATTCATCAATCGTTGAACTTAAGTAAGCTACCACCGACGTTGAGACCAGCAGCTTTGTCGCATGACATCGTAGGGATTCTTTTGTTCCAATCCATTGGAACATATAGAACTGAACTGCAGTAGATGCTATCCCGACGCCTCGCAACGGCGCGGCCGTTATCTCACCTCCTCCACAAACCAGTCTCCTCCCGTATGCAAGTAAGATGCCTTACGCAAGCCGATGTGGATGATCCCGACATGGTCTGTCCTCTCCTGTCATCACCAAGCATTCTGGGGGAATCTTTCTGCTAACCACCGATAATCCAGAACGGCGGCTACATCAATCCTCCCCGAATAAAGCGTCAATTTCGTGACCCTTATGGTGACTGGTGGGATAAACAAGAGCGCCGCAACTTCGGTGAGCCAGTCCACGAGGACAATGATATTCTCGGTATCTTCAGTCCATACGAGTACACACATTTCACGCCACAGAAAGCGTTCTTTTTGATGGGGTGTTTCATTGCAACAACGCTGGGACTTTGTGGGGTCGTGAGTATGTATTATCCGGATAGGCCGAGTGTGCCGAGGACGTTTCCTGGGGGCTTAGATAGGGAGTTAGGAGGGGAGGGGGCTGTGTGGGTAAGGGCTGGGCCTGTGCTATTGCAGGGTTATTGAAAGCTAACTGATGTGTAGGCACCGAAGAACTTGGAGGAAACAGACGTCTGAAGAAACAAAGAATCGGAAGCTTAACGGTCTTGGAGAGGCAACCGGCGCACCTTTGTATATATATATTACATGAACATCCAACCCAGTGGGAAGTCGAAAGCCGAAATGATGATATACCATGCTACTCAAATAGATTCCATACACCGATGCTATGCTAATCAGGCCTGTGCTGCGTGCACAAGCAAAACGCCATAAAGCGCACCCGCAGTGTGCGACTGTCAAAGAACGCCATCGACGCCGTGGTCTCCACCGGGGCATAAATCGCTAAAAGACGTATTCGTAAGGCCACAGAAGATCAACGCCTGGGAAGATTCCCCGTCATCCTCCCACCACCCGCCAGAAGGCTCTGTCTTACTATCATCTCGGCCGCTGCGGCCGCTGTCAGTCTCTCTTTCTGCCTGCTTCGATCTTTCAGGTATCTCTCCGCTTCGGGTCGCATCCTGAGTATCCGCAAGATCATGTCATCATTCGGATCGGCCTGTGCTTCCTTCCATTTTTCTTCTTTGGCCTTTTTCATTGTACCCAGGTTTCGGGACAGCATGATACTTTTCGATCGCCGGGTCGATTGCATGGCTAGCAAGCCTGCTGCACCAGCAAAGGCAGGAGATGATAAATTCGCAGGCGCAGAAAGTCTGTGCTTATGCGACTGCTGTCGGGCAGCAGTAGCGGAGGCCATACGCTCCGAGGTACGTATCAAAGCTTCGGTGGATTCAAAGTAAAAAAAATTAAGGTTAGTAATGTCGAAGTATTTGGGCGACTTGAGAACCTCAAGAGGGACGCCATTAGCCTCTCCGGTCTCTTCGTCTATCGCATGGAAGAACTCGAACAGGTACTGAAGCCATTTAAAGACAATATCGACTTCTTGCTGGTTCAGCTGACGTTGCTGCGAAGGTTTGTCGGAGAGCGGGGGAACTAATAGCACTTCCAAGGTGACTAGCACCTCTTTCCAAAGTCTAGTCATGACCATAATCATGGCGGCACTGGTTAGGGTTTTGTTCATGATAGCGAAGTTATCATCAAAGTACGCAAAAAGAGGCTTAAGTGCGTTTGTAATCTCGGCTTCCGTAAGTGCCTGCGTTGCTGGTGACGGTCGGTTCCTATTGAAGTAGCTGGATACCGAAGACATAGATATTCCCTTCGATAGCAAGCTTCGTAAAGCGCGCCGGGAAAGACAGTGATTGATATACGCCGAAAGCTTTTCGAGGTTAGCTTGCATGACTGAAGTACAGGTGAATTAGCTGACCTTATCCGTAATTTTTCTTGTCATATCTCTCTCTGTCCTTTTAAGCGTTCGGAACGCCTTACCGAAGTAGAATTGAATATCATCCCGCTCGCCCTCCATACTTACACGCAGTAGGATTCGGCCCTGAGTATCAAGATCTAGCCAATACTCCCGGGGAAGGAAGTCGTTGAAATGCGAAGGATCCAGCTTAAGAGAAGCCCTGCCAACGCAGTCGTGATCTCCCAAAGCATCCCAATCCCATACAGTGGCAATGATGTTCAAAGGTCCTTGCGTAGTGATGTCAACCGTCTCATCCCATCGGGGGTTGAGATTGCGATAAATAATTCTGGTCTTCGCTAGACGTTTTTGGTACTCATCGCCAAGAACAACGTACGGATCACTAAATCCATTCATATCGCAGGCCTTTAGATCTTCTGCTTCCACTATCTTGATTGTGAAAACGTAGTTAGTCACCTTCCTTTGCCTTTGGGTTATTGGTGGAGCATGACTTTGAATGACAGCGGCGCAGGCGTCAACATTGACCTCGTGCTCCAACTTATCAAGCTGGTGGGCGGCAAAATCAATGTTGTTCAACTTTACAAAAGACTAGATGAAATATGAGCATAGTATTTCTTAGTGCGGGATGGGATAAAGACCTCAGGGAAGAACTGGAAAGGTTCAATTTTATCCTTGTTGTTCCAGGTATCCTTCGCCAGTTGGAGCCACTTTTCCTGCTTCGTTTGGTTCATCACGGCTTCTTGTTCTGGTATCAGTCTGTCCATCTCCTTCGTAAATTTCTGTTCTACAATCTCGCAGTAACGAGAAATGCCAATGCCAACGACTTTGGCGAGCGAAGTCATGAATTTCGCGTACTGAAGATCATCATCCCAGTTCAACTGTACGACTCTGTCAATGGTCTGATTGAAAGAACTAAATATATCGATGATGGAGACGCTGTGTCTCTGATCCTCGTTGGGAATTTGGCTGCTGTTCTCCGTCCGCACGCGAAACTGATCTTGCTTAATAGCTTGATCTACCCATTCCGTAATCGTCAATTCCGTCATGCGAATCCAGCGCCAGACGAAGTCTGCAAGAAGGCCCTCGATGTGAAACGCAAACGCAACACTGTTTGTGGTTGGTTAACATCATATGTTCCTGTGGTTGCAATGTTTATTGACCTACTTCGGAAGGACTTCGCTATGGATCCGTCGAATTTCTACTAATTCACCGTACAATTGGAAGCCATCCTCAACAGGCACTTCGTCACCCCTTTCTTTTGCCAGTTGAAGTATTTGAGCTACTATGTCTCGAGCATCTTCCGCGTAGAGAGGGAGGATAGTCTCCACTAACGCTCTTAGCGGATTCACGCTACAACAAAACCGTTAGCTGGAAGACACAAGCGCCTAAGGATCAAACTTTACCCCATAACCTCAGGATTCTTCTTGTATCGTTTTTGAATTCGTTGAGCTAAAGCGACAACCGCCTTGCCCAACTCAATTACGTGGTAGACTTCCCATGTCTGTTGATCCTGTGGTACATGCTTCTCGAGAAAACCTCGGTACATCTCGTGGGCTTTCTGCTGCAACCCTTCATATATCTGAGCAGTAGACACCTGAAGATCTTCAGGGCTCTTGGAGAAGCCTGGATCATCATGGACGTGGTGTTCGAGAACGTAAAGGATAGGACCTGGATTCGGCGGCTTTTGATCGTAGCAATACTGTAGAATACTGTATAGGTCTCGCATCAAGGCATCATGGAGAGCTGAGAGAATTTGCTGGTTCAAGGCGATGTCTGCTAAAGTCCATTTACTGCGGTCATAAAGTAACGTAGTTATAAAATTGGTGCTCTTTCGATTCTCTGGAAGTGGTTCCTTGATGAAATTGAAAGCAGCATCCAGAGTATCAAGAGTGATCTCTTGATCCATGAACTTCTCACGGACGACATCAAGGAAGAGGATGATTCTGGTAACCATGGTTATCCGCCAGCGAAGGCAGATCTCGTGAAGTAGCTCAGTAGACTGCTTCGAAAAAACCTTAACCGGGGCGGTATCGGCTGTACCCTCTGATGGCAGTAGACTATTATCATTTAGATCGTGACTTAACGCCTGTGAGAGTATGAAGCGGTAATAAGCCCTTGTGTCGGAAGGGATGAACTCGAAGATGTTGTCGTCATCATTGGTGGGTTCCGGGCTTTGACTACCAGAACTGAAGGAACTCATATCCACTGGTTGGTCTATGACGTATGATGAAGTTTCAGAGCCATCTGACTGCCTCGAAGTGTCTGGATATCCTAGATCAGAGTTTTCCGAATTGCTGACCTGGTGATTGAACTGTGGCAAGGTAGTAGAGGATGTGTTTTTGGCCAACTCTGGATTTGACTGCATTATTGTCAGCATCATTTGGGACAAGTCCTGGACTTCTGCCTTTTTCCAAGCCTCGTAGCCTTCTTCCACGTCAAAATCATTACTTCGTAAGGTCTTTCGCGAATTCAGGTTTAGGTACATTTGATAAGTCTTCAGGTCCTGTAATGCAGCTTTTTCAGTCCAAACATTCTTGTATTTATTGATGTCTGACTGGACTTGGGTATTCCTAAGGCCAAATATTCGTCCAACAGTCAGGGCTAGTGGCATATCTTTGACTTCGTAGCTCAGAGGGACTATGACCTCGATAGTTGAGCCTCCAGCACCTCCATTGCGGGACGTTGTAGCGGCTAAATCTTGGTCATGGGCCAATAGCTTGCTCTCCAAGGTCGCGAGACGACTTGTCAACTCTGGCCGATCTCTAACCCAGTCGTGGTCCTTGAGGACCATACTAATCAACCGAATGAACAGGGCGAGATGACGGTCTACCATGAGTTTCCAGGAATCATCGCTCGGCGGTTTCCCCTTTTGTAGCTCTTTGGTCGCATTAGAGAAAAAGATAAGGACTAAGTCCTCAACTCGCCGATCCTTCTCCATTCTTTTCTTGAAGCTCTGCTCGGTAAATGCGTTGAAGAAGGCAGCAAAGGTACGCTTAATTGAAGGATCATTGTATTCAGGCTTTTTCTCCTTCCCCATCAAAACAGTGGTCAAGCGCTTTTCGAGTTCCGACATGAAGCCATGGGGGAACCTTGTGCTCTTGGAATCTCTCAGGATGCTGAAATCCTTGAGCAGATCGTTGACGGAGGTGGACGATCGTTGTATCTGAGCTGGGGGCGCCGGAATATGTTGGGTCCTTCGTGCTCTAGGCTGGAGTAGATAGGCAAGGTAGGCCACTCGAAGGGCGTATAGGTAGGCATCGTTATGGGTGATGATCCGCTTCTGGGAGCGGGAATCGTTGCGAGAGTGGGCCCGATGATTTTGTAGGCTATCGATACGCCTATTGATAATTCTCGACTGCGTGGAAGATGTAGACATAACAGTCGTGAGTGCTCAGTCTGGGGCTTGGCCGCAATTCTCCACGCTCCAGGTTGGAGTTCGGGGTCCACATGGATTCACACTAAGCTATGTGACCTGCACTGTATCCTCAAATCAACCAAATGGAGCATGGACAATTTGAAAAGCGGTGAGTGAATTGCTCGCCCCCGACAGTGGTATTTGACACTACCTAGGTAACCCAGTCATTGAGCATTTGATGTTTCAGGATTAAGGTACATAAACAAGGTACGCGCTAGAGTAAACCCTGAGGCTCCTCCAACGTCATAGCAGCGATCCCTTACCTTAACTCTCGTCCTCCTTCGATAGATAAAACTACCATCGGATGGTCCATCGTTCAACGCCCACTGCTATTTCAAGGAGATTATGATATTCCTAGCATTGGCTTATACGGCTACATCTATCATTAGATCTATTACAGTAAAAGCCATAGATCACAAACGCCAATCGTCGTGCTGAAATAACCACATTTACAGCTTCTCAATTGACAGAGAGATAGCCAGCTTTTTGGTCGCAGCGTGGTCAGACGGCGACCGATGGAATGGCTCCACATGCCCTGCAGTAACATGACCCACTCTCCGCCGTCTTTGTTTTATCATGCGACACTATGATCTTGGTCCTACAAGATACGTATGTGAGCAGCGGTCATGGAATTGGAGGGTACTTTGCTGAGAATGCCACACACCGGCTCTGTTACTCTTTGCTCTATCCAATGTGAAAGTGATCACGATTTGGCAGTACGAGTTGGCTAATGATGAAGCTTTCATCCTCTGTTGCTAATGTTGTCGAAAATGGTTGGAAAGCGGTCACGCGATTCAAGTGCTACTTTATGTCTATCTCAAGGGACCTGGGAACCTCAAAGCTGGACGAAAATCCTATTCTTTCGAGAAACAACAAGTCTAGCTGAAGCTATGTTTTCTACCTCAGCTGTTGGTAATACGGACCAATAAGCAGGATTTAATCCGTGCATTGCACGCGAATGCAGATAGTGTATTCGTCTCATTTTTGCTATTCGCATACCTTTGAAGACGTCTCGTTTTTTTTTTTTGCAGGAACGCACTGGCAAAGTCGACTAACAGTGACAATCGCCGCTCTGCTCGAATGTTGCAGATCGAGATTAAGAACACTGCCCATGCGGCTTCCCTATGTTCAGCACTTACCTAGAGAATACTATCCTAAGAACGGCCGCGAAGGGTACCTACGTGCACAACGGAACGGACGGTACCCCCACCGCACCTAGGTCCTTTGGCTCAACAAACAACAGCGCAGATTTTCCATGAACCTCCAAGGGTTGTAGCACTGGAATACAGCAGACACACATATCTGATAAATCGAACCAGTGAGAAACCAACGTACATGAGCGATTTTGAGAATAGGCTTGCTGAAGTGATCATGGGGGGTCGACTATGGAGTCCTGCTTGTTCTTCTAGACCTTGTGGATTGGGAAGCTTTCAGATGCATCAGTATAGTAAGTCAGCTCACAAATGAAGGCCGATTCGTTTGAGGTTGAGATGGAGGATAACCGAGAAGGACCCTGAATACATATCCAAGCATATGCGACGAAGATTTTCCTCACTTCGACCCACAAAGTTTGCTTTTTTTCCGTCTAGTTCCACATTTGGAGAATCTAATGGAATGAACGACACTGTCATACAAGAGCCTCTGATGTCTGACGATACTTTTTGGATTGGGAGTCCGGCTAATTTAGTGCTCTGATGACCTCATGCTGCCCTTTAGCCCCTTTAGGGTTTTCGATATGGTAGTACACTAATTGATAGTAGTATGGGCCGTCTGGGTAAGTCGGGAGTACGGTATTGCGTAAGAGACATGAATTATTTTTTCTGTTCAGCAAATACATATAGTCTACTCCCTGGAGACCATACATACGCACATCAGTTGCACATAGCAATATATATTTTCTTATATTTCATATAAACAATCGTCGAAATGGGAAGCCAGGGTACCGACTACAAGTTCCAGGGCTGGACTGGCCTTGACCCCAGTGCCGTTGAGGGAAACATGAAATGGCAATCATATGAGCCCAAGACATGACAGGAAACCGATGTTGACATTAGGGTGACCCATTGCGGCATCTGTAGCTCCGGTAGGTAACTCGGACGGATCTGGTTGCGGCATTTGAACGGCTCCCTCTGATTGACATGTTCCAGACATATACACACTCCGTAGTGGATCAATGCCCTCAAATTACCCTTGCTGCGTTGGGTACGTCAGTCAATGCCTCGACTATACGACGTTTGCTGACTCGAAATAGGCATGAGATTGTAGGGACTGTGGTCAGAGTGGGAAGCAAGGCCGAAGGCGGCCTCAAGTAGGTTCGATCTTTTCCCTGTTGGGGACCCTAGCTGATTTTACTAAGGGTCAGAGACCGCGCTGGCGTGGGAGCTCAATCTTCGTCATGCCTGAAGCCCGATTGCGAGGACTGTCAAAGTGGTCTTGAGAGCCACCGTGCCAACATGGTTGGAACGTACAGCTCCAAATACCCAGATGGAAGCGTTTCTTATGGTGGCTACTCAGATTACTGGAGAGGGCCTACGCATCTCGTGTTCAAGATCCCAGACCAGATTTCTTCGAAAGAGGCTGCGACTATGCTGTGTGGTGGTATCACAACTTACTCTCCTCTGAAGAAAAATGGCGCTGGACCTGGCAAAAAGGTTGGTATTGTAGGAATGGAGGACTAGGACACTTCGGTCTTTTGTACGCCAAGGTACGATAACTATTTCCAACACAAACTCTTAGCAATGCTAACACTATGAAAGGCTCTGGGCTGCGACAAGGTTGTGGCTATCAGCCGCACAGGGGGTAAAAAGGCCGATGCTATGCAGGTTTGCGACATAGTATTTCATTCAGTCTCGAATACTTGCTAATCTCTAAAGATGGGAGCGGATGATTTCATCGCCATTAATGAGGACAAAGATTAGGCCCAGCATCATGCCCGGTCGCTCGATCTGATTGTCAGCACTGTCTCCGACTCCAAGATGCATCTAGATAGCTAACTTACGCTCCTACGAAGTAACGGGACATCATCCAAGTGGGAGCTCCAGAGGACAAAATGCCAGCGTTTAGTGCTTTTGCCTTGATTGCGAAGGGAGTCAAGGTCGGAGGTAGCATCATTGGCTCACCACGGGAAATTAGGGGTATGATGGTTCTCTGATTCTCTTCAACTGGGTGTAATTGACACTGTAATCAGGAAATGTTGGATTGAGCGTTAAGAAGAATGTGCATCCTTAGATCCAGAAGCGAACTTGTAGAATTCTCCACAAAGTTAGAGTAATTTTATAGGGCAGTTGGGGTATAGCGTTATATATATAGAATTTCAAACCTGAATAAAGACTTGACCATGTATGATGTCGGTCGCGGGGCTAAGCATGCTGTTTCGGCTTATCGAAGACCGAGGGACCGAAGCTTTTTGTTGCTTCTCACGTCACGCTCCGATGACGGTAGAGAAGATGGCTGTCCTAAGTACGCATAGGCCTTTGTTGGCTCTTGAATTAAATATCTCACACGATCAAAGGTTGCTGATCTATTCAAGGAAAGAATGACTTCTTCACATGGCCTCCTGAATGGGAAAGTTGCAGCTATCACCGGCGGACTAACAGGCATTGGCCGGGCCATTGCCATAGGATTCATTGAGCATGGCTGCAAAGTAGCGATAAACTATCTCGGTGGGACTGGAGAGGCAGAGTTACTCAGAGAGATGGAGAACCAGCTTGAGCCTTATAGGTCCTGCTTCGTAAACGTCGCTGGAGATATATCGAAGCCAGGGTCAGGAAAAGCTTTGGTCGATCGAGCTGTGGAAGAATGGGGTAGACTGGACATATTCGTCAGCAATGCTGGCATATGTCAATTTGCTGAGTTCTTAGAGTAAGTGCACTGTATCCGTTGCTGATCTTCCCAGCTTCGCGGGTTAGTGCTGACAGACGATAGAATAGAACCGGATTTGTACTCCCGCACCGTCCGGACCAATCTTGATGGCTCCTTCTACGCTGTTCAAGCTGCCGCGCGCCAAATGGCAGCGCAAAGTCCGCCTGGCGGCTCCATTATCGGTGTCTCTTCCATCTCCGCTCTTGTGGGTGGAGGCTTGCAGACTCACTACACGCCTACCAAAGCTGGAATATTGAGTCTCATGCAGAGCTGCGCGGTCGCTCTGGGGAAACATGGCATAAGATGCAATGCATTGCTGCCGGGCACAATCAAAACGCAGCTTAACGACGAAGACTTGAACAACAAGGAAAAGAGAAAGTACATGGAGGGAAGGATCCCCCTGGGAAGAACAGGCGTGCCGGAGGATATGGTAGGTCCGGCAGTGTTTCTGGCAGGAGATCTAAGCAGATATGTGGTTAGTGAGGCTCAAGATTGATCTGATAATCAGCCTGCTAATAGTAGTAGACCGGAGCACAGCTGCTCGTTGACGGAGGCCTATTCGTAAATTTACAGTGATTTCCGATTTCTGATGTCGGCCTGGATATCACTGTGGCCCGTTCCTAGGTGGAAGAGTCACATCATGCTTGTTCAATGGCTGTATAAGGCAGCTTCCAATAAGATACTTCCTTTAAGACTAAAAGACAAGTTGTGCTCTAAGAGCACCTAGAGTCTTGGAACCCATCACAAACACCGTAGGGGCTTTCCGTCGTTGCAATTCCTCCGTCTTCAAGCGCCTGCCAGAATTCGAGCACTCACATCGCAAAGTGCTTAAAAGGATTGAATGGTTCTTATTTCTAGCCTTCGAAATTTCTATTTACGTCTCCTAAGCGAAGTTCTTCCGTTTGAACACGGCACTGGGATCCGTCACGCTCAATGCGCAGATGTTGTAAGCTCTTGCAGCGTTGTCTCCAAAAAGACTATCTCGATCTCTGCCTTCGAGTCTTATGTCGGCAAATTGCTTTACTATCCACCACCACTACGATAATCTCGAAGTTAGCAATTCCTTGTTGAAAGGAAACCGTCTGTGGGTTCGGAATAGGAGCAACTAGGTTCGAAAACAAACTTACGTTCATCCACGCAACGCTGTTCCCACCGCCTCCCATATTGCACACGGGCCAATCACTCCCGAACATAATGCGACTTGCTCCGAAATCTGAAAGCACTCTGTCCAGCCAGTCCATCATCCAGCTGTAAGTTTGTCTCATTAAATCCGCTCTTGTCCAGAAGTCTAGTTGTTCTTGCTGAGGGGAAAGTGGTCGTATTTCAGAGAAGCCACCAGAGATTTTCATATATGTCTTCGAAAATAGAGCGAGCTCACGTATTCGCGTTTCCCAAGTACGGAAACTTGGATCGAAGGTCGGGCTACCCATCGGTTGGTCAGATTCGCCTGAACATCTCAAGTTCGGCTTGCACATGTGATCTAGATGAACATTAATTGCTTCCCACTCAAGGTCAGAGAGGATTATCTTCTACTAATGATCACGGTGACCTTCTTCTCCTCTAGTACCCCCTCATGTGCTTTACGAATCATTTCCACTGCCTCATCAAGCTGCCAGTCGCCACCGCTTCTCTGGTCGACGCCCAAATCAAAGGTATAACCGTGTTCTCCAAGCCACCGAAGAGAGTCAATGAAATTAGGCTGCGTCATAGTTCCCTTGGGCTTATCCTGGACGAGATACCGGAAGCCCTTGACAAGGTCCTTATAAGAACCAGCTCGCGTCTTTACCTTTTCAGCATATCTACACAAAGCTTCCGAACCGAGTGGTATCGGAGCCCATAAAACAATTGCAAGGCAATGCTGTGCATGTTCCGGGTTATGACCTTCTCCTAACCTTGGTATTCCTGCAGCCACGCGCGAGATCCAGTCTAATTCACGGAGAGGTTGCTCCCATCCCTCGTCGGAGTTCAAGTGGCTCTTTCTGTCAGTCTCGATGAAAACGAAACCACGAAATTTAGGTGCATGTTCAAGTGCTGAGAGGTATTCGTCAACTGAATACTGTCCATTCAAAGGGTGCCCATCTTTGCACCATGCCAGTGTTCCGATCTCCGATGACGGATACAGATGGATGTGAGAGTCAACGAGGCCTTCATAAGCCATGCTCAGGTCTGAACTACAAAGTCAGTGTTTCGACACAAGATACAGCACAGAACTGAGTTAGCAATGACCCTTACGTGACTCTGCCAAGGGCAGTTAGGCTACCTATAGCTTTTTCAAACAAAGACACAGGGAAAGTCGGCACCGTATAGAGCCTGCTGTCGACCGCACTTCTACAGTCATGAGCAGCGCCTTTCCAGGCTTTGTTAATCAGCTCGGTACACAATTATCTGCCTCATTGGCCGCCTACTACGATGGAAAGAGCCTCTTAACTTGAACAACGAAGCAACTTCTTACGGAAGTCTTCTAATTAGCATATTCCGCGGTATCTTCTTCCTCGCTCTGAGCTACGGCGGCTGCCCGAAAGCGAGAAGTGGAAACGCACGTCATGGTCGGCATCTCGGTGCATCTGTTGATCATCTCCAGGGTCCATCTCCCCACTAAAGGTCTGATGGCATTTACATAGAGGACGATGCAAAGGATACAACGCCCTCATAGTTTCACGTTCACCTTCCCTTTCTACCAGGCATATACAATGGCAAATCCTCCACCCTCGGGCGTATACGCCCCAGTTGTTACATTTTTCGTTCCCAAATCAGCCTCCAATTACTCCGCTAATGTCCCACCTCTCGATCTCGAAACTCAAGCAAAACACTCCATCCACCTCGCAAAATGCGGTCTCCGCGGTCTAGTAGTCCTCGGTTCAACCGGCGAAGCAGTCGCAATCGACAATGCCGAACGGATCACCCTTCTCAAACATATTCGCCAAGAACTCGAGAAAGCTGGCTATCATGATTACCCTCTCATCGCCGGAACAGCCACCCAAAGCATCGAAGACACCCTCATACAACTTCGCGATGCGAAGGACTGTGGTTGCCAATGGGGCCTTGTCCTCGCGCCAGGCTATTTTGCCCCAGCCGTCACACAAGAAGGCCTCATAGGCTGGTATACAGCAATCGCTGACCGCTCTCCCATACCTATCATGATGTAAGAAAATTTCTTTCCGATCCCGAAGACAGTCTGTTGGATTACCAAAACTCAACGTACATTAAGCTACCACTACCCCGCCGTCTCCAACAATATATCTATCTGCCCCTCAACCTTTGCTACGCTTTCCTCCCACCGCAACATCGTTGGCTGCAAACTCTCACACAACGATATCTCTTCACACGCCCAGATTGCCTCATCCCCTTCCATCGACCACAAGCATTTCGCGGTTTTTACGGGCCTAGGCCAACAACTTCTCCCTGCCCTCGCGGTTGGCTGTGCAGGCACGATTGATGGTTTGGCAAATATATTTCCTAGGGTAGTTGTGAGGTTGTATAAAGCTGCAAAAAAAGGAGACTACGAATCTGCCAGAAGAATACAGGAAATTGTATGCAGAGGCGAAGAACTAGTAGTAGGATGCGGCGTCGTGGGTATCAAAGAAGGTGTGAGCCGCGTATTAGGCATGGGGGATCAAGATGGCACCAGGCTGCCAATGAAAGGTGGCCTGCCCGACGGTGGATGGGCGAAGTTCGAGGGCGTCGTGGCGGAGTTGGAGAAGCTGGAGAAGGATTCATCATGACCAAGAGAATCAAATTTGGAAACGTTCCGGGCCTCGTTGCTAAATATGGTCTCTACACCCACCGCATGGCTGTCAACAACTCCGGCATCCGGCTTCTCAAGAGGGTACCTAATCGTTGAAAGAGAAACTAATATATCGCATGCAGCATATATACCTAGCGGCATAAAGCGGTCTTTGAGGGATATCAAGTCTAGACTTCTGCTCTCTCACGCTGAATTAACGGGAAGGAACAAAACTTGTGGACCAGTATATTTCGATACTACGCTAATCACGGACATTGGCGAAAATAACCCAACAGACGCTCAAATACATCTAAAATCCCCCCTGTTCCCCATCCAGCATATCTCAAAACCTTCTTCTCCACTACCAAAGATATAGCTATCATCATGCATATCGGATACTGTCTTCAACCCGCAGACATCAACTGGCTATACGCTCCTATATCTCATACCCTTTCTTTACTACCTCTCTACACACATTCCTTTCTACCCATCTATCATGGTTCCTCCACCATCGAACCACCCCATACTGACAACGGCAGACAGGGTCACATGAACAATGTTACTTATGCTATAGTCAAGAGTATAGCAGTCGTCCAATCATAGAAAAGATACACTGTCGATAATCTTTAACCATGCTTGCTCCAACCGTTGGGAAATATTAGTAGAACAAGCTTGAGAAACGAAACGACTCACACCTCTGAAATCACCGTATTGCTTTCCAGCCCTTTCTCCCCCCCCCTTTCCAAAACCGACTCATGTATAAATCACAAACTGTCTGCCTTGAAAGAATATCCAGGACAGCCAAATACGTTGCCGAGCTTCTCTTCTACCAGTCAGCCCGCCCGTATCCTAGAGCTTGAGAGCGTCGGAGCTCCTGCTGCTACTTCATTGAAAACGCTTCTTGCTCTTCACCAACGCCTCCAAAGAGAGCCTCATGCGACGAAAAATTCGGGCAAAGATTAATGGCAGTCGATAGCGATGTCCCGTCTTCTAATCGCAGTATTCTTTTCTTTTTTTGAACATCACTGATTACTCAACATCTACCATAACCCGAGGGCCAAGCGCATCACAGTAAGCGTTTTTAAATATCTAGAACAAAATGCGTGCAAGGTCTGCAGAAATTATATTCAAAGCATACATACCTATCTTCTTCCATCTTTAACAGTAGGTAGAATACTGAGATGACCAGTGTTTCAAGACCGGAATTTAGACAGACCGGACTCTTGTTAATATTCCCATTCCCGTACAACCCCTATTTATCATTCGTGAAAGCGCTATCTGCACCACAAAATTGCTATAAGCAACTCTGAGGTAGCTAGCCCACGGATCCACGGATCCCCTATATCTTTTAAGAAGTCCTTTGCAAATTCCATTTGCCAGTGCAATACATCAAGCATGCATCCAGCCCGTTTCTGCGCATGTATCATTCCAAAATTAACCCGCTTATTCTGCGTGGACGTTCGAAGGAAAGCGCACCACGCTCGTATATCCATCCCCAATTTTACCATTTCATCCCAACAAATCATCCAACCCACCATTCTGCCCGGTTGCCTGAGCCGGCCGCTGAGCCTGACTTGTACTACCCGCAGCAGCTCCCCAAATCCCTGCACTAGCTTTCTCCTTCGCCATGCTTGCCAAATTCGGGCCATGCTGGCCTGGCGTATTCGTCTTCTTAATCCCGGCTCCGGCGCTGGCTTGTGACCACAAGCTCCCGAACACATCTTGTCCATTTGCCGGCTTCGCTGCAGCGGGTTTGCCGCCACCAAAGGAAGTGCTGGACGGTAGAGAAGGTTTCGATTGTCCACCCATGCCCATGGAGGAGGGCTGGGACGCGGGTGTGGGCGCAATAGGGACGGAGGTGAAGTAATTTGGCTGGGCCGGTTGATAGTTCGTTGGTCTTGCGGCTTGAGGCTGTGGTTGTGTCATCGGAGGCGGGAGGGATAAGGCGCTTGCTGGCAGTGGAGCAGATTTCGTGCTGCTCATGCTTGGGGCTGGGGAAATGGAATTGAAGCCGACAAGATCATTGAAATTGGCGCCCTGGGACGCAGGAACGGGTTTGGGGGCGGCATATTGGGTGCTTTGTGCTAGAGATGTGGCTGATAGTGGGGGCGGTAGGTTTGAGATTGAGGGTTTCGAGGGGGCGGAGGATTGTGTGGTGGGAGTTGCGGATTGGAAATCGTCAAAATCGTCGTCGTCTGCGCCGCCGGATGAGGCACCACCAAGTATATCATCCATAGGATTTGAGACAGCCTTCTTACCGTTGGTCGTGAAGGGTTTTGGTGGTGTTTCGGGTGGGATATCGTCATCGTCAAATCCAAGAATGTCGATTTCTGGTTCTTTCTTTTTGGGCGGTTCTGCTTTCTTTGGTTCTCGTCTAACGGCCGTCGAAGAGGTGTCCGCTTTCCGACGTCCCGAAGAAGCTACTGCACCTTCGTCGAACTCATCGTACTCTTCAAATCGATCTCTCCTGCTGCTCGAATCCTGGAAGCCGGATGTGTTCCCTCCGTAACCACCGCCATCGCCATACACTCCACCACTGTAGGCTCCGTAGCTGCCCTGGTCTTCGCTACCAAAGCCTCCGTATCGACTGCCACTGGAAAGACCTCCGCTCATAGCTCCGCCCTCCACACCTCCAAACTTGTTGCGGTTGTTTCTCGCTTTCTTACGTTCAGCTCGGATCCGATCAACATCGCCTAGAAGCTCGGAGAGTTCTTTAGATCGGTTCCGTACATTGACACCCTGATCCTTGCCATTTTGGTCAATAAAGTGAAATTGGCGAAGCATTTTTATGAGTGACAGGTGTGAACGTGCATCGTCGATGACACGCTCAGAACCATTCTTGATCAGGAATTCTAGGAGTTGCAGACCCTACAAGTCCTGTGAGCAATCTTCAGGTATATAAAACTGAGCAAGATACTTGCGGACCTTGTAAATCTGTCTCCACTCTTCGGCCGCTTTTTCTGTAAACCGCTTGTAGATCATGGGCATTATTTCGCTAAGTAATTGACTACATGGCCGGGTGAGCCAATGCCAGTAGTTTGATAGTGGTCTTCCATACTAGCTGTGGGTAGCATTGGCAATCTCCTGCATGAGTGTCGAGGATGCCCCCCATGGTTCGTTGTTGGTTGCTTCTCGGACCTTGTGGCATTCGTCAGTCCAGTACCTGGATTCATCTGAAGCCCATCTACCTTCGCCTCCATCTCGGTGTAGTTCATTACAGCTAGATGTTCCTCAGTTAGCTTAGGAACAGGCAATTGAGTTGTTGTGTTGCTTTACCATTCTGAACCTTTCGTACGCCGGCTTTAAGGTCGTAGAGAGACAGGTTTGTGACCTGCTCCTTGATGCTTGCGAGATCCATTGCGAAGTACCAGAAGATAACGAGTTGCGAATTGAAGCTCGAAGCTGACAAAGTAACAGTTGTACTGTACAAGCCAAATGGCTCCGGGTCGTTCATTGTGTAGAAGCGGCCCGCGAAGCGCTAGCCCGAATAATCGGCAGTTGGTGCAGTGAAGCTCGACTATCATGAAATAGTAACGGTAAAGCACCAGATTTGAAGCATTATTATCCATAGTTACTGAGGTTATATACGTTTGTTATGTAGAATATTTGCGTTATGTTCGGCCGTTTATATATAACAATATCAAGCGGGAGGTATTTCAACCTTCCCTTGATTGATTGAGGAGAGACTCATAAATGCAAAGGACATGCGCCAATGGTATCTAAAATCATGCTCTCCTACCATCGTAAGCTCCATATATGTGCGTATAGTGTCACGTCCTAAACCATTTACCACCAATTTGTCATACCATTGGGCCCCGGGCCCCTCACGATTCCCTGGCCATCTTCGACCTCCATATCAAAGTCCTTAACCATGTCATCCCACCCCGCCCAATTCAGAGACTCATCCGCGTTGAGAACATCCGGTGGAAAAGCCGAATCATCGTAAATCCACTCATTCGTAGAATCAGTGCATTGCACTTGCTGCATCGGTATGAATGGCTGTGATCCGTTAGGGCCAGGCAGAGGCTGTTGGATGCTGGTATCCACAAGTATTGAAGATGGTGTGATATTGAGGAAATCGATAGATAAATCCGAGATCCCCATGGGCTCTATAGCGGCGTTCATCGACGGGTTTATAGGCCCAAGGGAACCGTCTAGTGGGTATTGTGCTTCCTTCTCTAGCTCTTTGTCCCTAGCAGCTCGAGCTCTTGCCTTGAGTTTTCGCAATGGCTTCCATAGCATCCCTCTCTTACTGGCCAGCATAAGATCACTCCACTCTTCAAAGACGCTCTCAATGACCTCCCAGCCATGCTCAGCTTCAGGACCTTTGGTGCGAGTGCAGAGCTGGGAAAGGATAAATGCTACCGCATGCCACTGGACGTAAGTTCGGAAAAGCCATCCCCACTTGAGCGTACTCTTCTCGGTTTCCAGCAAACGAGAGAATTTGACAACTTCGACAGAAGTCATGAATAGCCGGTCTTGAGTTTCCCGCGGCAGGCCTGCACCGCCATCTTCTCGTTTCAGAGGATGGTGAACAATCAGCCACATTTTCGCCATCACCAGTCTGGCTACCGTCGCAGCGACCCAATGCAGAGGCACGTTCATATCACAATACTTCAAGTAGTGGTTCTCCAGATACTGATGCAACTCTTCAATAAGATGCTCCTTATCTTCGAGGGTAAGACCGGCATTTCGCTTCTGACATGGGCCAGCTACTGGCGTATAGCTGAAACGTCGCACCGTGGTGCTCACTGTGAAGCGGATGAGGTCAAATGTCATTTCCGACCAACCCTCGCGTTCCTTCGGAGTTTCTTTCGAACTGGAACCAATATCGTCGTCGTTAATATTCAGAGGAAGGCGGGTATCAAATGTCTCTTCGCTGATGGAAGGGTCTGAACCGTGGTCTTCAGCCGCGCGCACATCGAGTGTGCAAATCTGCCACCACAGTCGTCTGCGCATTTCTGTTTGGAAGGGTGAGATACCAAATTTCGCCCCATCACGATGAATGCCCAGCGCTTGAGCAAGGCGGATGAGAAGCCCTGTGAGGGTCCAAACATAGCGGCTGTCATCGTAGCGGCGAACGCAGTTCAGGAAAAGGGCAAACGATTGTAGGACCACTAGTTCTTGGGTGCTCAAGAAGCTAGCTCGGGCTAGTGCTTGCTCAAAAGCAAATCGATACTTCTTCAGGCCAGCTTGCTTTTCAAAAGCGAAAAGGGTCATGCATTCTTCCGCCGATAACGAGGTCACCACCGCAAAATAAATGGCAAACATCATAACTTCCAGCGGCTTGCTGACATGATCCAGATCCTGGGAGGCTTCGAGGATTGTCTCCTCAGCACAAGGCCTGTGGAAAATCTTAATTAAGGGATCAACGTTTTCCTTGTAGATCTCCCAATACATAGGTATTTGTTCCGACGAGGGGTGAAATTCGCGAAGTGAACGAACTGATGAGTTGAAGCTAAAGATGAATCCCTGAGTATTCGTCGATGCCGTGGAGGTTGAGGCGGGCGAAGGGTAGTCATCTTCATCATCAGTAGGATCGTCAAGGATGTCACGCATTTCGGCAACCTGTCCACATTAGTCTTGTCAGCAGGTTTTCTTCGGCTTTAGATTGGGGTTATAGCTATGAATGTTACAGAAGAGCCCATGAGATATTTTTCTGTTATCCTTCAAACCGATAAGACTCGTCTCAAGACTGGTCCTGTTGCTGCCCAACTTCCTAGGAGTGTCCGCAGATAACAGTGTGGAACGACATAGCATACACTAAATGTACAACTCACCTCCTCGCTCAAGCTATTCCAAAACTTATTGCTCACGTACCGACTTCTCCCCTCATCCACAACCAGCCGTCCGAACTCCTTAACCATGCCACCATGGTCCGTATTCTCTGGGCCTGGAACAGAACGAAACAGCCCACAATTCTTCAGAGTGTTCGATTTAGCTTCGTCGACCGCAGGCTTGGTAGGTTCCTCTGACGGCTGCGCGATCTCGATCACCTCCCCTTCCTCATCAATCCCTTTTCCCAAATTCTGAACCACGCCCTCTAGCCTCCGAAGTCTTGCAAGCAGCTCTGCGTCCGGCGGTTTTCTGCTGCGTCGAGGGGCTCTGCCTGGACCTGGGAATATACACTCCACGCCCGCCTTACTACAGTTCGAGCAGGGATGCCTCTTGTCACATCGAACCTTTCTCTTCCTGCACGTAGTACAAGATCTTGAGTTCAGTGGCGATGATGAGACACCGTTTGCTAGCGGAGAGGTACTGCTGTGGTAGGTTGTCGGTGCCGTAGGAGAAAGACCATTGGCATTGATTTTGGGAAGGTATGTGAGCGGTGCTGCGAAAGTGGCATCGTTGGGGCTTGTTGAGTAATCGTCGTTGAGCTGTGACATTGTTCGAAGAATCGGCGTGAACAAGCGGGACTTCGCGCGGGCTTGTCCTTCTATGCTGGTGTCTAACTTGAAGGACTCGGATTGCAGTTCAAATCATAGGACTTCTTCCACTCCTTTCCGGACAACGTTAGTGAGATATGTTGGGTTCGTCGACAGTGTTGTAGAATATTGGAAGCTTTTGGAGCCAATGATATCCGTAGATCTGTGGAGCACGAGGCCTTCTAAGCGGCGGCACGGGAGGTGCTGTTTGACTATATCTACAACGATAATGTGTATGCCCACCCTTATGCGTGTGTTGAAATACAGACTACTATGGTACGGAGTTACAAACTGCAGGCGCACACACGCACCCACACCATTGAGTAACGTAACTTGAGTCGAAGAACAAGTTCGTAGGCTGTAGCACCATATGTAATGAAAGCGGTTCGTCACAAACGCGATGTCCATGGCAGCTTTGATAGTACGTAGTACTTCCTCTTTATTTATCCTACTTTAATGTCTCGCTCCAGCCGCAAGCCCCTGTGACCAATTGTACGCGGCAAAATGCCTGAGATATAAATACTAGAGGCGTACGTCCAGAGACGAATGGCCAACGCCCTTGACAATGCAGCTTCCAAGATCCACGCCGTGCAATATGCAATGATTGAGTCCGAGAATTACTGAGACTGGTTTGATGGTGGAAGGTGAGGTAAGATGGCTGGCTGTGGATCAAAAGCGTCTCGCCAGCTTTGCAGGTATCTCTTTGGGGCCAGGACGGAAGGCTTGGTATCGAGGGGGTTTTCTAGTCACACAAATATACGTCAGCCTTCTGTTGTTGGCCAAGAATAACTCTGCTACGGTATGGTGAGAGGAATGGGTCGCGGGTTTGTCATAGGACCAGTCTACTTACTTAAGACGCTCCCACTCCATGGTGGTTGTATTGAATTGGTGACTGTAATTATTTAGCGCGTTCCACGAAGACCAGGTGAGCCAGCTACTGACCCTTGGTGTTTTGTCCTTACGAGTGACGCTCTCCCATATTCTTCTTCCAGTAACCATGCATAGTTGTAAGGTATCTTCACTGGCCGATCCTCGAATATGCTATCTCGCAAGGGAAAGACGTCGTTGGTCTAGATGACTATGAGTTCAGTGATCTGTGTTGCATCTTGTCTGTGCGAGTCATAGAATACGCACCTCATAATGGTGCTTGTCCTTGCTAGCCAGTAAACCTGGGTCGCCTTTCTTCGGCCTGACAGTCGTAACATCAATGAATACCCCCGTTATTGTATCAATCCACCGGCCATCGATCATGTTCAAGCGATCTGCCGTTGAACCGTTGATGTAGTTTGGGTTTATCTCTATCATGTACTTCCTTCCCTGTGGCACCTCAGGCGTAACATACTTGTGGATAGTCATGTTGTAGTAGCTAGCAAGAAAATGGATTGTCGATTCCGAAACCTGAACATCGATGTCGGAGTCCCATGGTAGTATCTGGGTATTCTCAGTAAAGGCGAAGTTGTTCCTAATGATTACCGGCTTACTTTTCGGTTCCACCACCAACCCATCAGCGTCCCGTGCATTATCCACGTTTCGGCCCCAAGATCTATCATTGTTGAGAGATATGATTGCATGAGCATTGTAAGATTCGTCCTAAGTTCCTCGTATGGCAGTTCATGGTCGGTAAATCTGTAATGAACATTGAGTCTAAGTCTTCCGAACGACGGAAATGCTGAACTGACCGACCATCATAGTGCGGGTGAAAGCTGCAACAAGTATTTCAGCGTCAACTCCGTTGTCGATATCAAGTGCTAGGACTCACGTTGATTCATCTAATAACCCGTTAATGATGTGAGTCCTTGAGAAAAAAGAAGTATTGGTACTGACGCCAGTACTTGCCCGGAGGATCTCCAGCTCTTCCACTCGAATCTTCTTTCATCAAGACCCTCACACTCTCAAAGTCTGCATCTCCACATACCGGAGCGCACTGCAACACCAGTGCGATGAGAGAAGGGGCTAGCGAAAGCCAATTGCGCAATCTAAGGAGCATTGGAGCTCGATACTATCCCTACAGCCGTAGCATCCTAGATAGTAATCAAGTTCCGAGAGCGCCTGGCTCATCCAGAAGATGAAGTCTTGTGGCTGTGGCAAGAGAGTCAATGGCCCTCAGCCCCTGATGTAGTTGTATGAAGGTCCAACGTCCAGCAGTCCTTCACTAAGCATGGCAGCAGCTACTTACTCGTTATTACTCCGTATTTGCCCCCATTTCACGCAAACTGTCAAGCTGTGCATCATATCCCGAGCGCTAGTACATAAAAGGCTAAAGCATACTATTGCCTAATCAGTACTAATGCGTGATCAGTAAGGTAAGGTAACCTTCCACCTTTCCTACAGCAGAAGAAGAAGCATGACAGAAGCTCATCGATGAGACTACCGCAGAATTCGCGAAACGTTACGCGCAAACAAGAGACCATCATCCGGACCATATCGACGGCTTCAATGTGCTACCTCTCTCTACGGCCTCACCTACCTCTCGTCATCTTCCTCCACCTCCCCTTTGATCGTTCACCAGTTTGATAAGAGCAAAGCTTAAAGTCGAGATTCACTCTAACCGCCTCTGTCATTATGAAGATCCCTTTCACTGTTGGGGTAACAATGATTGGAGCGGATAATCCACGGTTGCGTAGATGTTATGTATTGGTGACAGCAACCCTATAACTTACTGCCGCCGAAGAAGTACCTTGTGCGAATTGATCTTGATGTCTTATCCGTGTACCTGCATTGATAGTCTTGGTACTTGTGTCCAAGGGAGCAGCGGGATGAACATCCCACCCTATCATCTCTCTTGTTAAAGCTCAGGGCAGTTTCTGGCTTGTAGCCTAATGATTACGGGGTATTAATATTTAGCGAGGAGGGAATGAGTGCCTTGTCATGTTAGTAGTGTTTCATTGATGGAGGCTCATTTCCATGTTCTTCTCTTCCAAGATTCGTTGACTGTAACCTGTCGTTGCTTTTTCGGTTTCTCATCCGGCCATGATTTCATTCACTCCAGTCTTCTACGCAAGTCTGTTTCTTTGCGGACTCTTCGCTCAGGTCGGAGCCTATCTCATCGACGCATCATGCAGACATTATTATGACCAATCGCTGAGGTTCATGTCCGTGAACAGAACCGACATGATAACAGCTGCAATGCAAGAGGCACACAGCATGATGCTTCTCGCTTCTTCCACAGTCTTGGATAATGTCGTCGGGATTCCGGAGAATTCGAGGTCGCAGCTCTTTGAACATGCCAGTCATGGGGATCAAGAACACATCGCAGGTCAGTAACTGAATGCTCTAATGGATCGACTGACATTGCGGTTCAAATCAGCGAGATACCGAGAGACCGCCAATTCCGTAAAGTGGGGTTTGATCGACATGCCTCATCCGGATCATATTAATGTGTACTGTGGCGATGCAATCTTCGTCCCCATACCTAGAAAATCACCCTATGCTTGGATAAACACGCACACAGGTGTTGTAGTGGAAGCTTCGCGTCATGAAGGTGGTCTCAATCCAAGGATGTGTGGAGACGCCGTGTCTATGACACTGACCAGCCCGTTAATGCCCGGCGTATATCACAGCACTCGCCGGATGAAGTACCTTGTGCTCTGCGATCCAGCCTTGACCAGGGGTAATTCACCAGTTGCAACAGAGAGTCAGCCTACGGTTGCAGCCATAAAGGCCTTGCCCGGCCGGGATGGATTTCATGAAATGAAACGGATTGACAACGTCGCATATGCAATTTGTCTCTCATTCGTCTTACTTCGTGCGCTTCTGTCTTTAGGTCAAGATATATTTGCCTGTCAGTGACTGTCACGAAGCTGTTGATGTTCTTTCAACGACTGACAATTTCACAGTTGACCACGCCGTCAATACACCCGTCGGCTGGGACGAGGTTAAGGGCCTGCCGATTGTTGACGCGAAGGAGAACGTCGACAGTTACGCCTTTTACGCTCTGTGTATGTCTCACTCGTGAATATCTGCCTGGCATCGCTAACAAGCCACCTTAGCCCAGCAAATTATGGCCGTCTCTATCCCTGGGCCTATAGAATGGTTCGTCCTCAGTGGCTACTTGATCTCTGTCTCCAGGGCCTGCGCCATCGCAAAATGTCTGTATCCTTTATTCTGGGCACAACTTTATCCAAACATTCGAGGATTCTAGAGACGTCTCTTCCTCCACCCTCTACTCCCTACCTCTCCATCCAGGAAGACTTGCAACCTCAACGAATCTCAAGTGTGTCGTTTGTATATATAAGGACTAGCGTCTAAATCATGGCAATCAATGGTTACCTACACTCTCAGCAATATATTTGATCGAGGCATCACCCTAGTCCGAGTGTCGGTATCAAATTGTCGTCGCAGACCAAATCTGACCAACCACCCACCACCAGAAAGATACATCAACCTCCAAGTAGAAAATTCCGAAAAAACCCCACCATAGTGTACTATCCCAAAACAGTCTCAAGCATTGAGCTTCAATATTTTCATGAGGTCATCATAAGGTAGTGGATGAATAGATGTGGGGGTTAATAGAATCAAGGCTATTGATGAACACCTCGACGCAAACTGTTCCGTGGCCTCCGAGAACGAAGAAACATCCAGGTCGCCCTGACGCTAGTTTCGCACAGGAAACAAAGCTTGTTTTCATACCAAGCTTTTCCTATCGCCATCGCCATCGCCATGCGAGGTCCCGTTCGCGCATGTTTCTCGGAAAAGCCCCTAGCCTCCGGAGTGGTCGGCCCGACAGCCGGACCAATCAAGTTATTCCATAGGGCTGACAGCTCGTTATTAGGGATTGACAAGTTGTGTGGCCAGCCAACGGTGCCAGAAAAGACCAAAAAGATGCCTTCAAGTAGCTAATTGGTATTAAGTAAGGCATCTATGTGTACGTGTTATCGAAACCGGTGATACAAAGACACACCACGCTGAACCCATCATTTGCGAACTCATCCAACCTGACGTTCCTGCCCGAAAAGAAGTGCATTACAAAAAGCCAGGCAGCGCATTCACCGCAAAGTCTATCTTTACATATAAGCAGCAAGCGTTGCTCAATGCTCTAGCAGCCTCAAACTCCCTTGCACAACCACATTCTCCAACACGGACCCGGGAGGAACATCGATGGTGCTTCCCTCCGTAGCCACAATGATGACGGTCCCCTTCATCACCACACCCCGTCCGAGATTGACGGCTCCGGTGATGGTCAAGTGGTCCAGCTCGAGGATCTTCGGGATGCTGGCAATACGCTTCTGGAAGTCGCTGACCTTTTTGAAGTCGTTGCCGAGCTTGATCAAGGGCGCGGGGCCGAACCGGTCTTGGTGCATCACGAGCTGACCGTGCTGCAGACTGTAAAGGTCTGATTTGACCAGCATAAGGTCGGAGCACGTCTTGACAGGCAAGAAGCGTCTGCGGGGGACGTTGACTCCGTGTGCGTTTTTGAAGTGGCGGATCGCCGCACCAACAGCGGTCTCGAGCTGGATGATGGAGACGTCCGATTCTCCTTTCTTGTCGGCCGGGATCGACTTGCTGTTCGGGATTATCTCCATCGCAAGCTCATTGTCTTCCACAACCCTTTTGATCGCTTTTAGGTTAAGCCAGATGTTGTTAGTGTTGAAGTACTTGAACTTTTTGATCGACTTGAATTCGTTCGTGTGCTCTTTTGGTACCTGAGCGATTTCAAGAAGACGAACGGAGCCTTCGTAGTCGATAATCGTACCACCCTTGACATCGGCCTTGGTTTTGTCGGTTAACTCCATTATGTACTCCGCGTCAGTCTGAACCATATGCTGTAGTATACGTAGGTCCACCACTGCGCCCAGGTTGTCGGCATTGGAGAGAAAGACGATCTCAACCCCCCGGTCAATAAGTTTGTCTAGGATGCCGGAATTGTACAGAGATTCGAAAACGTCTCCATGGCCGGGTGGATACCAATCCGAGATCTGGGAGTTGTATGATTTAGGTGCTGGGAGAAGGGAGTCTTTGAGGATACGAGGGTAGCGAGACTGGTTGAAGGTCATGATGTCAATGTTGTGGCCCTCGTACTTCTTGATGATATTTTGGGTGTCTTCGTCGGTGTTAAACGAGTTCATCAACACGAAAGGTACGTTGACATTGTAGGTGCGATTGAGATATTCGATTTGGCGGACCGAAAGATCGAGGAAGGACATGCCATCGCGGACCTCAATGACAGACTTAGGGCCAACGCAACCCATCGAGGTACCGAGACCACCGTTGAGCTTGATGACAGCCAATTTGTTAAGAAAGTCAACCGAGTCGGAGTTGGCGAGGTCGTTGTAATCAACAACTTGTTCTGGGTGTGGGGGATTGATACGATCCCACGACAAAACATTGCCCTTGGCTTTGTCGTTGAGGTATCGGCGGAACAGGCCAAAGAAATTGTCCATCTCCGTCTCGAACCGCGCCTTTGTATCTTCGTCTGTGCATGTGTCCGCAAGAGCGTTCAAAGCGTTGCGCATCTGGCCGGCTGCGACGGATGTGGAGGTGTTTTCGAAAGCCTTTGAGTCGGCACGGGGCCTGATTAGCTGTGGGCTCTTCATATCGGCAGGAATTGCAGTGTCTGTGGCTTGCTCTGAGAATATAAATCGGTGGATAGTCAAGATGAGTTCTGGGATTTAAGGTGGCGCAAGCGATAGAATATGTGTGGTGAGTAAGGTAAGTTGTCGGTAAATGTGTGTGACAGGGTAGTAAAACTCAGCCCATGGGCGGTAGAAGTGTTAAGGCGAAGAGTCAAAGTATCAGGAAGGAGCGATAATTCACACAGCAACGAGAAAAACCACTTGTATCAGGCTCGTGACCCCCAAAGCTTGTACAGCCTCAAAGTTCACCGAGGGTCTTTTGCGTGGAGCATTCCAGTCCGCGCACTCTACTGCATAGAGAAAGCATGTCTCAACTTACCACGTGCGATTGTGACTTCCCATGGTGCTTTCTCGCGAAAGCCCCTTCGCCATCCCCGTTGCTCATGGCGGCCGGTTTTAGGTGGGCAGGCAGTGCGCTTGCCATTGTGGGGGAGGATTTGATGGTATCAGAAGATTTTGTCTGCAATTCCTTAGGCACAATTAGCATCAGCTTCCTCGATTAATCCCTTGGGCAGATTGAGGTAGCCCCAAGCAGAGCAACGGGGCGTCAATGGGTAGAGAGCAAGGGAACCGTAGCCTGGACGCAAGATCGTGAAGTTCGCCAGTGCTCACTGGTTCCTTCAATTGCAATCTGTAGCATTGACAGTGTATGACACAGCTTCCCCTTCAAGGCTTGATTGGGCTCCGCAGCGCTCGCAGAGCGATTGAAAAGGAGGGGAAGTTGTCACACTTACAGTATGTGAAACCCTTGGATCCAGGCGGGCAATCAACAACGCACAGTTTTCTATACGCACAAACGGAAGGGAAATTTGTATAACAGAAAGAGTTGTTGATTGAGGAGGAATTGGGGCTTTTTATCAGAAGCTTGAGAAACAAAATTTATGATTCTCAGGGCAACCAGTTTTCGGTTGAGGCGCACTATGATCGTATTGGGAAAGGCACACCCGCAAAAGGAGTTGAGTCCGAGAACGTGCGCTTATCAAAGTCAATCAATCAATCTATCTATCTATCAGTCAATCAATCAATCTATTCTAGCAAGACTTGTTACCGTGATGCAAAATGGTTTAGGGTACAGCTGAGGAACACGAGCTATGTCTACAAGAGGAATCCTCTCATCTCCACTACCCAAGTGTTGCTCGGCAGGATTCTTAAGCTGTCTCTCAAAGAGTCTACGAGGGCAAGGCCCAGAATGGCCAACCAGCTCACCACATGTCGTTCTCCCGACGAATTTCCAGATATCAATCGATCAATAACCTTAAAATGCTACAGTATCCACCGTAATTTTACTCTTTTCAGCTGCCCCTTTACACCCACCGAACGATAAAACATGATAGACTCCCACGCCATCAACCCGATCTGGCCGTGGCTTTCCCGACGACTTCTTTGACTCGTGTCAGGGGTCTCTTGGGTCGGGGATTTGGATTCGCGCCTGCGCACACCTCGCTCGCAGATCTGGTGAGCCTCAACAGGTGCAGATCAGATAGGTAATGTACGTATAATTGCCAGGTGCCTTCAATTGTCACTACTCGCAAAGTTGCCACGAGGACTCGCTATCTTAACAACTGTCAACCAAGGAGTGTTTTACTGGTATTATCACACATCGGTAGGTTCACTCGAAAATCTTCTTTTGCAAGCATCAGTATGATGAGTATGTCAAAGTCTCGATTCCACTAGCTGTCTATTTTATGCTTTATACAAAATTCCTGTGCTCCCAAAATCAAAAGCATTACGCTACTTGTGGATTTGGTGTCGCACCAAGACCGTCTATCTTTATGTCACCTGCAAGCTGTTCCATGCCCTCCTTACGACACCTGCAAGGTTTTGCAAGTTTGAAGATGTCTGTGCCTCCTGCCCCTGGCGCTCCTCCGCCGACTCCTCACCAAATCTCTGAGGACGTCCGTTCAGACGCCATCTGCCCTGTTCGGTACACCAATCGGCCCCAGTATCCCGCAGGATCTCATAAATATCTTCATCTGTTATGCCAGTATGACCTGCTCGAAATTGGAGATCCATTCCGGGCAGCGTAAAGGCTCCTTGACTCTGTAGCTCCTGAAACAGAAGATGATCTTGCTGAATGTTCAGTATGACTTGTCTTGGGGCAAGGGCTGGCAGGTTTGCCCCGCCGTTCCTCAGGTCCTCATATTGAAAACGATCATCCAGGGCACCTCTACGCCGCCGGAGGGCGACGTACGCGCGAAGTCGGCCGAAACTTGGCCGCCCAGGTCCTCGAATGTACTCGAATCCGTCGTGCAATACTAGAGGGTCAAAGAGTCCTTCAGTATATACGTCATTGCCGCCGTTGCCCAGGTTCCGCTTTCGAAAAAGCTGCCGCCGGCACATGGGGCAAGTGTTTTGGTGTGCCTCGTCTTCGGATAGCCAGGAGAGCAAACATTCCTTATCGAAAACGTGTTTGCAGGGTAGAATAACCGGATCTGCACCGTATGTATTTCTACATACGACGCACTGCCGGTCAGCGTCATCGTCGCCTAATTCTGTTAGAGAAACAGTTGGCAGTGCAGCTACATATTGAGAGCCATGTACTATGACTAGTGAGCTGTCGACGATGGAAGCCCTAACGTCTTCTACTGGCGTGTCACTGCTGGCAAGGTCTGTCCTCCCAGCTTCCCGGGCAAGAGGGTCGGATGAAGTGGTGGGAGTCTGTTGCGGATGTTCCATGTACTCGTACTGGTTGAGTGGAAGCGATCGACTTCGGCTAAGGCGCCGATTGTTAGGTACTGGCGTGTTGTCTTGCAAACGCTGCGACCGCCGCAAGCGTTCTCCATAGTCGCCAAATTGACCTGGTCTCGCTTGCTCGTCATCTGTTCCTGCCATGTCGTTCACCGTCTCGTCTATCTTCTGACTGGGGTATCTCCGTGTTAATCTGTTTCTAAATTCTTGGCTCGTGTTGTTCGGAGTTGTGCCGATGGTCAGGAAAATACAGGTGAGATAGAGCACGAAGAGAACGGGAATTTGAGCAACTTCTTCTCTTTTGAGAAGCCCTTGGGAATCGACAATGGCTTTGTTGTGTGCCAAATGACAGCCACGCGCTATGTTGAACAATGAGGACTACAACAAAAGGTCGCTTTTGTTCTATTTGCTTTGACTCTATTATGATGATTAGCTTTACAAGAACTAACACTAAGGCTCTTCGGACAAGGATGGTAGAATTCAGCATCTGCGATCGAGATGTCTACAAAGCACTCGAAAATCTTTTCTAATATCCAAGTGCAGCAATGCTGTGCAGTCAGTTACTTCTAAAGTCGAAGAGTTGCTCCCGGTTCTTGAATGGGATATAAGACCTATTTCAGACCGCAGGTCAATCTCCAAGCAGTGTAGTGTTTCTCAAATATGTAGTCCTTAAGGTTTCTTGTTGAAAACCCCAAATCACCACGTTAATGTCTAGTCTTATTTCGTTTCTGGCAACCTCTGGGCACTTTAGTGTCCCCGGACTGTATAATACTTGCATTCTATTTGTTTACTCGCTGAGCGTCAGCGTCCCAAATCATAACGCTCTCATCCCTTCTTTATTCTCATCTGATGCCATTCCTCGATTCCACGACGCAGCCACCTGCCCAAAATGGCATCAAAGTCTCCCCATTTACGATGCCATCCTTCCAGCATCCAATCGTTGTTGTCTGCTGTCCAATTTCCGCTGGTATTTCGCAGTTCGTACGGTTCGGTGCTGCCACAGTAAACAAGCCACATTACGCGGATATCTGCGTCAAATTTAAGCACAAACGTCGAGGAATGACTACGGAGCGCTGCAAAAAGTGCCAGCTCTTCTTCCTTCGTCAGCAGCGTGGCTTGTGGGTTTTTCCTCGCTGGGAGCAAGTTCCGATTACAGCGGTCGTATAGATGAACGTCCTTCTTTACGCCAAGTCGGAAATTCTTTTCGAACCACCGCCCCATGAATATTTCATCAAGTTCCTTTCGGCGACGCGCTTGTAAGTCGTCGAGAGCGTTCTGGAATAGCTGGCGCTGAGCCTGCGGATCGGTGCGATTTCGACGAGATACTGGAATTCGACGAGGTCGGTCGTTGATATTAACCTGCGAGGTACGCGAATAAAATATTGCTCGACTGTGCGCTACAATCTCCGGCCTGGGCTGGGGCTGAAGGCGTGGATGGATGACTAGGCCCTGAGGTCCTCCGGGCGGCAAGCTGTGCACCGGGTCAGTAATTTCAGGGCGCTCCTTGTTGTTGTCGTCCTCTACGAACAGGCGATGACGACAAATCGGACACGTGTTTTGGGCCGACTCAAACTCAGAAAGCCAATATTCGAGGCAGGTCCGGTCAAAATTATGAAGACAGCTTGGTATCTGGACAGCATCTTCAGTATCTGCTTCAAAGTCGATCCGGCAGATGGCGCACGCTCTGTCGTAGAAGCCATCTGGTATCGCTCCGGGAACGATGGTGGGAACTTCAGCCACGTATTCGGAGCCAAACATTGTGGCTAGCTTGTTGAACAAGACTTCACGGCAATGCGGACAGGTGTTCTGGTGGCGTTCATCCTCCGATAGCCACAGAAGAACACAGTCTTTATGGAAGCTATCCCCACAAGGCAAACGAAGTGCGTTTTTGGTATTGGCATCGTATTTTCCCTGACACAGGAGGCACTCTAGGCCAAGGGAGTTATTTGAAAGCTCGCTTTGAGGGATCAAGGGAAGCTCGGCCACGAATTGTGAGCCGGCGAGGGTTCTGAGGTTTCGCTTGTTCTCGGCCATTCTTACTTCGGTTTGGTTTGAATGTGTAGTGTTTGTCGCTTGGAGATGGATGAGAAAAGAAAAGAGTTTGAATGTGAGAGATTGAAGCTGAATTCTAGGGACAGTCGCGCCCTGGCTGAAAAACCGGGACAATGAGCATGTGGAACAAAGTACGCATCATGAAAAGGGAGAATTCTCGAACAAAGGGCTTGTTCCGATCATGAGCCAGGAAAGCTTGGCAAGTCCACAGTGAGCATCTTCATCCCGCAGATGCATGATCTCTTTTGTTCCCCACCTCGAATTATGGAACAGTGTGAAAGTCAGTATTGTAATAGGAGCCAGCGAGAGCGTCGCAGAGGGCATACCATGATGACTCGTTGATCACCATAGGTGCCAAATACTCCATCGTTCCTATCCTTCCCAAACAGGATGGATGGCTTTCCCTTCTGTGAACCTAGAACGGGGTAGACTAATATAATATTAGTTAGGTACAGAACTCAAGAGCAGGTCGGTCGGAAAGGAGCATTCGCTACAGAGTTCCAAGAATCGTATCTGTTTATGGTGAGTTTCAAAATATACGTCTTATCGAGAAAGTAATCTTGAGGAGTTTTAAAAAGGGAGCAGCTACCCGTACACCCCCCTGGCTTAAATGTACACCCCCCTTTGCTTACATGTACACCCCCTTCGGGAAACCTGAAATTTCCATTGCGCATCACTCAGTTACACACCAAATTTAGTAGGCAATTCAAGGGTTTACATATGATTCTGAGCAACCTCTCCATGACCTTCCCCACAGCCTTAAATTCGGTTAATCTAGCCTAGTAAACCCACACATCAGACTTCCGTCTGACACTCATCGCCATCGCCATTGTCATGACCACCCTCACCGGCGCCCCACCTGTCAGCATCGCCTCCGCCGGCCCCATGTCTTTGGCTCCACCTCCCGTTTCGGGGGAGGTCTATGACGATGTGAAACTCCTTATTGAAGGGCTCAATAAACACGCTGGGCCAGAGGGCTATGCTGTCGTCATTGCACGCTCCAAGAAGTCCAAGAAAGATGTTGATCGGATCATCTATATACGGTGCGATCGTGGGGGAAAAGCAAGTCTAAACTCAGCGGATTTTGGAAGACGTATCCACAGTGGCACACGGCTCATAGAGTGTCCTTTCAGCACCTTCTTCGCTACATATGAAACGCTGCAAACAGGCCTGCATCCGTTTGGAGGGCCGCGAGGTGGAGGGCAGCGAGGTGGACGTGCTGCCACACCCCCTTCCATCCAAACGGATGCAGGCCTATTTGCAGCGTTTCATATGTAGCGAAGAAGGTGCTGAAACAGCGATATTGAAGCTCTTTTGAACAGTGCAAAATTACTGTGGAGAGGTTGCTCAGAATCATATGTAAACCCTTGAATTGCCTACTAAATTTGGTGTGTAACTGAGTGATGCGCGATGGAAATTTCAGGTTTCCCCGAGGGGGTGTACGTGTAAGCAAAGGGGGGTGTACATGTAAGCCAGGGGGGTGTACGGGTATCGGCTCCCTTCATTTATGTTTTGGCTTCTACTTTGTTTAACGTTAAGTCCGAAATCACCATAAATTTCCACCCATAAAGCACAACCCAAATATCTACAAATGTGACGGCAATTCGGTCCCATACTCTCGTTGGCTCCCCCATTTCCCATCCCTCGTCTTCTTCAAGGACCACCTTCTCGTCCCTCATTCACCATCATTCTCAATCTCCCTCACCACACGTTCTACGAAATAACATTGTGGCCCATCAAACCTCATCCAGTAGCCAATCCACCGGCCGTCCGACTCTTCCGCATCGATCTGGTCTTGCGTGTACTGGATCCATGTCCCATCTAGTTGACGAACCCAGTACCGTTCTTGGACCGGTACCAATTGTGCCTGCGTGCTTATGGCTTGCTGTGGTACCTCAGTTTTCTCAAAGTGATAATGTGGCGAATCGATCATGACCCAACACGCACTCCACCGACTATTCAAGATTTCAGCAGCGATCTGGTCCCAGGTGTATCGGATCCACGTGCCAGCTACGGGACGGACCATGTACCAACCTTGGAATCGTATGGCCAATGGCTGCAGGATTGTTGAGTCCGCTGGAATGAAGGCCCGTGGCTCAGCGGGCATGTGATCGCTACCATTTGCCGGGTGCTGAGGCTGGTTTCCGTGTTGATGACTGGCCTGATGAACGGGGTTCCAAGGGTGGTGAGGTGCTGCCACGGAAACAGGTCTTGCGGATTGAGCGACGGGTGTAGGGCCTGAGCGACGCGTGGTGGTCTTGGGTTTGTGCGTCATGATTGCTTTGATCTTTGAAACAGTACGTTTCAAACCAATTGAGAGACAACAATAACAGGTAACGATAGAGCTTAGAGGTTTTTACCGCATGGTTTTTGGAGATTCCTTTGGTATATTGCTAACAAATTAGCCTCTGCTGGTTTTCCATAGCTGGGGGGAGTGGAGAGGGTTTATATGCATTAATTTTCGAATTTATCGGGGCTTGAAGGATGAATTCCGTCGGGGAGAGTTCGGTAGGAGCGACGTGAAGCGAACAGGAAGGAAGGATGTGAAGGAAGCGGGAAGCTCTTTTGAAAATCTGTGCCGCGAGCGAACGACATACTTCCCTAAGCGTGTTCACAATGCAAATGCCAAAACAAATATATGAGGATTAGGAGAGAGGAAGAGAGAAATGGGGATCGGTATGTTTCCCCAATTACAGCTATCAATGCTCCTCATTCTCTGCTTCCGTTTTTCGAATCCACCTCCACAATCTCACTTGAACTTTCAACTTTCCAATGACCGAAAATGGGCTAGTCAGTAGTTTTCCACTTCATCCATCGTTCGAAACGCCGGTAAATCGCCAACATTTCCCTTGGAAAAGAAGTTTTGATCGTGTTTCTCGCGCCACATCACACCAACCTTCACATTCCCATTTTCCACCAAGCAAGCCATGCATTTGCACAAAAATGGTATGTCAATTCCAAAAGAGTTTTCTTTGTCCTTACCATCATCCGTTCATCATCCTCCTGGGTCATTCCCTCCAACCTTGAGGACAGCGCAATTGCCATACTCAAAGTTTCGGCCTTACTGTCCTGCGTGCTCCTAAACACAGTTGCGTCACGGTACCACTCCCAGTACCCCTTCCACTTGGGCTTCAACTCCTTTATACTCTCCCCCCAATATAACTGAAGCTTTCAGTTCTTAACGATGACTTTGTACGGTAAGCCTCCCTGTATGATCTCTTCTGTCCAGATATTTCCACTCAAACGGACTTACATTTCCCACGTGTCTTGTGGAGCAACCAATTCTGTAGAGCCTAAGGCGCTGCTGAATACCTGACCCATGATTACGTGGGTCTTGGATGCGTATGCGTTGGCAAGAAGTGCAAGAGGTAGGTTGGAAGGAGATAACGTTGGATCAAAGATTTGATATTTTGGAGGGAATTCTGATCTTTCTAGATGTTCCGTATTTTATAGTAAAGATTTGGTAATCTGTAGCGCTTGGTCTTCTGGAATGCTCAGCACTTTGAGATACTTGATATTCTGTAGTCCTTGGTATCTGCTAACGCAGCTTTAACATTTCAAGGATTTGCTTGGGGCAGTGGGACTTTTATATTAAGACCTTGGTGGGTTCGAATCATGAATATGGGCTAGGACCATCGAACCATGAGTTTTGGTGAGGGTCGAAAGAGTGTGAAGATGAAAGGAAGAGAATGAGAAGCTCTACTCTTGCGTAAGTGAATGTATCATTCCATCAAGATACCTAATTCATATGTCTTTTAAACTTAATGCTTTTTGTTTTCATCAGTAGGTCTTGGTATCCTTTTCACTAGTAATTGTTGTTATTTCGTGTCGATATTCAAGATTCCACCTCAATCATTCATTTCATTCATACTAGCTAAATCACTAACTTTTCCCTCCGTTCATAATCCAAGCTCAGCTACCCAAAACCCCACTAAAACTTTTCCTCCTTAACCGAAACCCAGATAAGTAACCAACTTTTCCCTCAATTCATAATCCAGACCCAGCTCAAGCACAAACTTTTTCCTCCAAGAAATCACTTTTGAACCCGCATTTTCTCGCCCCCTGGTTCCCCTTCTTCATTCTCCCTATTGACGCCTTTCCCTCAACTTCCACAGAAATTTCTCTATGCTTAGCTCCCTCCATTCGTCATATTCGCACTTCCAGCCCTTTCAAATCCCAGTCTTTCGAAGACACATTCCCCATTCTTTAACTTCCACGTCCCAAACAACGTGTCAATCCGCGCCCCTGTAAATTCTTTGCGCCACCCATCGTTATCGTCGACCAGGTACGTTACATTGGGAGACATTGCCAACCAAACGACGATGTGTGGATTTGCAGGGTCAGTGATCCGTATGGGGGCCGCGGATTGTTGTGCAGCGACTTCTTCGGGGCTTGAGGGGCTTTGCTGGGACATGGTTTCGTATTTTTTTGAATGCGGTTGCTGCTTTGGGGAAATGTGCAGTAGAGATGTTCAAGGGGGTATAGTGTTTGTTGAAAGGTCCACTAAGTCGTGATGTAGATATCTTATGCTGTTGTGCTTGATATCTCGTGGTAAAGGCTTGATGTTTTTTATTGCTTTGAGGATCTGTTTCTTGATTGTTGCTGATGTAGAAGCAATCATGGCTAAGGGACGGAGGTGGCTTTATATATTGAGGTCTTGAGGTCACGTAGCACAAGTTCTGGTGGGGAAAGGGGGTTGTGAAGAGAACGCAGTGGGAATCTGATTTTGGTGTGGTTCCTTATCGCTCGGGGAAATCGAGGTTGCTGAGTGGTTGAGGCATGGAAGAAAAGGGTTATGAAAGGAGAACACAGAGCATTCGTGTTGATGTGAATTTTTCTCGTTCCACTATGTTTTCGATATCGAGGCCGTTGAGTGGCTGGGAAGGGCGAGGGGAGATGTGAAGCCGACCAGTGGCTTAAAGAACATGTTTTGATTGGCTTTTGGGAAGATTGGAATGGTGAAAAAAAGGTGAAGAGAAGAAAAGAAACCCCATTTATTGGCATTTCCTATCTCCCAATTAGATCGAAACTGTCGAGTGGTTGGTGGGTAGAGTGGCCTATGTGAAGGGAACGGGGTACTTACAGAACGAAACCGGGGTAGAGAACAGGGCGACGTGAAGAGAGAACTGAAAAGTATTCATTTAGTATTGGATCTTATCGCCCGTATACACAGCCTTCTGTAAGGTTGGAAAACGTTCTGGAGGGGACGTGAACGAAGTAAAGGTATTCATGTTTCCGTTGAAATACTCGTTGTAGAAAATTTTCCTCGTTCAGCCTGTTGAACACTGGGAGTGAAAGATGTATGTGGCTTGCAGAACGATACTGGATTAGGATTGGGTAAGGGCCAGGCAAGAGGTTATAAAGGGAAAAGACCGTGAAGCAAGAAGCAAAGGGACTTGGAGGATGAGTCGGCGTTGGACATTGTTGGGAAGGCAGCTGGAGATATGAGTGGAGAAGGATGGTGTTTTGGTTCGTCAAATCTCACTCCTCCCACACTCTCCTCAACCTCGATATATAAACACTTTTCTGTCTGTACCTATGATGCCCACAGATCAGCGATATTCTCGAATGGACTGGGGTACCATACCTTTACCGCGAAAATTTTCAAACTTTTATCACGGAACATGAAGTATCCTAGCGTACCAAATCTATTATACTACCGAGCGCTGACGCTTCGAAGCACCACCACTACCACCGTTCCAGATTCCCTCTTATGCTCCTGTCCCCACCCTTCAGCAGCAATTAGAGAAACACTTTCAACGTACTGCCCTCGTCCATAAAGAACCAGCCCTTCCAAAAGCCCAGAGCTACCACCCGCCCCAATTTCCCAACTCGTTCCTCGAGAATAGTTCCGTATTGCCTTCGACCGCAAAAGCAAAAAACATCGTCCTGTTTGTCGAGATCATAAAATATGTCTGTAGTACTGGATCTGCAGTCTTAAAGAAGAATGGAAGTACGACGTTCATTGTTTCTTACGGATATGCTCCCTAACATCCTGCGGAAAAAGAATAGTAAACGTTTCCGTTTCGGTTTTCTTTACTCTCTCTATTTCCTCATATTCGACAACTGTAAAGACCGCTGAATGGTTTTGAAACCGAGGTCTTCTGTGAAGGAAAAATGATATTGTCATAGAAAACGTTTTTCAAAGTCTGATTGAGGCAGCGAAAGGAGAACGTGAAGCCAGACGTCCAAAAGTTTGTGTTGTCTTCGATTGAACTCCCCCAACTCGCTGTCCAGATCATCCTCCTCCTTCACCGCGTACTCGAATTCGTGTTGCTGCTCACGTCCTCGCCATCACGGCTATATAATATTCCACCAACTTCTCCGTCGCACACACATCTGCATCCTGCCCTTTCATGAATCCCCTTTCGGACTCCTCAACTCGCTGTTCAGATCGTCCTCCTCTCCCACCGTGTACTCGAGTCCGTATTCCCCCTCGCCATGACGGCTAAGTATTATTCTTCCAGAAACCTCTCCGTGACGCACCACCTCCATCCTGCCCTTTTACCACTCCTCTTTCGAACTCTCCAACTCGCTGTCCAGATCGTCCTCCTACTCCACCCCATACTCGAATTCGTTTTCCCTCTCTTATCCTTGCCAAAACGGCTATTATAACATTTTACCAACTTCTTCATCTCACTATCTCTATTCTGCCATTTCACCAAATGCCTTCCCAACCCAAACACTATCGCATCCCTGAGGTCGAATTAATTTTCCAATGCAGTGCTCGCTCTTTAGTTGACCCGGAAGGCCATGACCCAATCGCCTTGTCCGTCCTGCCTGTGATTACCCGTGAAACAGCTGTTAACCGAAGCTGCTGAGCCAAGCTATACTCCTTCGATAGCTCGATCTATTCCTTTTCTATATAGCCTCTGTGAAGAAAGGAAAGACGTTGACGCCTCGCAACAGCTGGGGTTAAGTTATTGGGCTTGAGATGTTATTTCGATTGTCGGGTCTTCGCGTACGTGATCGCTGGTTAACGAAATGGGAGGAAGCTGCTAGACAAGTGAAACTCCTTTCGATTCTTTTTCACCAAACTACCTCCGCAAAAAAAAAAAGATGTCAATACCACGGAGGAGCCGGAATTAAAGCCTACGATGTATTTTTATTTCGACTGTCACAATGTCTTGTACACAGTTACTGATTATGAAGCTGTGAAGAAGCTGCTGAGCAAATGGAACTTCATCGGTAGTCTCAATTTTTCTTTTTCAACGACCCTAGCGAAGAAGAACAAGATGTCGATACCACGCAAGAGTTGAGGTTGATGCCTGAGATGTACACCATACCCTTCTTGATTCCCCTGATCAATCCGTCTAGAGTGGAGCCGGTCTCCACCAGGAGTGTTCTTCTCTTCTCATATATGTTTTCCTCCTCCGAGTCGGAGGAGACTTCTTTAGGATATAAATTCTTGAACCGCGAGTCCTTTTTCCATAAATCGCCTTTTGTTTCCTTTGTTTGGGTGGGTGGGAGGGCTTCCGTTTCCCTTTGCTCGGCGGGTGGGTGGGTTTTGTTTCCCTTGCTCCGTATGTAGATAGTGAGCGGCGGGGTGTTGGGGTCGTTGCGTTCTTTCTAGTCCTATTTCTAGCGAATCTTGGCGGCGGCGTGTGCGTTGACGTATCTTGTTCCTAGGAACTAGCGTATACCTTGGGATACTTGCCGAGCGGAGAGGAGCGACAAAGCTGCTAAGCTGATAATATTCTCCAGTAGTCTAATTTTTTCCTTAGAAATTATAGCTGCGAAGAAGAACAAATTGTCAATGCCACGGAGTAGTTCAAATTAAGGACGGCATTGAGATGTTGGTATCAACTGTTTAATCTGGGTACACAGTTGTTGACTGAGAAAATTGCGGGGCAAATGAAATTTCTTCGATAGTCTGACTCTTTTTTTGGGAGGGACCGCTAAGAAGACTTAGGTGTCACTTTTACAAAGGAGTTGGAGTTGAAGCCTGAGATGAGCCGTTACATTGACTGTCGAGTCTTCATGTATGTACATAGTTGACCAAAAAGAGGGACAAAGCTGAGGAATAAGTGGAACTTCTTTATACCCCAATTTTATCTGAAGGAGTATTCTGTAAACTATTGAGCTGAGAGATAAGACGACGCTGTTACGGGTCTAGGTTGGTTTATGTTGTGATTGGACGGTGGTTAAGAGGTCTGCGAGGGTTCCGTTGTCGTTCTTCTTCGAAGGAGATTCTTGGCCGCCTGAATCAATTTGGCGAAGGCATCTGCTCTCCTGCCACGTTCCGAGAAGCTTCACCCGTGATGGTGAAATTCTGCTAGATACTGCGTCGTCACTCCTTTCGGTTTTATACCCAAGCCTGTATTTTCAGGTAAAGGTTTGAGATAGGTTAAGGGTGCAATTCAAGTGCTCTTACCCTCAGGTAGTTTCCAAGGCCATGGTCCCATCATATTTCTCTCCAATATAGATTTTCCGGCCACTGCCTAAAAGTGTGAGTAAGTTGCTGGGCACGTGATGGGCCTTTGGTAGCCAGATGCCCGTCCAAGAGGTTTCTCTGTAGGACTTGCGGGTTGGCTGAAGTCCGAGCATTGCGAATGAGTGTGAGAGGGTCTTTTAGGGAATCGGTAGGCGAAGGCCTGGAGAAGGTTTAAGGGTTAGGTGTTTTAAACAGGTGGAAGACTGGATACAGTCTATCTTTTGTAGAGTCTTGGTGAGCGAATCGGAGTGCTCGCATTTCACCTACTTCGGTAAGAAGGTCGCCTGGTTCCTCAAAATTGGTGGTTCCGCAGAACAGAAAACCACTGATTGAAATTTGGCAAGAGAATTGCCATGAGTGAGATATCCTTGGCAATGTTTTCGAGGTTGAAACAATCTCCCACCGCAGACCTCATACATCATTCAATTCGCAAGATTATGGCCCAGTTTCCTCTATCTTCAATTTATATTCCGGAGGAGACGGCTGGTGGGAAACCCCGGAGTGGAGATTCGCTGGTCATTGACTTCGTGGGAGGCAATTTCGCAAAGCAACAAATTTGATGTTTTGCAATTGATAGCAGCGTGGGTTCCACCACATCCGCTGCAGATATGCTGATATGTGCAACTAGGATAGGTGCAGTTGCCGCCGTTGAACCTGTTGCATACTGGGGGCCATGTGCTTCCCCCGTCGGGTCTGGGGCCGTAGGCCTGTTTCCTGGTTCTCTGACCCTGATTTCCCGTCTGGAAAGTGGTAACAGGGGTTTTCTTTACCAGTGCTCGACCGGCCAGTTCACCCCTAGCATTGTACCACCCGTCAGGGTCATTGACCCCTTTTATAATGCGGATTTGGTGGAAGCGAAAGTGAAAGGTCCGTACAGACTCGAAGGTGTAATGCAGGTGAAGCTCCTGCAGGTAGTCAACGTACCAAGCTAAGCTTGCTTGCAGAGGAATCTTCAATTGCTCATTGGCCGCTTCAATGAGGCATTGATTATATACTCCTAGGCAACGTAGAAAGGGGACCATGCCTTTGAGGTCTTGCTGAGTGGCGTCATCGTCATGGGCCCGAAGCTCGCCGGAGCGTGTTAATCGAAGACTTTGTTTGCTGGCTGGATTTGGTATATGATCGTTGACTAGCTTGAAGATATTGACAGCTCGAAACTCGTTCTTGAAGATGTTGGCGAGTTGAGTGGTATCAATAAAGGGGTAGCGTGCTACCATTGCTTGGATGCGGGGGTCGCCTGGGGGCGCTAAGTCGCTTCCCAACGCCTGTCCAAGAGCCGCACCCTGAGCTTCTATCCTTTGAAGTTCTAGTTCCAGCTCCCGTTCTATATTTGCCTGACGAACAGCTTTAATCCTCTGCCGCAGGGCGAGGGCTGCTGGGGTCTCGTCGGCTTGTTCTGGGTCGGCTCCCCCCTGGGGGCCATGGGTCGGGGAGCGGGAGCGGAAGAGGGGGGAAGTGGAGCGGAGGCGAGGAGTACGTCTCCTGGCGGCGGTGGCATTGGCGCGGGCCTTTGCAGAGGGGTTAACCCGGCGGCGAGTAGCAGGGGCCATCGGCAGCGATGGCAGTGATTATAGCAGTGGGTAGCAGAGTGGGTAGCAGAGTGGGTAGCAGAGTGGGTAGCAGTGTGGGTGGCAGGAAGCGAAAGCGAGTTTCTAGCTGAATCTTAAGGGATGAAGGGAAGGGGGAAACAGGAGGGGGGCACGGGGGGTATTTATCCCCCTGTTCCCCGCCTTATCCCCTTGTTCCCTAGCTGCCGAGGTCTGTTGGTAGCCGGCCCCTTTTAGCACCTTCCGATAGCCTCCAGTCAAGCTGGCCCTTATCAAGTCGGTAGCTCTCCCATGAGTCGTCAACGTACCACGATTGATTGTTCAGACTTCAGGTGAAAAGCAGGAGGCCGTCTCTTTGACTAGCTTGTAGTTTTTTTAAGCCTCAAGTTAATCAATAAATTCGAGATTTCTAATTGACATGGAGCTAATGGAAACTGAACGATTCCCGGTTCACGCTCTTCGAAAAATCTCTGCAGCGTCCGTCACTTGTGTTCTTCACATTTAAAGGTCATTTCCTAGTCGGAATTTCGGTAATTTACAATAATGGGATACACGGTATTGACTTGTAGGCGATAGCGCTCGTTCGAAGAACAATGATCCAAGCTTTAACCTTGGTTTGAAGAGATACAGGCTTTGGTATCGCTGAATATCTTTACGACTTTTTAGGGTCGATATAGCATCCCGTCGTGACAAGAACGCTTTAGGTAGTTCGAAACCTGGTGGCTCAACCATCTTTCTCCACAAGAAGGCAGCTACGATGGAAGGTAGGTGCGGTAAGACATAATGCGTTGAAGACGAAATTAGATGTGTCTGAAAGAGCAAACCAGCTGCATGAGAAGGCCAAGATAAATGTGTGGAGGGAATTTGAGGTGACCGCTAACCAGAATTGTAGAAAAACGTTGTTACAACTGATGATCTTTTCCGAGGACTTTGTGGTTGAAATAGTCTCCCATCGCAATGCTCTCACATCAGCCAACCAGCAGGGACATGGTTTATGCGTCTGTCTCTTCGATGTAAATTTCAAAGTAGGCATTCCCTCACGAAAGATGTGCAAGAACATTCCCACATAATTCTTTATATTAGATCCGAGAGCAAAGTCGCACCCATCCAGTACTCGCATTTCAGCGGGTTCTCGAGATCATCGTCCAGCTTTGGGTTTCACGCTTTCCCGAACAAGCAGCTACTGACCAAAGATGTGCAAGGAATTTAACCCCATCGACGATTCTTTACGAATTCATGAAGTCGATGTTGTTGTAGTAAACGACGACCGCCAATTGCCCACAGCAACATCCACTATATTTATTACTGATCCCAACAGATATAGCATCTCAACACGGTGGGAGCCTTCGGGTCTTCGGGCTCCTCGGACCTTTGCTCGTACCCGCAGAAGGCGCGTTGGCATTCTTCTTGGCCCTCTTGGCCCCAGATTTTCTTCTTACGTGGTCCTTCTTTCATGACGGGCTGACGAAGCCTAGGCAGGATCATGATGGGCGTGCGGTTCCTTGAAAACCCTTTCTCTGCTTGTTTCGCCGCTCTTCTTCTCCCGCCCGCTGCCACCGTTTCTGATAGTGTAGGCGATTTTCTCTTCCATCCCATATCTCGAAAGCCAGACAGTGAGCAGGTAGGTCTTCCATGCGTTGGCCGTTCTGGGAAATGTAAGAATGGCCGAAAGCAACTTGATTTCCGGCTTCCATTTGTCATTCCTTGATACAGTTGTGTCACGCCTCGCTTTGCACCTAGCTAGACGGCCGCTGGGTTAGCAGTGACTAGGGAGTGATTATGCGTAGGATTGGTTGGAGTCAGAGCTGCTTTCGCGATTTCTCCAAGCTCTCTTCTCCAGCCATACTTTATAATTCTTCCGCGGGTGGTTTCTCACCAGGTAATTGTAACGCCTTGGAGTGCGCAGGGGCAGTCTTTCCGGCGTCTTTATTTAATGACCGTCTCCTTATCCTCATCATAGTCAATCAGATCGCGGCTAGAGAAATCTGGCAGGGTAGAGTCAGGTCACCCGTCCGCACTATAATATTGTGGGCGGCCATGCGTTGTACCATGATGGTGGAAATCGTTAGTCTTTTCAAACCAGATTCTTAGAGTAGACAGCCGCCAACCAAAAACTTGCAAGAACATTGTTAACTTTCTTTGGGGGTATTTAGGATCACAATTTCGTCCGTTCGCAATACTTGTACTGCAGCCAAGTGTCAAGAAAGTCACCTGGTTCTCTTAAGATCGATGATTTCTCGGAAAAGCAGCCGCGGACCAACTCGTCTGGAGGTTTCGGTAAGTGCTTCTCAAGATGTTCAAAAGAGTCATCGAATGGGATGATTCTTTGCGAAGTCACTAAGGTCGAAATAGCACCTCATCGCAGTGAGATGGCTTCGGATAATTTGCAAACTGCTGAGATCTCAGCCCGAACTATGAGTCGCTAACATAGAATCCGAGACGAATCTCAGCCGCACAGGAGTTCGACTTAAGTTAACGATTCTGCGAGTCTATAATCGCGGTGCAAAATGGTATAAGAAAGTTATCTTAATCGAGGTCGTTCGAGAAAGCTAGTTGACAAGTTGTACTTTTTTCATGGCTTATTTTCTTCCCACGGCGCACATGTAATAGGCAGCCTCAGGTCCATGATCAACAAAGTGTCTGACATACTGATGAAGTCTCCATAAGGGTCCTCAAGCTTCAAACCGCAGCGCTCGCAATTCAGCTATGTCGTAAGATTATGGTCTTCCCTTCGTGATCGAAAAGTTCCGATTTAAAAGCTGCTGACCAAAGATGCGAGAACATTTAACGATTCACTTTCTTTCTAGAGAAAAGACTGTTCGCGAGCTTCTAGCGATGCTTCCAGGTCCTCGATTGACATAGATCGGTCTTTTCAGCGCAGTAGCTTTATATTAACTGATTCGAAAGTCCGTCGCTGTTCCTGTCGTTCAGATCCAGTATACAGCTGCTTCCTTAAATTGGGAGGAAGTCTTTCAACTGGTTCTTTTGAAAGATGCAAGCTATGAGCTGACTTCTAGTGACGCCTCTGACTTGGGCTCTTATTAAGATTGGTGGGTGTAAGGGATTTGATTCTGCTTGTGAGACTGAGCTGAGCTGGGTTGAGGATAGAAGGGCTGAGGTGGCGCAGACGTGGTGACTGATATCTGCAACTCGATTCTTGCAGCTGTTCTTGCAATCCCATTTTTGGTTACATTCTTAATTGTGATGTCGATTGTTAGGAAAAATACAAGACCTCTGAAGTCTGTTCGAGTTGGCGGCTTTGGCCCAATGTTAAATCCCATGTCTCTCGGGAAGACAGTGCTCGAGCTTCTAGCGAATTTTCGGTTCTCAAGTGACTTGGCCTAGTCTTTTCATCGTGGTGCCCTTAGGTTAAATGGTTCGCGAAAACCATCCCCTTCGCTTTCGGGATCAACAACTGTCAGAGTAGACAGGTTTCCTCCAATTGTGTTACCAGGTTGACTCAATCAAGTATTCTCATTACGAGAGATTGTGTGCTGGCTTTTAGCGACACCTTCTGGTCCTGAATGTCTTAGAACCATCTTCTCTATTTTGATCGAGGATCCTGTAAGCAGAAAGCTGCCGACCAAATATGTGCAAGAACATTGTCGCACTTGAGAAGTCCGGGATATGCCGACTGTGTGCTAGCTTCTAATCGTGTCTTGTTCTTCCTTTAGGGTTCTGAAAACGAGGCATGAGTCCGGTAGTCTGTTCTAATCGATGGGTGTCAACTCTAATGCTCTGTTGAATCTGTGTCTTTTCGAAATGCAGTGAGCAGCTGACGGTTTGACCCATTCATGAACGGAAAACCCTCGCATGCCTCGGTTGTCTCAGATCGATTTTCCTAAAGCAAAAAGCTGCTAATCAAGAATATGTAAGAGCGTCGGCACAACCGAGGTTCTTGTCTGATTCAAGCTGTGGGCTGAGCTCTGATGGTGGCTTCGTGTCCTGAATGAAGACGAACCCCGAAAGTCTTCTCGAGTGAAAGCCTTTGAATTCTCGTATTATGACTAGATACTTGACGAATTCGACCATGAAATTCAGGTCTATGATTTGCGCGCCGCAATCTGAGGTGCTATATTCTCCTGCTGACAATCACACTGCAACTTCTGTAAATCAGCTTGTAGGTCTGGTGGCGGTTCACTTCCGCTTTAGATGCTTCATTCTTCGCAGAATTGAGCATACATCTTTACCTGCTGGTATGAGGCAGTGAGTTCAGCAGGCCTGAAGATGGTGATGATATTTGCAGCAAAATCTGGGAAATTCCTAGTGACTGCGAGCCGAAATTGTGCTCGCCGAGTCCCTGGATGTTGCGGACGACTCTTATGCCTTTCCAGCCCCCAGCGTCCCCACCTGAATGGAGCATCTGCAGTTTGCCCAATGGCCATATAAAATAACAATAACAATAAGCCAGATTGTAGCGGAGCTTTGAGAACTTTCCTTTCAAGTGAAGCTTCGATTGCCGATCGTACGTATGTGAATGTGTTTAACAATCCATTGACCATTTTCAACGTGTAAGGTCGTCGACTCAGGTTATGCAAGCCGTACATAGTATCCCTTGCAACACAGTTTGCTGTAGTGAGCTTTGCCGTTGTAAAGAGAGCTTTCTAGGAATACTCGGCGTTCGCTCTACTTGAAGCTAGTCCCAGGATTGCTGGTCCGTAGCTGGGTTGGACAATCGCTCAGTCTTTAACTTGAAAAATAGAAAAAACTCCGGTTAAGTGTCGGTGCAAAGCGCTCGTGGGTATTCTTGAGCTGCGTTATCTTTTGGCTCCATCTTTGAACTCTGATTTTCATAGAAGTTCGTTGCGTTTCTCATGAAAAGCTTGTTTTTCCGCGATACGAGTAGATCATACACCTTCCACTATGCTTTTCGACATTAGCAGGCACAGAACAATCGAACTAACAGCAGCCGTTCCTGAAACGAAATGAACAAGTCAAATATAAATTGAGCATTGTTCGATCTGATACCTTGGCTAGGCTGTGTGAGCTTTCGATGAGAAAAGAGGAATAGCACTACTTCAAAGCTGTGGTTGAAGAGTTCGGTCTGATGGTGGTATTCACCCATCTATTCGATGGGCGTTCTTCGACACCGGTAGAAAAGGAACAATGGTTTCTTTTGTTCCATTTCGTGGTATTATCGACAGAGCTGGACCGCAGGCTGCGTATAGAGCAGCATTGATTGTTTTCTTCTCTCATATCGAAGGCTCGTGATAATTGTGGAAAACAACCCGAGATGGTAACTAGAGCTTGCTCTCCAGGCTTGCAACTCTGGAAGGAGTACAACTCGATTTCGCCACAAGCTAGGTAGAACGAAGGAGTCCGGTCTCATGCACACTCTCCAAGATGAGTCAACCCCCTTTTTGGGCCACATGTAATCTGTGTAGCGTTTGTCGGAAAAGAGATCGTCTTTCATTTCATGGGTTCGCTCAAAGTCGTGAAAGAGTGGATTAAAGCAGGTCTGCAAAGGTAGCGGAGAAGATTCATTCACCAACGTGAGATTGAGGTGAGGCCCAAATTTCCTCGGGCAGGTTTCGTGATTTCTCTTATTTCCGCCACAACAAATTCGAATTTCATCTTGCTCTTGTTACTTGGAAAGAATGATATTGTTGTGCGTGCGCAACTCGAAGCGTGACATTGATCCGGTAGCTCCTTGACTACAGGTTCGATAATATGCTGCCTATGCAAATGGTTGCATCTGCCGTGATTGAGCACAAAGAGATTTCTCTTGATCTGGAGATGGGTACTCATCCGTGGAATTTTTGGTTCAATGATGAGCTTCAATGTTCCATGGGAACTTTCCTGAAAGATCTGAATCGAGAACTCATTGGGCAAAGGAACCAACGAGTTGTTGTCCGGAGCTAATTTTCCTGCTCTTGCTCTGTATCACCTCTTCTAACTCTGCTGATAGGAAAGCTGGGTTGGACTATCGCTGAGGCTGTAAGCTGGGTCTAAGAACTCATCCGGCTTGTGAGTTGAAGCGAAGCGCTTTCAAAACTATTGACATCCGACATGTCTTGAGGAGACCCAGTCCTGAGAAGATCTTCACTCGAGTTGCAGTAGATCTTGTTCGATATTGAGTCTTGATCGTCACGGATCAGTACACAACCAGCTTGCAACGAGCGACATAACGAATCCGCTCTTCTCTGACGCTTGAAGGTGAACCTTTAATGGCATCTGGTATTGCTTCTGTACAGCAGCGTCTTTGTGCTAGCATCTACGCCTGTGATAATTCTGACACTCTCGTGGATATTCGCCTTATCGAGAATGCGAAGCGTACCGTTAAGCCTTGGCCGGCTTCATAGCGACTGTTTAGCCACAGTAAAAGATTGAAGCAGTAGCTTCTGACATCTGACAACGAGAGAGATCTTGTAATAGCTCTGGCAAATTCTCAATGAGACGGTATTAAACTTCAGACTGACATATGTCGTAGCTTTGTGTGGTTGAATAAGAGTGAGTCGGACTTTGTGTAGCTCGTGAAGGGTAAGTCGACCTATGCATGATGCATGAAGCTCAATCTCTAAGAGACGTCATCTCACCTTTTGAGGGTTCTGGTATATCAATCTTCGATGTCCTAGGACAGCGATTTCACAAGACCGTGCGTTCAGTATCTCTGGCATTTCCTCCTCGATAATAGTGCGTCGCTCGTTCGCAGCGATTTCGAATCTTGTTCATGAGGTTTCGTTACATTCGACTGGGACATGCTGATAACGGCTAGAACGTTCTCGTGCAGACTGCTGATATCTGCTGACGAGTCGCGAAGTATTTAGTTGAACGAACGCGCCTTTCATGACTTTTGTCATTCTCTCAATGATGTTTAAAGAGATGATCGACCTTGGAGAAATTTCTCTTTCAAGGTGATATTATGTCAAGGGCTGACTCTGGACTCTTTTCATATGCTGTGACACTCTTTCAACTCAGTCGGACCTCGTGAACTCGAGAAAGCGTCTTGCACAATAAGCTCTTCCATACCCATACTACGTTGAGGGTGAACCGACTTTCCCACTAGTCTTTGAGTCCTTTGAGAGTGTCTAGAAGGAACGTTCATGAGCGAAAACTTTTGTTCTGTATACGATAAGGACGCACCAATCGTCTCGAATACTGCCAACTGAGGTTCAGTCGTTGTTGAGAATGTTGAAGCCGATGCTGCTCTTCCCTCAGGTATGAAAGATAGGCAAACATATATTTCGGAGTCGAACATCGAACGATGCGCAACTAGAATCCATCGCTGTAAGAGACAAGGTACCGACCAAGAAAGCTGTCGAGAACTTCGTAGCTGGTATGCTGATTGGGTTGACGACCGGACTCTGAGATTATCCATTTTGGAAATTCTAGACGGTGCTTCGGGCGTTGAAGATCTTGTCTCGTTACTCAAAAGCTCAAATTTCCCAGCAAGTGCCCTATGAAGTCCTTGATTTAGGTAGAAAACAACTTGAGCACTACCTATAATTGAGTCCATGGCTCTATCATATCGAGCACTGCCTCTAAGGTATAAGAAGGCTTTTATCCCTAGCGTGATCCAGTGTTTTCTGACTGTAATACCAGAGCTGACTCTGTTCGAAGAGATGAATATAGCGCTATAAAGTTCCTCGCAAGAAGTAGCCGATGCGAATCGCTCCTCACTTGGCTTGCACTCCAGCTCCGCGAAGGTCCAGAGAAGCGTCTTTAGAAGATGGTGATCTTGAACGATGGTACTGGTTCGAAATCTGCAACTCAGCAAATGCATTAGTGATTGTTCTTCATGCACTTTTTGTCTTCTGATCTGACAAGGTCCAGTTGCATACCTATTATATTCCAGCTCAACTCCACTGTTTCGGAATATTTGCACGGACATCTTCTTCCGGGTAAGTCACACATTGAATGTTCCGGAAAGCTAGAGACCGAAGAATCCATGCTCCATCTGGCTATCAGCTCCAGCGGTTGGTTCAATTTCGTAATATAAGTGGAATCAAGGTGAGCTTGGTCGCCCCCTTCAGCATTGCTAGGTTGGTCTTGCAGGCTGACCCGAATTGCTCTGGCTATGCTTGCCAGTAAGACATGTGGATGGCGAGTCATTTCGGCCTGCTGCAGCTCTTGTGGACGTTCATACTGCAACATGTTAGTGTCGAAGATGCAGACGTAGTGTCTGGAAAATTACTTAAACGAACCCATCTAATACTAGTTGCTCTGGTTTCGATATCTTCGATGTATCAGCCGAAGGCGTCGGTGAAGGCGAGGTAAGGTTAGACTGGATGAGTCCTTGACTTCTTGCTGAGTGTGGTGTAGCGAGCTGTTCCGAACCGCTCTGGCTATCTTTGCCTCTGCAATCGTGGTGATAAGGTGAGCTTGATCGCCAAACTCTCCTTCCTGTATGTCTTGCAGGCTATGGGCAATCGCTTTGGCTATGTTTGCCTCTTTAATCTTGGATACCACCCCATTGTATGGAGGGCCTCGGTGCAGTTCCTTGTAGTTCCATGCCTTAGAAGGGTCTCAAACCTGGAGTGGATAGCTGCAACTTCGAGCTCGCGATCGCCATAATTGACTGAGAAGATCAACCGCTGACGCCTAAGGCTCAACAAGTTGTAGAGCAGACCGGAGAGTCGCTTTCAAAGCCTGTCGCAAGCAATGGCCATAAAGACTTGATAAGACGCATGAAGGAGTAAGACCACGCGGTGAGCTCAAACGTAGCTGTGCAGTGAGCCCACCACGGCGATGACGCAGATTCGAGCTCAGGTAAGACAAGTAGAGTCTCAGATAAAACACGTTCGTGCAAAGAGAAGTGCTTACTGTTACACGAGAGCTGCATGTTGCAAAGATGAGGTTGAAGGTAAGATCACGAAAGTAAGATCACAGGGGCAAGTGAGGAATTTGTTGTGTTGTTGTCGAGCTAATTCATGCGTGGTAGACATTATTGGTCGATGTTTCCCGATATTCGAATAGCTCGCTTACCTAGTTAGGGCTCGGCGGCATGTGACGGCTTCTGGCGCTTAGTCGGCGCTTAGTCGTACTCTCGCCCCACCGTCGACACATAGTAATTCGAAAGACTGATGCGTGTGAAGAATCTATGCTATGTAAAGGTCTTATGCTGCGTAAAGAACATGTACTAAGTAAAGGACTTGCGCTATGTAAACGACCTGTGTATGTTGTAAAGGACTGGTACTATGTAAGAGCTTGGGTATAAGTAAAGGATGTGTAATATGTAGGAGACGTGAGTATATATAACGCAGGCCCTAGCATGTGTAAATAGATCTTGGTGGGCTTGATGTGTAGGAAAGATGGAGGATCTGGGTGGGAAATTGAGCTTCTTATAGACGACGTTACTTGGATTTCCGGCATGGATTGGGGTGATTGCGCATTCATGCTCGCATTCAGCCGGTGAATTGCCGTGAAGATTACTGGATTTGCGGAATCAATGGGCGCTTGACAGTGCATTCATGCTTGCGTCCAGTTGGTTACATGTTGCGAAGATAACTGGATTTGCGGGACGGATCGAGCATTCATCCTCAATGAAGAGAATTTCCAGCTGGTGACCTGCTGTGAAGAAAGCCCGGCGGGCGCAGTCACTACCCAATTGAAGCATTGCGTGAATTCATTCCAGGGGAGAGAAACTCAATTGGAGGAAGAACACATCTAAGAAGGACATTCTACAAAGGCAGGTTTTCAAAGTAGAAGATACTTGAATGGAGGGTTCTCTGCAATTCAGGTGGAAAATCTAGGTGGAGAATTTCAGGTTTGAATGAGAGAGGTCCCAGGAAAAGAAATCTGAGGGAAGTAGATTCCAGGTGAGAGAGATTCAATTGGAGAAAGAAAACACCTCAGGAGAGCATCCTACATGGACAGGTTCTCAAAGTAGAAGAAAATTAATTGAAGGAATCTCCGTAATGGAAGTGGAAAATCCAAGTAGAGGATATTAATTTGGGATGAGACAAGTCTGAAGAACACAAACCCAAGGGAATTTGATTCGAGGTAGACGAATGCAAAGTGGAGATTAAAACAGTTTAGAAGAAGGCTTGCAAAGGAAAGGGTTCAAAGTAGAAGAGTTCTGAATGGGGTGGCGGAAGTGTAATATGTCTAAGGGCAAAAAATCCGAATAGTAATATGCAAGTGATAATTCAGAAATTCGAAGTGAAGGATTTTAAGATGAAGATTTCCCCTTCAAGACGAACATCAAAAACTCGAGTGAAATGAATTCAAACCGGATAAGTCATGCCGACCTATCGGATCCCCCAAATTTTTAATCGTAGAGCCGTCTACATGAAGAACTAAAGTGGAATGTTGACCGTATCCTTTCATCAATCTGTAATCCGGCTGGCAGATATCCGCGACCTTCGAATATTTCAAATAGGCTTCCTCCTTGTGCGGACGGTTTGAGTGGGTTCTTGTAGGCCCGGATGTATCTGCACTGGGGGGCCTTGGAGAGCGCGTTTTATTAGTGTGGAGCATCGCATCTAGACCGTTTCCAAATCAGCGACTTCGTCGGCTCGAAGACGTCGAGTACAAACAGTCAGAATGAGATCTGATCTTGAATGGACGGTGTAGCACCTACCCTATGAAGCGTTTTTTTGCATTCATGATATCGGTACACGCAGGATCTGAACAGAGTGGTATCAACACGCCAATTAGCAACACTGATGAAAACGCACGCTCCCCTCCTGTACACTTGGTAAGACCTTCCACAACGTTTGCCACACCTCACAGCAAATTTTTAAATAGGCGTCGTGCCCCGGCTAACGTCTCTCCTGCTTAAGAAGCTCTTTCTCTGTAGAGCTCGTGGGCTGTCCTTGAAAAGTTCCTCCGCATGTGCGAATGTTGTCTTTAGTTTCACGTTTCCCTCACCGACCCTGACCGTCTTCTCGCTGCCAGTGGACGAGTCGTCAATAAAGAAAAGCGCTTCACCCAGGTCATCGCCCCCGATAATTTTGTCGTTTTTGACTTGTAATTGGAATTGAGTATCAGGTGAACAGCTGATTCGGAAAGTTTCTTGCTCCCACTTCGCCTCTCCTGTAGCCGATTTGACAGGCTTGGTCTTATGCACTTCTTTGGCGCCTTTCGAGCCGAGCTGCTTGATATGGATTTGGAGCTTAGATCCTGCCGGATAGCCTGCTGCAGAAAGTACGCTGAATATTGCTGTACCCGCTTCTGGCTTGCCGGGTGTCCCACCTGGAACGCTCGCTATAGATGCTGCGCCGAAGCTTTTTGATCGAGCATGAGGAGGAGTTTCAGGCAGTGATGGACTACCGTCAAAAACTGGAGCAACGATTTGCGGTTTCTCCATCAAATCGCCATTAGTATATTCGTCCCTCTCTTCCGGCTCGACGAAACCATTACTGATATCGCGGCCGTCCTTCTTGCTCTTGAATCCATGGCGAAGGAATGAAGCACCCTTCACTACGCCACCGCCAACAGCTCCTCCAACAATGCCAACACCTTTCACGGGTGCACCGATAACCTTACCAGGTGTAGCAAATGTTCCACTGAAAGTTGATGAACCCTGACGTGACCGTATAACGTAGTCTGGCTTGAAAAGCATTTTAAGTCTTAGGACTCCGGACTTCCCATCCAAACCAAGGATAACTTCCTTTGGCTTGAAGGGCTCCAACAGCTCCAGGTTGATATCGGCTTCTCCAAGAAGGTCTGCCTTGTCCCCAAAATCCCAATCCATGACCTTGACGTGGAATTTGGCCGCTGTTCGCGAATTAACGGGGACTTCAAAGAACTCGTTCCAGGCCGGGTGTAGAGTCTTCTTTTGGATGCTGGTCTTGAATACATCTTTACCGTTGAGATAGAATTTGCAGTAGGGATCACTAAAACCGTTTCGATCGGCAGCCGGCAGATCGGCAGCGTCCAGGACATCGAGTCGGAGGGTGCCCATGTTGTTAATGCTCTCGCTTGGGTCGAGTCGCATCTTGACTGGAATATATTTTAAGCTTACAACAACCTTGCTGATGGAACCGTCGGCGCCTTTGAGTACGAGCTCAGTAGGTTTGTACTAAGAGCCAGAGGTCAGATGATTCTACATGGTGCGTGTTCGCCACACTCACCAAGCATCGTCGAAGTGTGTCCAGAGTGCTACCCGTTAGTTTGGCAATCGTAGCATCGGAGTTTCCCTCGCCTTTCTTGTCTTCTTTCGCTCTTAGACGTAGAGTAATCTTCGATACATCCAGCTCTCTTACGAAAGCATCCCCAACTAGCGGGCAAAGATCAGTACCTTATATATGTTACGTTGGGCAGCAGAAACTTACTTTCTCCAAACTGAGTCTGTCTTGACCTGGCCTTTGAGGAGCTGTACGAAGGGAACAACATGTCATCCATGACCACTTCAAGATGGACGTTTGTACGCGCTAATGTCCCCTCTATCAGTTTGAATATTATAAGGCCGGATTCTGCAACAGTCACGTAATTAGCAGAAGTGGGAGAATCAACAGCACGACTTTTCTTACCGTATTTTACAAGCTCTTCCGGCCCAAGGCGAAGCTTGGGAGCAGCCTCGATGTCCCCATTTGTCACTTCTTGTTCTTTCTCTCCTTTGGCAATTTGGCCGCCAAAATTCATGTCCAGCTTTCCAGCTTCCCTGCCCTTGTCAGGCACTACATCTGCTTGGGCGTTTTCTAGGCTCTTTCTTGATCCTATGTCGACGCTGGGCCTTGTGATATCATCCGAGGTTTTGGCCGCAGCTTCCCCTAATGCGGCCTTCTCTGCTGCTTCTTCTTCCGGGTCGACGATGTTAAGAGTTGGGTAGAACGCCACAGTAAAGTTTAGCTTGCCTTTTGGTTGGCCCTTGCCATGCATCCTAAGATGTTCGGACATCGGTCGCTTCTGATCATGCACCTCATACTCTCCGTTTTCAGCCTGATGAAGGTAGTCTGCCGCGGAGACTTCCACGAGCCCAAGTGAGCGGTCTTTCCCCAAGTTCTCCTGGTCCATCACTTCCAACGTCAATTTCTCGCGCATTGAATGCATAGGTACATAGATAACCTCATCCCAGTCAGGGTTCAAGTTGTTTTGGAATGTGACTGTCTTGCCTTTCTCAATCCCCGACAACAGTACTCTGACATATGGATCTGATTTGCCCATAGTCTCCACGTTCCGGAGATCACGAGCACTTTGAAAGTGGAGGCGCATAACGCCGATGGGTGTGATGTAACCGCCGGAGCCGCCAGTTATACCCTTCATTGCCACAGGTTTCCATTGTAGCATCATTTTCGCACGACCAACCTTGGCTCCAGCTAAATTATACCATTCCTGGCCTTTTTCCATTAGTTGCATCATATCGTTTAGCTTGATCTGGTAAGTTCCGAGTATTGGGTCCGCACCAAGATCACGTTCATCTTTGATGACCAACCCCAGACGAGCGGTCTTACGATCAGTGACCAGAATCTCTTTGGAACCGTCATACCAGATCGGATTGTTGGTTCTCTTCAATTTGCGTGTCTGATGTATCTCTTTACCGTTGAGCAGGAGGACAGCATAAGGGTTTAGCTGGCCCACCAAGCTTTTGGTGCCATCTAGATCTTTGGCTTGTTCTACGTTGAATCTCGCGACGCCCGTATTTGATTCAGGAGCCGCTTCCTTGCTACCGTCCTCAAGTTGCCGACCTTCTAGGACCGGGAAGAATCGGACGTCAGCCTGGATAACACCACGCGCTTTGCCATTAGCCATAACCTCAAGCTGTAAGTTTTCATGATCCGTTGCCTGTTCCAGGTTGTCTAACGCAAATGTTGCTGTACCCAACTCCTTATCCTTGCGATATTCGTTCCAGTCGTAAACTTGTAAGGTCAGAGAATCCACAAGAGAGTTTAGAATGATATAGACTGTTTCGTTCCAGCGAGGATTCGCGTTTTCCTTGACGGTCTTAGTTTTGCTAAGAGGTTCGCGGCTGTTCAGAGAAACTACAGCATAGGGATCCGGAGTGCCAGCGAGCTTATCAGAATTCTTGAGTCCTTGAGCGCCGTGGAATGTTACTGCTAAGACACCGATGGCTGTGTCGACTGGATTACCTGCAAGCATCTTTGCGATTTCGATTGGGAAGACATTCGGATCATACATGATGGGCGCAAGATTACCATGTATTTGTTCTTGAATGAACGATTCAAGACCTGGAATGAAGTTCATATCGAATCCAAGTGTGTCTCCACCAAGAGGCTTGCAGACGTAGTCGATTTCTGGTCTTCCGAGGAAACAAATCTCGACCTTCTCTATGTGCGGAAATGGGATTTGAAGCTTGACTTTGACCCTCATCAATCCCGAGAAAGCAAAATCTTCTACTATGACATCAATACCTTTACTGATCATGCCCTTCCCAAGCCTGATCTCTAGGACGATCTTGGGGTTGACTTTGTTTTTCAGCTGTCGAGCTGTAAGGTCCATAGCATCGTTAGGTGTGAAGCTAAACTTCCAGTCCATGAGTACAGTGTCGTCTTCGGCCTTTGGATAGGTTTTTACATGATCCATCCTTGGAGGCTTGGTACCGAGGGTGAAGAACTTCATACGCATGCTGTCAAGAAATGCTGGAGTCGACGTGCTCAAAACTTGGTCCACAGAGGCAATGATCGTTTCGCAAAGCACTGGGGCGTATATAGGCCAGAACTTGACGAGAAAGCTGTTTATCCACTCCAAACTCTCTGTATCAGTCTCTAGCCGTGCCTTTGCCATTTCTCGGTGAACGTCGTCACGGAAGTTCCGGCGTACCCGGCGAATCGATGTTCGATAGTAGGTGCCACAACAAGCCATGATGATGAAAACCCAAGCAAGACCACCTCCAAGGATTGCCACAACCCAGGAGCCGAGACAAGCAAATATGATAACACCCGTATTGTGGTACCAATCTACAAGAGGTTTAGTATTTTGTAGCAGATTCACCCGTAGAATTTTCACTTACCGCCAAAAAACTTATCATCCAACTTGCTTTCGAGAAAAGTCTGATGGTCCAGAAGACTCTCCCCAGCTTCTGTCTCCGTAATGCTCCCTTGGCCGAATCTTGGTGCCCACCCAACTTTCTCGGTGTACCGGGTGTTCTCGTCCTGCGACACATGACCATTGGCCAGGCCAGGCTTACCGTCGGCTGTGGGGGAACTTGGGACGGCACCGTCTTTAGTTGGGGGAGGAAGGTCATACTGGTCAGGCATCCCAGTATTCTAGTAACCCAATATTAGTATTGTCATCTCCAGCTAATATACCCATAACACACCATATCTGTAACTATACCGACACCTTTCGGTTTCCTGTCATGGTGGAAGCCTGGAGGGAGAGCCTTGCAAGTTTCAGCATATTAGCACCCGTCACATCCTTTTAGGTGACCAGTAGAACGTACGGTATGAGCTTGGGCGGCCTTCGCTTCTGGTGAGGCATTGGAATCGAATTGAAATGCCATAGCACCGGCCTTCTGGCTCTCATTGAGCATTACGTGTTCGGCATCCTCAGCATCAACTTTGGAGTTGTGATTTTGAGCTGCTTCAACTGCACCGTGGGACTTGAGCTCCCCTGCACGTGAAGAGAGGTGCGACATCATGATGTGAGCAATTTCAATTGACCTGGACGATTAAGAGATCTAAGAGAATTGAGCGCCCGTTGACTCTGGTCGGGCCACAGACCAGTGCCAGTGTCTGGCTCAGTTGCCAAGTTCGTCAACTTGAAGGTGAAGAAAGGCCAAGCTCTCCACATTTAGGATCAGCACAAGCCTTGGACCCTGGCACGCGTGGGATCTCAATGTCCGATATCCGTCCGGCGCTAACATGGGAGTGTCCTTCAGCTACCTACGTGCCTACTTCAATTACCTTAGAGTGCTTAGATACCGACATGTGGAGAAGTCTGTTGCATAGTTACCCCTGACCGAGTCTACTGTTGTTAGGAATAGCTATCAATTGTTCGGAAACCGTCAGAACGGAGGGTCGCAGAAGGGTTGGGAAAGAACGTTCCATTATTATGCAGCGATATGCGACTACCCACGCCTTCCACGAAAAGGCCTGGCTGGGATCTTCGTGAGGAGAATAAGCTTTAGTGCGAATCATTGTTACCGTCTCGTCGAACTATCATTGGCGGATATACTCGCTCGTGCATGTACGGACAAGTCACCAATTATTGCTGTAGCACGCAGACGGAGATAGGACTGAGATATCTTGATAGTAGGTACGTTTAACAGAGTCCTACGTCAGGTAGTTGCGCAACTGCTTGGTCTGGGGTATGTTTCGAACCTACTGATGGATCTCTTGAGTGTATGTAGCAAGCAGAATGAGATGCAGGCACGCAGGATACTAAACTGCAAGATCTGGTTTCAGCAAGAACTTCCTAATATGCTTTCTCTTCCAAATGACTACAGAGAACCCTAATCCACCTCTACTCAGCGTGTTCTTATTACCCCAGCTGCTACCAACTTCTGAATCTTCGTTCTTATATCCGCATTCTTCATATGATCCTGCAAAGCAGCGGGGTCGCCCTTCGCCTGCTGCAGGATACTCTGCATGATTGGATCTTGCAATATAGCCATGATCTGTTCGTCAAACGTCAGCGCCGTAGTACCGTAACTGGATACTGGTTGTTTACCTCTGGATCTCTCTGAATTCTCTCCATTGTCTGCTCTTCGGTTTCCCCGTCCCTTCCGGCAAATTGTGCTTGAAGCGCTTTTTGCTGTTGCTGCTCAATCTCTCTGTAATTTGCTCCTCCCTCGTCGTGTTGCATCGCTTCCTGGCAGACATCTTGACATCTGCTATACTCTTTCATTGCAAAGTATGCTTGAGCTTTTCTCAGGTATGCTCTGATAAACTTTGGATCTCTCTTGATTGCTTCGTCACAGTCGGCTACAGCGCCAGGGAAGGTCATCAACTTGATCAACGCGGCAGCACGGTTTGAATAGCCTCTAGGGTCATCGGGCGCACGTTTTGCCATTTCCGTGTAAGCTTCGACAGCGCCGGGCCAATTAGCTTCCTTGAACTTCTGGTTACCGAGCTCCCGAGCCTTTTCGGCCTCTTCAGGGCTGATATAGGCCTCCTTCTCTGCCATAATTTTGGCCTTTTCGGCGGCACGTAGTTTATTCAGAATATCTGGGGTGCGGTGCTCGGTCAGAGATTTCTGGTAGTTAGTGATGGCCTGAGCCAGATCGCCAAGCTTTTCATAACATGTACCGATACGGCCGAAGGCCCTAGCAACCGTTAGCAGAGCTAATAACTGGTACAGATCATACCAGACGTACTTTGCAATAATCTTGAAATCTGCTAACACCTCTCGTCCCTCCTCTATCGCTTTCTTGCATGTCTCGATGGCAGCCTCGTAATCTCCTTTCTCCAATTGTGCGGCACTCATGTTAGTCAGATATGTTATGTCCTTACGTATGTCCCAGGCTTTGCTGTAGTGTTCAATGGCAACATCAAATTCTCGCTTCTTGTAAGATTCTGTACCAAGTTTCTTTTCAGCATCAGCTTCTTCCTTGGCCTTTCGTTCAGCTATAGCCTCTTCATCCACCGGCTCTGGCTGGGGTTCAGGCTCAGGCTCGCGGGCCTTTGGTGGCGCTGTTGGCTTTGCTGCCGATGAAGGTGGGGCATCCGACATGGGTACATCGTCCTCTGGTTCTTGTGGTCCTCTAGAGCCTCCCATATCCCCTAAACCTTCGCCTGCTCCGCCGAATGACATATCAATTCCTAACAGCACGCTCATGACCTGCAGAAATCTCGGATCCCTCATCTCTTCACCAATATTGTTCGGATTCTGCTTTAGTCGCTGCAATTTGGCCATGAAAGACGGATCTGCTAGTAGTGACGCTGTCTTGGGGTTGTTGGCGAGCTTTTGAAACATCTGAGGATCACTGAACATGTTGCCTAGACCTCCGCCTGGTCCTCCTCCGAAGCCATCGGCACTCGACTCTGCATCGAGAGCACGTTTGACAGCTGCCAGCCCTGATTTCGCTTGTGCATTGGAAGGATCGAGTTTTAGAGCTTCTTCATATGCATCGTTCGCACCAACTAGAGCACAACCTTTTAGTATTAATACCACGCTTGAGAAGAGACTGTCACATACGAAGATCGCCTGTCCCGTGAAGTGCAGCACCTTTGCGCCCGTAGCCCTTAGCCCAATCAGGATTCAGTTCTGTAGTCTTGGTTGCATCCTCGAGTGCCTTGTCGAATTCCTTCTTTGAGGCATAAGCTCCTGATCGGTTTGAGTATAGGACGTGGTTCTTTGGCTCAAGTTCAATGGCCTTTGAGAATTTCTCTCTGACTGGAGTAAGTCACCTACGTCAAGGGTATTGGGAGAGAAAGCTCACATTGCTTCGTCAAAGTTCTTCTCAGCAAAGGCCTTGTTACCTTCCGCCTTGAGGGCGTCAGCCATAACCGTTTACTAAGATCTAGAATTTGGATTAAAGGCAGGGCTTTTCAACAGGAATAAAAAAATGTGCGCTGTGAAAAGCAGCTGAAGGGGTTCTTAAAATGTTTATGTCCGAACCGTGAAGAACTTCGTAGAAGAGCCTAGCACCTTAGCATCATGAAAGCCCTACCCGCTGGAGCTGACCCCTGTCAAACGTTGTTCAGCCCTAGAGATTGTGCAGAGGAACCCCACAATTGTCCGCATCAGAGAGCGATTTCACGACTAACAAACTGACAAGCGTAGCTTCAAAGATTTCCATGACATGCATACAGCTTGACCGACTACGCTGCTCTTTAGAGAGGTTCAAAGCACCAGCTACTGCGAGGATTCGTAGTTGATACTTTTCTCCATTGTTACAACTTACAAGTCCCAGGGTTTGATGCCAGATTCAGAGCAATCGAAGCTGATACCTGCCGCCATGGCGAATGAGGCAGAAGCCCAGGATGGGACGACCAAGGAGGAAGGTACCTCTGTAAATGAGCCTAATACAATCTCAAGTCAGAAGGAGCTCAAGAATGCGTTGTACGCTCGTTGTGCCAATTTGCCAGCCGAAAGAGTATTCAATCAACAGGATCTATTTTCTCTCGAGGTTATTCCCAATAATGATATCCACCAGTTACTCATATGCACTCAGCAGCTCACGAAGGAGGGTTTATTCAAGCTTATGACCAAAGATGGTAGGACATGTTGGAAAGTTGTCAAGAAGGACGACGCTGCCAAGTATGCTTGTCCTTCAAAAGAACCGTGGGATAATAGGGCTGATGTATCCTAAATACGACCAGGTACAAATCCCTCAGTGCAGAAGAAGCATTGGTCTATTCCTACGTCGAGTCCTCAGGACGTGAAGGCATGTGGACAAAAATCATTCGAATCAAAACCAACCTGCACCAGACGGTAATGCAACGATGTCTCAAGAGTCTTGAAGCTAGGAGCTATATCAAGCAAATCAAAACTGTTAAATATCCGAATCGGAAGATGTACATGCTTGCTCACCTACAAGCATCTGAAGATGTGACTGGAGGACCTTTCTATACCGACAGTACTCTCGATGATGAGTTCGTGCTTCAAGTGGCAAACTGGACAGAAAATTATGTCGCCAAACGAAGCTGGTGGTACCCACCGTCGAATGATTCTAAGAGAAAGAAGGACAAAAGCAAAATGACACAAGCACAAGTGGAGAGTCTAAGAAATGAAGACTTTCATGGCACAAACACTAGGACCGATACAAGCAGAGATGTTTTGCCGATGCCCCCAGGCTACACTGGCTATCCTACCATTCCTCAGATTACCAAAGCCATTAATGGATCGAACTTGACGACAGGGGTAGTTATGAAAGAAGCTGAAATGCGGCAACTGATGGACGTCCTTTGCTGGGATGGTCGGCTCGAAAAGATCGGAAATGGAAATGGAAAAGGGTACAAATCGATACGTCCAGTTGGTGAAGAATTCGAGAATGGGCTTACCGAGGCGCCATGTGGTCGGTGTCCAGTATTCGATATATGCGAAGAGGGTGGACCGGTAAATGCGAGGACTTGCGAATATTTCCAGGAATGGCTTGAGTACTAACAATTCGTACTGGTTTACTCCTGCTACTAAGCCTTACTCGACTATTGCGTTTTATCGAACGGCGCATCATTGCTTTCAAGATACCCAGGTGCATTGGAATCTTCAAGAAACCAAGGGGTAGCAATAGTAGAACACCATGCATCTTATGAAAAGTCTTCCAGAATTTAGATGGCTAAACGCAAAGATATGGCCGTACTAATGGTAGACTACAACTCAAATACTGAAGAGCAACGTTGATCTGCCTACATTCACAGATGGCCGCAACGCTATAACGGTTGGTGTAGAGCTTTCGGATGAGGAGGTAAATGGTTGAAGAACTTGAAGTCTGATGCCGTGGCTCTCTAAAGAATCGTCAACGATACTAAATCAATTAAAGCATGCCCTGCATCTGTGCTGACGTTCCTATCTAAGCTCAGAGACCCAAAATTGATAAGCAGGAATCCATCTGTCCTACCCTGAGACTATACAAACATCTCGAGCCTACGCTCGCACCTAATGTTGAGGCGATTTGCGAACAAGCGAAAAGGCGCACGCACTTGAAGCGCCAAAGCGCAACTCCGATTGCTTCCTATGTTCTTTCTCACTGTACTGCATCTCCTGATTACATCCCCTATCTTTTCTATCTATCCCCCCCACCATTCAGATAATGTTTACTACGGTCCTCCTCTTCCTTACCTCCTCCCTCACGCCTTCAATTCTCGCTGTTCCTCCCCACATGTCCTCGAATCAACCACAAGACCACACCAATCTCACCTACAGTTCCACCTGTTTCTACTACTCACCCGGTAGGACCCAGATCTACGCCCCCGACTGCTTCCAAGCGATCTTCAGAATCCTTCGGATCACCGCATCTGCCGACACACCAAAAGAATGGGTCGCTTTACCTGGCTATGTCCCAAGCGATGCCATGTGGGATTCTGGAAGCTGCGCCGTTAGTGTTGTGGCGTATGGAGAGCCTGGGCACCCATACTGGAAGGAGGTGAGGGACTCGTTCTCGCCCCGGCAAGCAGCGCTTGCGGCAATAGATGTTGTAGATAATTGTGTGATACATCCCGAGGATAAATTTGGGGGAAGGGTGCAGGTTGGGAGGGGAAGATTTGAAGTGTTTGTAACGACAAATCCACCGAGTGCGAAAATACTGAGAGGATGATATGATATTGAGAGAAGTTAAAGGATAAATGAAGTAAGAGAGTACTTGACAGTGTAAGGTCCGCTTGCAAATAGCACATTGGGGTCTAAGGACTTGACGTGGAAAATGAATATCTAGATGTCTCAGTTGCGTTTACACCTACGCCATAGAGAGGCCAAGTTCGCCAAACGGTAAGCCAGGGAGTGTTGTTGAACCTCATCGACATTAGAAATCTTTTCTGTGCGTATCAAGCTGACAGCCTGATAGGATTTTCTGATCTCAATTCAGTAGCATGAGCGATGAACATACGAAGAGAAACATGAGACTTAATGCCCTAGCTATCTCGTTACACCTTATTGGTGAGGCGGTTTGAGGCCGGCGCTAAAGGTGCGTTTGGCGAACTTGGAGCATTGGTAAATCACCACCTTCGAGATCCTCCATCAAGGTGTGGGACTGAAGATCCCAGGGTGGCGCCCCCATGGCATGCTGTCCAGGATGCGGTCGCCTAGGATATTTCCCGTCTCTACTCTAACTCTGCCTCGCGCGTCATAAAATCGCAGAACAGACGTCATATCGCTGGAAGAGGTGTATCGTAGATTGTACAGCCTGGTGCTTCTTCAAAAACGAAAGATATCATGATTTTACCTTGAATTTGTCTGTTAAGTCACTTCAATATCTTGCCTCGCGGAAGCTCTCCGGACATTGTTTTATATTCCTCTCTGTTTTAGAAAATCTCAGAGAAATCCGATGAAATTCCTCGCCTTCGGTTGTCTTGACCTCCAGTCATCGTCTGCCTAATCTCTGGTCCAAACAGCATACAATAAGTCTCGCGCATTAGTGCCCAGAGAGACATATGATTTAGGAGAGCAGTGGTCCGGCCCGGCACAAACGGCAACTACTACAAGGAGAAGGAAAATGTTGACAACTTCGAATATCCGAAACCATGGAATTCGAGAAATGGTCTGTGGATGGCTACACGCAAGCCAGAATGAAAAATTCTAAAGCCATGTATACGGCCGTCAATTTGTTTGCTGGTGAGATTCTTGTATATGTATAATTGGGATAAACAAGTTGGTTTCCTGTTCTGTATAGGTGTTGCCATCGTGTCCTATGTGTATGTAAATGACTAAATTGTTCAATGAAGCCTTCGTTCGAGAAAGCCCAGATACAACAAAGGGCTAATGTCGAAAGTCAACCTGAATCCCAGCTGTCAGACACTAATGGGATCAATGCTGTAACTGGTAATCGTCCCTCTGAGCTCGTCCAAGAGGCAAGTCTGATCTCTCAATAGGTAACCCACGGAATGTCGCCGCCGAAGGTGGTATTGATGCCGAATACTATGGAAAACCCCTAATCGGAGCCGTTGTCGCTGGTTTCCTGGCGGACGTTATCAAGGTCGCAGTGTTCGCTTCTCGCTGGGCTTTGCTGGGCGCTGTAATACAAGCTTCTGCATACAGCACTTCTTGGACGAGATGCGCTTGAGTCGTTGCTGGAGTCGGTGTCGGAGCGATTGACTGCGCGATCACTGTGTGGTCTTGCGATTACCAGTCATTCGGCAAGAGGCGCTTTATGGTAATCGAGTTGTCCTTGGTAATGAATCTCCATTTTTTTGGTGTCTATGACCATCACTGACTTATTTGGAGAACATCAGTGGCCTTGCCTTGCCTTCGCATATTGGATCGAATTCTTTGCCTACCTGTAACTTAACAAGGTGATGGCATGGCGTGTTTCCCTGGCGCTTCAAATTGTCTTCATCCTCATCATCAGGATAGACATCAAATTCTTCCCTGAATCGCCTCGCTGGTTGATGAAGAGCGGGGCGAGAGAAGGAAGCTAGAAGAGTCCTCCAGGCTACCCGAGAGGGAGATGTCGAGCGAGAGTTGAAAAGTATCAATTAGGTCGTTAAATTGGAATTGAAGACTTCTACTTTGAATCATTACCGGGCTATGATCTGCCTAAAGGTGAATATGCTTGGCACTTGCGGTGGCGTATCGTTCTTGCCATTTGGCTACAGACCATGCAAAAGCTCGTCGTTATCGGAGTGATCACTATATACACATTCAAAGGAATAACGGTGTGGAGTCGAAAGTAGCGAGTGGAAGCCCCCCATTTCCCTTGCTGATGAAATAGGAATGTGGGCATACTATGCACCATTCTCCCCCACGTTATGTATCCATATTCTGCCAACCTACCCGCTGTCAATGTCGATGTTCTTCCATATCAAAAGGAAACCCATAAGAATTTAGCAAAAGTGTTCACATCCCGCTGATGGTCATATACCACCAGCGAGATGCTAGTCACTGTCCCGCCACCTCCTGGGCAGCGGCCCTGGCTAACCTGATCTCCTCCATTCCTCCGGCGCTTCTGCAATGAATGATGCAGAACTCGAACCTTCGACCTTCGAAGTGAAGAATGAGTGAATGTTGTGTGTTGAGCTTGTTGAGCTAAGATAGGTACCTATTTTATTAGTGGGAAAGACGATGTTATTCTTGCATTTATAGTTGTTTATTTTGAGTGACTTTTTTTGATACATTCTCTTCTTAATAGATGTAACATCGCTTTTCTATAGTCAACTATTTCAAAACGCTGACTTTGATCTAACGATGAGTAAATCTCTGGCTGAATTCAACAACATTAGCTACATGTTCTTCATCATTTTTGCTGTTTAAATGCTTGACAGCTTAGAAGAGAATACAGTCAACTCAGTTCAAAAGCATGATCACAATAGTGATGTGAAAGTCAGATAAGAAGAACTACTCTAATGCAAAGACATATAAATCAATTGCGCTACTCGACACGCTGAGCAAGATACTGAAGTTCATCATATTTGAACATCTGCGAAACGTCGTAGAAGCGTGCGACTCGATATCAAACACTCAGATGAAGACTCGCAAACACAGATCAACAGATACGACTCTGCAACTGATTACAGAAAAGATACACATTGTATGAAGTGACACAAGAAGAAGAGTAGTCTCACTGCTGAGTCTGAATGAGAAGAGTGCGTTTGACAATGTAGCACATAGCAAACTCTTGCATGACATGAAAAAGAGAAGAGTTCTCAGACTGCTTCTCAAATTTGTGAAGAACTTTCTGAGAAATTGACGCATCACGATCACAATCGATGACTACACGACGATGAAACGCAACGTGAACGTCAACATATCACAAGACTCTTCGCTATCATCAATATTATATTTGTTCTACAACGTGAACTTGCTAGAAGTATGTGACGACATCAGATTAAGAACAAGCTTCACAGATTTCATAAACGACATCAATATTTTAATATACAAAAAGTTCATGAAGCGCAACTGCAAAGTTCTTAGCGAAATTTATGATAAATGCGAACAGTGATCAAAAATGCACGACATCAAGTTTTCAAAGACAAAGCATAAGTTGATTCACTTTACGAGAATCTTTAAGTGATTCAATATGAACGTTGATGTAAAGTTAATAAAACATCAGATTAACTTGAAATCAAATATCAGAATTTTGAGAGTTTAACTGAACTTTAAGTTGAGATGAGCAATTTACATGCATTATGTTGAAGTAAAACTAGTGATTAAACAAAAGATTATGCAAACAATCATTGAGTTTACTTGAAACTCATCAATGATGATGAGAAAGCAAATATACTTCGTGATAATACACTCTCTGCTTAGTCACGAAGTCATCATATGATACATGTCACAGAGAATGAAAAATTATCAAAAAGATCTGAATGTCAAGCTAAAATCAGTACAAGAAAGAGCATTATGACAAATCATCAATGTTTATCATGTGACATCAATAAAGACTTTACAGATAGAAATAAATACAACGTCAATAGATATTCATTTATGAAAGCTGATACAAAAGTTGATAATAAACATAAACTTTCAAAAATCAAATAAAGTTATTAAGATGATAATGCATTGAATTCACAATAACTTGATACTTAAAAAAGATCAAAAATCAAAGTTGTGCAAAACGTTTTTGCAACTGAAGCAAAAGTGAATGAAAGAAACACTTAAATAAACAAAGATGAATTGAAATCATCTTTACATGATGATTTTCTGATCAAAGTCATCAACAATAGTTATAGTTGCAAACAAGAAAATATCAATAAATCAACATCATTTCAACACATTTGCATTGAAGCAAAAAGTTTACTCAAATGATAACAATAGTAAAGAGAATGTTATGATGATTGCAATGAGAATTAACTGAGAGCTAAATAAAAGATTGAGAGAATCAACTTTAATCATCACTCATCATGAAGAACTGAAAGAATTGATTGCAAGAGCAAAACATCTCACAGACATAATGACAAAGAATCAAAAGTATCATGAAAAGATATACAAAGTATACAATGATAGTCAGACTTCTCTGAAAACAATGAAAGTTATGATATCAACAAAAGATCAGACACGTTTGCAACGAGTTCAGATTGTACATGAGAACATTTAATCTTAAGAAGTCATGCTGAAGCTATATTGAGTGACGAGACATGCAAAAGTACTCAAAAATGAAGCAATGAACAAGATGATTGATGATGCACATGATTTATCTTTATTGCTGACTGAGCATTAACACACTGAAATGATAACAAGATTGATGCTCATACAGAAACAGATCAGATAAACATGAAGAATAGTCTGAAAAGAGAAATTCAACGCAGCTCATTTTCAATATTTGACATCAAAGATGATACATCAACATTTGCAACTGCACAAGAATTATGCAAAGTCTCACAGCGCATTATTGATGCAGCTATGCATGAGAAAAATTGACTTCAATCAATTTCTACATGAAAGATGAGTATTTGATGTTGCTATAATAACATGCAAGTGCAACAGAGATCAAATGTCAATCAAGCACATTTTATTAACATGTTTCAGATGAAAAGTAGAATGAAAAGCAATGCAATGAGAAGAGAACATCATGTTATAAATGCGTCAGAATTGATTAAAACTAGTCAAGATTTAGTTAAGATTTGACTCAAATTTAACTCAAATATGACTCAACATCTTTTTTCTTCTTTGACATCTTCTAATCAGCTTCTATTGTCTTCTAAATAAACACACTTCTTTGTGTTATGAATAGTTAACAGATGTTTATGATAAACACATTTCTTTATGTTACAAACATCTTTTGAATCAACATCTTTCTTGTGTATCAACACGTTTTCTTTGAGACTAACGTTGATCTGAGTAACTACTATATAAAGCATGTTCTTCTTGTCTTTTGTATCTTCTTTCTTCTGTATTCTTAAAGTCTTAGTTATAACTATCTTTATAGATCAAACATTCTAGTCACGCATGCATTCTGATTAGTTTCTAGACACGATTTCAACATTACTTTAAGAATTCGTTAATCACATGATACTGATCTCTATACTCATTCAAATTCACTCAACTGACAACGAAATGAGTATAAAGAAATTTGTGTATTTGATGATCAACAACATTGAAAGACAGAACAACATCAAGAAATCAATAAAATTAACGAAAATATACAATCATGTGATTGCTAAAGAATCTATCGCTCAGTCAGTAACATCAGTTCAAATCAATTAATAAAATCAATAATAAAGAATCTTCATTGATTGCTTGAGAATCACAAAAAATTCTTTCAAATCAGCAACATTCTTCTTTGAAGATTAAAACACTAGAACAATGATCTCATCTCATACTGTTGAGCATCGCTCTTTGCTCGATCATCAACTCTTTGTTATGACTTGATCATCTGTGAAAAATTCATTCAAGAGTTATCAAAGTCTTTATTCTTTTGTCACTTCAGATTCAGTCATCTATTTGAAGCTATCACTTCATGTTAAAACTCTCTTGCAAATGATTAAATAAAAGCAATGATTAAATAATCATTGCATAATCAGAGTCTTGAAGAGATAACTCTGATCGCTTAAATCAGAAGTAATCACAGTGAGCATGATGAGCATGATGCTCATCATGCTCATCTTGCTCAAGAATGATCAGAAAGATCATTCAGAGCAAAGATAACTTGACATGATTCTTCTATGTCTATGTTACGATCCTAGCTACGCACCTATGTTGGTAGCTATGTTGGTGGCTATGTTGATGACTATCGCCGGCCGCTCGCCGCTAGGCTATAGGGTTGTTCCGAGGCCAACCCTATTCAGGGTTAGCTTATGTTCTCCTGAGTCATATAGATAGCCGGCTCTTCCCTTCTAGATACTTTCCTTCCTTAGCATTTATATACTCGTTACATTACACCCATATGACTCGCTCTATGCTGGCCCCTAACAGTCTATATAATGATGATTATTCTCTTAGATAGAAGCTTCGTGCTCAACTCATGTAATAGTCAATACAGTTTATTGTCTTAGTTATTCTCAGATTTTCAGTCTAATGATTAGTTTGTTACTATACTGATCTCTGTTTATATCTTATGTTGTTAAAAAGATAATCATTACACTTTGAGCATCACTCTTTCACAAGATATCAGAGCATCATTTTATCATGATCGCTATGTCATTCTCAAAATGAATCATATCAGCAAACATCATTGCATTCTTGAATAACAAGTTATTGATTAAAATATCAACATTGAATCTGTATTATGAAGATAGAAACAAGCTTGATGCTTTTCTTATACAAGTGAACGTCTATGTCAGAGCACACAAGAAACTAAGTTCATCTCATGACAAGATATTGTTTGCATTCTCATACTTCAAAGAAGATGTCTTCAAATAATTTAAATTATTGATAAGAAATCACTTGAAGAATAAGTCAAAAGATCAAGAAGAAGAGATTAACAGAGTTTTTAAGAACTTTTCTAACTTTGAGCAAACAATATGAAGAATGTATAAAGACATAAATGCAAAACGAATTGCTGAATGACAGCTGTATGATATTAAGCAATCAAAATCAACATTCAAGTACATCACTGCTTTTCAATCAATCACAGCAGAAATTGAATGAAATGTCTCGACTTTTACAGCACAGTTTTATAAAGAACTGAAGAATGTAATAAAGAACGAGATAACTCATATGAATAGACTTACGACTTTGCATGCTATAATTAGCAAGACAATCATGTTGAATAATTAACAGTATGAGCGAAGACTTGAAAAGAAGAACAAGATCGCTTATGCTTCAGTTGCATGAAGCAAGAAAAAGAAGAAACAATCTTATTATGATTTTCAGTCTATGAAGTTAAACGCAACTCGAAAGATATCAATGAACGCTCGCGATAAAATGATTCAGCAAAGCAAAGCATGTTACATATGCAAAAAGCTAAATTATTTCTTCAAAGATTGTACTCAAAACAAGTACAAGAACAAGTCAAAGTTCTATGATAAATAAGACAGATTTTTCGCAGCAATGAAATAAGATCAGAAAGACAAGCATCAAGTGTTATTATGAACAGCATGTTATGAAAACAATTGTCACATTCATCTGAGTGATAAGAAAGATTCTGAATGATACTTGAAATTCTCATGAAAGAATTGTTTTTACGCAGCAACTCATCATTAGTTGAAAGTGCATGATGAGAAAAGTGATGAAAGTTCGTTCATTATGATCGTGAAATCAAAGATTCTTGATAACAAATGTTATGATTCTAGTCTTCGCCTGATTTCATTCTAATCGAGTCTAGCAAGAATCTGATCTAGTCATGTTGTCATCGAGACTCTGCTTCATATGTGTAAGACGTCAATCTCTTCAAGTCTAGCACAGAGCTAAAGCATACACATGTAACAGCGAGTTCTTTTCTGTAGATACTTTTCTTTCTTAGTATTTATTTATTAGTTAAATGACATTCATATGACTCGCTCTATGTTGATCTCTAACATTAAATAAATACTCATCAATTCTACTATCGACGTGTAGATGATACGAAACAATCTACTTCGTTTGTTCAGAAATTCGCAAGAAATTCTTCGAATATTTAAATGAGCTAAGAACAGTCGCTCATAGAATCAATGATAAAAAATCTTCGTTGATTGCTTGAGAATCAACTCGAGCTCGTGAATCAGACGAGTCAAAACAATCTGTGTCGTTCAATCAGATTAGTGAGTCTGCTTCAAAGACACGATTCGAATCGATCTCTTTGATGAGCAAGTCGACTAGTGAGTCTGCTTCAAAGACGTTGTCAATGCGATGATTTATCTACTCACATCGTTTTATCAATCAGCGAATCGATCTATCTTGTGTTTCTGTATCAACTAGTGAGTCTGCTACAAGAGCAGATAACGATTGATCTCGTCGATAGAGTCAGTCACTCGATAGTTAGTCTGCTTGAACGACACTCGAAGTAAGTCTGTTATAAAGACAGACAATGATTGATCTCTTGATTGAGTTGATCAACGAACGAAACAAGCTCTACTATGTAGTAGATCTGAATCAAAAGTGAGTCTGCTTCAATGACATGATCAGAATCGATCTCTTCAATGAGTCAGTCGACTAGTAAGTCTGCTTCAAAAACATTGTCAATGCGATGATCTATTTACTCACATCGCTTTATCTATCAGTGAATCGATCTATCTTGAGTTTCTGTTCAACTAGTGAGTCTGCTACAAAGACGCTGTCAATGCGATGATCTATCTATTCAAATCGCTCTATCTCTTAGTGAGTCTGCTTCAATGACGTGATTCGAATCGATCTCTTCAATGAGCTAGTCAACTAGTGAGTCTGCTTCAATGATCGTTCTTTCCCTCTCATAGTGAGTCTGCTACAAAAGATCGTCAGTTTATTTCTCTATTTTCTACATAGTGAGTTGATTACAATAGACATTTCGATGATCTGAAAGATCAATAGAAAGATTGATAGAAAGCGCACTAAGAAACAACTGTTACGAGTCTAGCCTTCGCCTATTCTTTCTAGCCTTCGCCTTGATTTCATTCTAATCGAGCCTAGTGAGCATTCAAGCTAGAAATGATGTCATTGAGACTCTGCATCATATGTGTAAGGCGTCAACCCAATCGGGCCTAGCACAGGGCTGAGAAACACACATATAAGAACCGAGTTCTTTTCTGTAGATACTTTTCTTTCTTAGCATTTATCTATTAGTTTAATGACACTCATATGACTCGCTCTATGCTGGCCTCTAACAGTAGATAAATGCTCATCAACTACTCTGCTATCGACGTGTAGACGATACGAAATAACCTACTTCGTTCATTCAGAAAATTCGCAAGAGATTCTTCGAATTACTTTCATCAAAACACACATTCAAATTTACTCAAATTTATCAAACCAATCACTCAATCTTACTACAATCAAATCTATCTATCTATCTTTATCTTTCTCACAATGACACGCGACTCTGAATCAGTCGAGTCACGAACAGCTCGTCTGCTTAAAAGCACTGTTAGTAGACGAGTTTCCCTTATTTCTTTCGATGCTTCAGCGAAACCTCAGAATGTCGCTATCTCATGAAACATCAACATGAATCAACAACTTCGTCAATGAACTATCGATCAGTCAGACGAGATCATCAAGATGCTGATCGAGCTAAGAGATCAACGAAACATGACTTTGAAACTCAACGAGCAATGAATCGATCTACAAGTCGATCACATCAAGAGACTTGATGAGCTAGAGATCAATCAAACGACAATAGACACTCAAGAAGAGACTATCGTCGATCTATGAGAGAAAGTACTGAGTCTCAAAAAGAGACAGCGTTCAGCGAATCACTCTCGATCTCGACAGTCTACGAAGCCTCAAGCTTCTATCGAGAATCATACTCGACGAGAGTCGTTCACTTTATTCGACAACGATCATCACAAGTTCTTCAAGTTTTCAAATTCATTTATATTCACTGATGAAGATGAATCGACATGAGACAGCTGAAGAATCAAGATAGACGACAAGCTTCAGGCAAATGTCGATCACTTCGATAATGAGAATATCTGTATTGTCTATGTGATATCTAGATTAGAAGGTGATGCTGCTGAGCACATCTTCGCTCAACGTCAACATGACGCTTCGCATTTATACATCTCGATCGATGAGTTATTTAAGCATCTGAAAGAAATATACGATGAACTGAATAAGAATCGAAAGTGTCGTCGCGAGTACAACGCTCTGAGACAAGCAGACAAGTCTTTCAATGTCTTCTACTTCGACTTTATGAAGCTATTCAGCTATCTCGAATATGACGATTGCACTCTGATGAATGATCTTCAGAATAAAATCAATAATCGCTTGCAGAACACTCTATCAGTCTGTTCAGAGAACTTTACTTCGCTCACTCGCTTAAGAATCTTTCTTCAAGATGTGAATAGTAAACAACGAGTCAATTATCAGCTTCGCAGCGAACGTCGCACTGTCATCGTCAAAGTCACTGTCGTACCTGATAAACGCGCTACTTCTCTGTCAGTAACAACTTCGATAATCAGTTATGTTAAGTCGACTATCTCTTCTATCTCTGAGTCAGCGAGATCATCAATTATCTGCTACATCTGCAAGATTCTCGATCATTTGTTCAAGAATTGCTCTCAGCTGAACAAGATCAACACTTCTGCATCTCGTGCATTCATCTCTCGTCTACATGAGATCGTCATTTCGAAGAATAAAGAGAATGAGAAAATGTCTTTCGAGAATAGCGAGACAAAAAACTAGAGACTTTCATCAAAGGCGCGATGAAAGATGTGTTAATTTCTTCAACGACGAGCAGATCAGATGACTCTTTTGCTTCTGAATCTTTGACTATTGAATGTGTACTTTCTAGCAATGAAATTAGTTACTCATTGAAGTCATTGATTGACATCGAAGCTGCTGACTATTCGTTCATTGATAAAGTGATCGCGCAGATTGTTTGTGATCAGTTGCAAATCGAGTCTCTGACTTTGATCAAAGCGAAGTCAATTCGAGAATTCGACGATCATTATGCTAAGAAACTCATTACTCATGTTATCTATTCGAACCTGACTGTTCAAGATCATATGATTGGCACAGCTTCTATGTTGATCACTCGATTAGATCAACATCAAATGATTCTTGAAAAAACATGAATGAACAAAATCAATCTAGTAATTGATATGCGAATCGATTCTCTTCGATTTTCGAATTTCAATTCTACTAGTCAGAAATCGATTGCTCTACTCTCAAGCAATAAATCAATCACGAAACGAAAAAGCTTGACTTCTACTCATATACTGAAGAGATCTTTCACTTTCGTTACATCTCAAACCAGTCAAAACAAGAAGTTCATCGAACAGTTAAAACAGCGTGACGCGACTTTGACTAGCGTCAATTCTAAATCAACGTTCATTCTGAAACCATTCTCTTTCAGTTCAACGAACATAGCAATGATAGAGACAGCGACATATAGAATGTTAGTCAAACGTTCAGACATCAAGATCTTTGCTGTTATTGTCTTGAAAATCGATCGACTCATAACTACAGCTGAAAACAAGTCTGAAGAAGTGAATCTGCATGAGCTTTTCCACGCTGAAGCTCTCAAGCAAGTCAAGATCAAGCTTCTCTCTGAATATCACGACTATCTAGACGTCTTCGATCGAGCAATGATCGATCAGCTATCATCGCATCGTTTCTACGATCACAAAATTGAGTTGACTGATGAAGAAACGTCTTCTCGAAGCAGACTATATCAGATGTTTGATCACAAGCTTCAGAAGGTAAAGAAGTATCTGATCGATCATCTAAACAAAGAATTCATTTTCTTCAGCTTCGCATCATACGTCTCGCTCATCTTGTTCATCGAAAAAAAAGACGATAGTCTGCGTTTCTGCATTGATTACAGAAAGCTCAATGCTTTGATCAAACGAAATCGCTATTCTTTGTCATTGATAGACGAGACTCTCGCTCGTATACAAGAAAGCAAGTATCTGACTCGATTGAACATCATTATCGCGTTCAATAAACTTTGTATGCACTCAGGTAGCAAAGATTTGACTATCTTTATTACCTTCTTCGACTCATACAAATATCATGTAATGCTCTTCGAATTAACAAACGAATCGACGTTCTATCAGCACTATATGAACGACGTGTTGTTCGAATATCTACATCAGTTTTGTCAGATCTATCTAGATGACATTATCATCTACAGCAAGATTCTGAAGAAACACAAGCGACATGTATGATTGATCTTGAATAGACTACGAGAAGCTGATCTACAGATAGACATCAACAAGTGCGAGTTTCATGTTCAGAAAACTATCTTTCTAGAACTCTTGATATCAATCGAAGAATTGAAGATGAACTCGCGAAAGATGCAAGCAGTCGTTAATTGATCTACACTCAATAATCTCACTCAAATACAGTTCTTCATTGACTTCTGCAATTTCTATCAACGCTTCATCAAGAACTTTTCGAAGATTGTTCGTTCAATGGTTTGACTCATTCAAAAGAAGATCATATTTGAATGAAATGAAGTCTGTCAGATCGCCTTCGACCATATGAAGAGACGTATGATCGAGACTTCTATACTACGTCACTTTGATCAAACTCGTGAGACTATTCTCGAAATCGACTCATTCGACTACGTCAACGATGAAGTTCTCTCTCAATATGATGACGAAGAAGTACTACATTCGATTGTCTTCTATAGCAAGAACATGTCTTCTGCTGAATGCAACTACGAGATATATGATAAAGAACTTCTGATCATCATTCGAGCATTTGAACACTGACGATTCGAACTGAAGCTAACTGACATTTCTATCAAGATGTTCATCAATCATCAAGCGCTCACTTCGTTGATGAAAGATAAAGAGCTGAGCAGACGTCAGATGCGCTGAATTCAGAAACTCGCTGACTTCAACTTCAGAATAATGTATCGATCTGACAAACAGAACATCAAGATCAATGCATTAACTCGTCGAGCTGACGTCGTGCTCAGAGATTCAGAAGATGAGCGCGTTCGCTATCAATGAATCACTATTCTGACTTCGAATCGAATGAAAATTGCTGATCTAGAAGAGAACATCAGTGAATCAATCTATAAACAGGTTCTTGAGACTAATAGAATCGACGAGAATTGTACGCTACTTCGCGAAGCAATAGCAAGAGACGAGGCACAATATGAAGATATCAAATTGAAGAATTGTCGAACTCAGAATGAAATCTTGTATCATGATAGTCAGCTATGAGTCTCGTTCAACGAGCTTCTACAAATGAACCTGATTCGTGAGATGCACGATCAATCGTCAGTTGATCATTCTGATATTCTTAGAACTGTGAAAGTTATAAAGCGAAACTACTATTGATCATTCATGCGAAAAACGATAGATTGATATATTCGAAACTGCTATATCTGTCAACGTTCAAAGACATCTAGAAATAAATCAAACGACTTGCTTCAATCTCTATCGATATCTGAACAGCGATGACAAGACATAGCAATGAACTTTATTATCGATCTATCTGATTCGAGCGAATACAACGCTATTCTGATGATCATCTGCAGATTGTCAAAAGAAAGACATTATATTTCTTGCATCACTGATGATGAAGATATCACTGTCGAAAAGACAGCTGAAATGCTGATTCAATGAGTATATCGAACTCATGATCTATCAAGCTTCATAGTATCTGATCGGGGTTCGCAATTCATCTCTATACTATGAAAGTCTCTTTGCAAACGGCTGAGCATTTCTCTTCGATTGTTCATCGTCTATCATTCTCAGATCAACGATCAAAGCGAACGAGTCAATCAGAACGTCGAGCGATATCTTTGATTCTTCTGTTCGTATATGCAGAACGACTGGTCTAAGTGACTACTCATGATCGAGTTTGTCGACAATAATGTCTTGTTCTCAGTCATCTTCTTGACTCTCTTCTTCATGAACAAGAACTTTCATTCTCGTATGAGCTTCGATTCTGACATCATCGAGTATGAAAGCACTCGCGAACGCTTGCAGATCGATCGAACCAAGAATATATCTGAACAAATGAACAAGACATTGATCTTCGCTCGTGAAGCTCTGATCAAAACACGGAAACAAATGATGAATCAAGCTAACAAGCATAGAAAGAAGATCAATTACAAGATCGAATCAAAGATGTTTCTGAACGAAAGAAACATTGTTATCGCGAGACTCTTCAAAAAGCTAAATGACAAGATGCTCGATTCATTCAAGGTCACAGACTCTGTTGACTTCTTCTATAAATTGAAACTATCAGACACTATGCGTATACACGATGTATTTCATTCAGAGCTTCTTCGTTCTGCCGTCGATGACTCTCTGTCTGATCAGAAGAATGAATTCTCGAAGTCAATAGTGATAAACGATGAAGATGAATGGAAAATCGACGATATATTGAACTTCCGACGATATTGAAGACGACTTCAATATCGAGTTAAATGAAAGAACTATGACAACGATCTCAACTGGTATAACGCTGACGACGACGAATTTATGAACGCTCAAGAGATGATTGACAACTTTCATATCAAATATTCAACAAAAGCGCACTAAGAAATAACATTCATGCGAACATGAATAGTCAAGAAAGGAGAGTAATGTTACGAGCCTAGCCTTCGTCTATTCTTTCTAGTCTTCGCCTTGGTTTCATTCTAATCGAGTCTAGTGAGCATTCAAGCTAGAGATGATGTCATTGAAACTCTGCATCATATGTGTAAGACGTCAATTCAATCGAGCCTAGCACAGAGCTGAGAAACACACATATAAGAATCGAGTTCTTTTCTGTAGATACTTTTCTTTCTTAGCATTTATCTATTAGTTTAATGACACTCATATGACTCGCTCTATGCTGGCCTCTAACAACAACATTCATGCGAACATGAATAGTCAAAAGAGAGAAGATAATGTTACGATTCTAGTCTTCGTCTGATTTCATTCTAATCAAGTCTAGCGAAAACCTGACCTAGTCATGTTGTCATCGAGACTCTGCTTCATATGTGTAAGACGTCAATCTCTTCGAGTCTAGCACAGAGCTAGAGCATACACATGTAACAGCGAGTTCTTTTCTGTAGATACTTTTCTTTCTTAGTATTTATTTATTAGTTAAATGACATTCATATGACTTACTCTATATTGTTAGAAGCCTGCCTAGAGCGAGTCAGATAAAGATGTCATTTAACTAGAAGATAAATGCTAAGAAAGAAAGATAGCTACGGGAAAGAAGCTGACTACATATGTGTGTTTCTCAGCCGACGCTAGACTCAATAGGGACTAGTCAAGGTGACGAAGCGAGAATAGATCTGATAAGGCTAGAAGACTGAGCCTGGCAAGGCTAGAATCGTGACATTACCCTCTTTCTTCGACGATTCATGTTCGCATGAATGTATTTCCTGCTCGACTCGATTGATTGCTCAATCATGATTTCACAGACTCAGGCTTGTTAAATCGTGATTGATTGAATTGTTGATTAGCGCGATTTGTTCGAGTATCAAATATGAAAATCATCAACGATCTTCTGAGCGTTCATAAATTCGTCGTCATCAGCGTTGTATCAATTGAGATCATTGTCATAGTCATTTCATTTGACTCTATACTGAAGTCGTCTTCGATATCAACGAGAATTCAATATATCATCGATTTTTCACTCGTCTTCGTCGTTTATCACTATTGAATCTGAGAATTCGTTCTTTTGATCAGGCAAGAGATCGTCAACGACAGAGCGAAGCAGATCAGAATGAAATACATCATGAACACGCATAGACTCTGATAATTTCAGTTTATATGAAGAGTCGATGAAATCTAGATTGATGAAAGAATCGAGCATTTTGTCATCTAGCTTCTTGAAAGATCTCGCTGTAACGATGTTTCTTTCATTCAGAAACATCTTTGATTCGATCTTGTAATCAACTTCTTTTCTATGCTTATTGACTTGTTTCATCATTTGTTTCCGTGTTTTGACTAGCGACTCGCGAGCAAACTTCAGTGTTTTGTTCATATTTTCAGATATATTATCGACTTTAGTCGTCTGCAAGCGTTCACGAGAACTTTCATATTCGATGACATCAAGTTCAAAGCTCATACGAGAATGAAAGTCTTTGTTTAGAAAGAAAGAGATCAAGAAGATGACTGAGAACAGAGCATTATTGTCGATGAACTCGATCATGAGTAGTAGCTTAGCTCAGTCATTCTGCATGTACAAACAGAAGAATCAAAGATATCTTTCAACATTCTGATTGACTTGTTCACTTTGATCATCGATCTGAGAATGATAGACTGTGAAGAGTCGAAGATTAATGTCTAGTCTTTTGCAAAGCGACTTTCATAGAATGAAGGTAAATTGAGAGTCTCGATTCGAAACAATGAAATCGAGTAAATCGTGTATTCGATATATTCACTGAAGCATTAGCTCAGCTGTTTTTTCTGCTGTGATTCTCTCGTCATCAGTGAAGCAAGAAATATAATGTCGTTTCTTTGACAGTCTACATATCACTGTTAGTATGACGTTTTTGCCTTTCGAAGAAGATAAGTCGATGATGAAATTCATGACTATGTTCTTTCA
>JAABUI010000140.1_pt1 | contig 101842 bp, 114 predicted proteins | sample 5559111 | NCBI WGS metagenome assembly JAABUI01 (sample SAMN10711870, study PRJNA513365) | rock metagenome | isolation source: Antarctica rocks | place: Antarctica: Victoria Land, Buttleship Promontory | reverse complement strand
TACTACTAAATAACCAGCCCAAATATTGAAGTTCCCCAGCTGAATTTGATGGTTCAATGGTTGATGCAGGTGGGGTGGTGATTTGGTTGGGGAGCGCACGCGAAGACTTAGTGCGGGGTACTGTAAGTCGCAGCGACTGTTAGTACATTCCCCAAATTGTCTCGAGTCTCGCCGAGTCTCGTACCTGCATGATCATGTGCCCTATGAATTCTGCTGGCGACTCGAGAGCTGCCACCATTCTCTGGCACACGGCAAGCAGCTTCTTGCGAGCCTTTTCCTCATGGACGACGTCCGTAAACAAGCGATTCATAGCAAGTTCAACGCCGCTGATCTGATCCGAGAGGCTCGAGCGCCTATTGAAAGACATTGTGGCGGGTTGTTCGTGGAAGGTGGTTTTTGATGACTTACTCTGCTCAGTAACGATACTTATAAGAGGCTAAATGTTTAAGTGTCAGACTTTGGCAGGAGTGTTGTGAAGCTTATGTTACCATGAAGAGATGTGAATAAATCGAACACCACGTATGACATGAGGTGCTTCACTAAACACTTACACGCCCGGTACTCTTGCCACATTCTACATAGGAGAAGTAAGGGAGGGAGGTATTCTACAATCCTAGGAGTTGTGTTACCGGAACCCAAGAAATTCTTTCTAAACCTGACACTTAGCACCCCATAGAGCCGGTTACGAAGAGTAAATACAGCAATGGAGGTGACTTGGTGCTCCAATAAACAGCAGACGAGTACGCAGCCAAATATCATGATTGACACTCAACTAAAAGTACTTCCTGAAGATCTCCTATGTCGTTGTCGTCACAACACATTGCAGAGTAGAAATTCCAATATTTATGCCCCAAGGAGTGACTTCTCATTATCAGCATTGCTTTGAACAATTGCAACCTCGGGCATCTCACCTTAAAACATTACTTGAAACCTATACATCTGCTTTCAAGTCGTCCAGTTCAACATACCTACTATTGATGGCGCGTGCTTTTGAAGGTTCCCCCCAGGCGATAACGTGTCTATCAGTTGAAAAATTGGAGGAGCCGTTTACTTTCTCTCGGAGATGTGTGTTGATATGCGGAGTTGCCTCGGAACCTTTGGTCCTAAAGTGGCGAAAGAAAGCCGGGAAGACTGGTAGACAGCCACAAACGATGCCACAGCCCACCTCAGCATCTCTGAACATAGTCAACGATATGAAGGGCAAGTCTTGCCGGGTTTTGGGAAATACATACGACCAGAGAGCGAGACTCATTATTTCATATGATAGATCTTTACTATTTGCTGTATGGATGCTTGCGATTAGGCGAGCAACGGCAGAGAGGCAGGCACTACCATTCAATTAGCTTTAGCCGTGCATATGGCAGTGTTCGACAGTACTTGCAGGAATCCAAGTGCGAACACAGCCGAGACTCCGACCTTTTTCCTGGAAGGCATTTGCAACCGCCAAATCTTGAGCATCGGTAGCACAAAGATCAAGATATCGGATGTAATGTTGATACAGGCCGTTACAATGACAGCGTCATTAATGTTGACACAGTGTCCTGGTATGGCAGGGTTGAAAATCTTGCTTCGTGGCACACACTGAAAGATCTCAACAAATAGGTCTGCAAGATAGAAGAGCGCATTAAGCCAAATTACAGCATCAACCACATTTCGGAAGCGGTCTTTAGCGCTCGAAGTGAATAGGCGTCGAATCTGGAGTAGGATCGAAAGCTTTGCGACGAATATGATGGGTCCGTAAGTTATCTCAACGTAGTTGATTAACTAAGCTGTTTAGTATTCCCACCATGATGATTGACAGGACCAGAGTGGTCATAATACCTTCAGCAATCGTATAAGATTTGATAGGGTAACATTCCATTGGTGACTTCCACCACCCCAATGCATTCCTGCAATATCACTACTACAGAATCCCAGGAAGCCGAGCTGCAAATGATCAATTACGCGCTTGCATTCGACAACCGGGGAGCATAGTATAGCATACCCACGCAATGAAGGATGTGTCTGCCAGCTATTAGAGGAGGTTCAAGGACAAGGCAGTGGCGAGATCCAATTTGCGGCCGTAAGGAGATACTTACAGTCTGCCCATCCATGCAATTTGATAACACGAAAGACTGTGTACATCCGGATCCAGACAATCAATGTAGTGATTGATAGGCAGACCGCAACTGACGCTACAACATAGCCAAGAGTAGGGTTGCTGAAATCAGGAACCACACCCGGTGGAGGAGGCAAGCCTCCCACGGCCTGATGTTGGTGAGAATTCGAAGCTGGATCCATGATATCTTGTTTTCTAGTTGGTTAGGCTACCTTAGTTTGCCAGTCGGTGTTATGGAAGGACCTAAGAGACTCCCTAATCAACGGAGAGGTCTGCAAAGATATACTCAAGCAGAGGAACTCTGTTTCCCAACTTAGTTCGGTGAATAGAATAGTCGCCTATACGAACTTGGGGGCCACACTTCTGCATCAACATTATCTGTCTGCACGATTTCGGGTGCGCAGGCCTTGCCAAATACTGTCCATTCAAATACAAATCATACTTTCTGCCAGCCCCTCAATTGCTGGCATTCGGCAAAACCGCTACCAGAACCGTCAACTTGCAGGTCAAACATGTTGCACAAACATTGGGCGAATGAGTGAAGTTGAAAGACGACAACATGTCGCAAGAAGCGCCCCATCAACAAGGCTGTCAACAATCAGAGGACTCGAGACAAGCAATTTCTCAAGAACACCAACAGCTTTGCGCGTGGCATCAGATAATCATTGCCAGTCTTACGAAAACCTCCCAGTAGGTTTTGTAAGGTTGCAGCTTTGCATTATGTGCGAGAATTTAACCGCTCATTTAGGGAATATTTGTCGAGAGTGGTGCCTGGTTGCCTGCAGTATTGCATATTGAGTTTCCAGTGGATGCGAGTCTTCTCGTGACTGCTGGGCAATAATGTAGCTGCACATGCGCGACAAGATCTTGGTCTCGACAACCTGGGGGCCAGCATCACTTGGCCTGGTTTCGCCGTTGAAGCCAGTATGTTTGTACATAGGCATAACAGGTACAGTTACATAACTTAATCTTTGGCCCCCAAGACATCGGAACCCTAAGTTATTGCTTAGAGCATGAGGCCCAAGCATTCAGCCGAAGCAAGATCGCAGCCTTCATCAATTTTCTGTCGGAAGTATTTCTCCATGGTCTCGTGTGATAATATCAGCATAAAAAAGTTCTACTTGTAGTTTTTCTTCGGAGTGTAGCTTGTATGCATAGCCAAGGACCCTAAAGTCGAAGGAAGTGGACCTCGCGCAGTAAGATTTGGGGTGCTGTCGAACAGCCCACACAAGGGGCGAAATCTAAAAAGAACAACCGGTCATCGTAGAGAGCATGGCCATGAACAGCCAAATGTGCAATCAATTAGCAATCTTATCATTCGATCCGGCCCTGCATATTTCATTCCAACATATCCAAACGCAGATCTGGTCACATAGAGTTCAACAGTAGTAGAAACATGGACTTTGGTAAGTTTCTTTAGTCGTTGCTGACTAAAGAGGGAGCCGTGGGAGCCTAAGTCCCTAAGGCAAACAGGCAACGCCAACAATTGGGGTTTACTTTACAATTACAGCAATGCTTTAGCACTTTCTCAGACCTTACTAACATTGCAGATCTTGCCCTTTTCTTTGAGGGAAGCAATCAATCCACCTTTACTCGTCACCACCACTGTACAACGTTGTACGTTCCAACCATGGCTCGATCCTCTGTAGATTACCCATCCGAACGACATCCTTCCCATCTAAGCAGGCCATTCAAGACGCACACACGGACAATGTCTCTGGCTCTGGTACATCCAGGTGGAAAAGAAGCTGGGAGTAAGCGAATGTGTTCGGAATGGGACAATACAAGCGTACAAGAGCATCGGGATCGGAGAAAAGCTATAGAGAAAGCAAGGCGATGGCATGTTCCCGCAATACACCTTGCCGCACATTGTGCTCAACCGCTTCGGCCCACTTGTTACGTAGACTGTGGATCTGATGGTTTCAAGGCTCTGGCAAACTACCAAGGCTTACACTGCTAAGAACCTCACATCTCTTTCGGTCTGCTTTCACGTCATGCCGAGCGTTCAAAAACGGTATCATCTGGCTATATACCAATTGGTAGTGGTCACGAAACCTCAAACAGATTGAGATATGACGACGGTAGAGAAAGATCAAATTAACGCCGTGGGCAGAGGCTAAGGCTATCCGCTATGGCTCCCACCTTCGCTCAGACATTGTGTTGATCATAGTTACACCGAGCCCCCATCCGTATAGTGTCGAAATTGTATCGCAACCACCTGAACGTATCCCCAAAATCCCTTGCCGAAACGAAGATACACGCTATTCTTACATATAAAAACTACGACACCACAGTCAAAAGGGATCTTGGGCGCCACACAATTCTAAGATCGAGGGTACCATAAAACCGAGAGATGGTCGACGTCGAAGTATTGCGCCCCACACTCCCATTGTGGATCAGCCTACATATCGATCGACTTAGCGGAGACCATCTGTCTTCTCTCCCGCAGCAGGCTAATCTTTCCTGCCTTAGCGAGCATTAAATCCTAAAACCCGTCAGTGTGAAACTCTTGGAGATCGCTATAATGATTGGCAAAAATTTCTTACTGGAAAGGTGTGAGGAAGAAGTGTAGTTATCAACCATACGAGGGTGGAATTTCCTCCACGCCAGTAGTACGCAGTAGACTTCGTCTTCAGAGCATTGGCTACCACACCAGCCGCAAAATCCTGCGAATTCATTGCGGTGGAGGTGACTTCCTCTGCGGTAAGAGATGCAGTGGCCTCTGCGCTTATTGGCTGGTATAAGGAGTCTGCTCGATCGTTAACAAGAAATACAATCTTACCAAATTGGGGTTCACGGGCCAACCTTTGGGAAACTTAAATTGTGCTTGATTGGCGAAGAAGCGGGTCTTTACAGTGCCAGCCACAACCTGTTCTTGCATTAGTCGTGATATCGGACGAGGCCGAGTAGCGGTATGTACAGTAATGACTTGCACGTCAAATGGTTCTAGCTCCATCCTCAAGGTATCGCTAATCGCACTGACGGCGGCTTTGCTTGCATTATAAAGCCCTTTTACTTATCAGCATCGGACCAGCGGCGAAAGGAAGGCATGACCCTGCTATCACTAATAGCGAATCAAGCTAGACCTACGCATCCAAGGGAGTGAAGCGCGGCTGCCAACGGATGAAATGTTGATGATCTTGCCTTTTGACGCGATGACCATCGGAGCACAAGCTTGAGTGAGAGCGACTACGGCAAATACATTTACCTCAAATATGTCTTTTGCGGTGTTCATGTCAGAATCAAGGATTGGCATAGAATAGCCTGTATCATGGACGCACCGTGTCAGTCAAGGTCAGAACACAGGCTCGAAAAGCTGCAAGACACCTACCTTTGCCAGAATTGTTGACCAAGATATCTAGCTTTCCCCCAGTTGCCTTATTTATGGTGGCCACCGCAGTGTCTATCGAGAGCGGCGAGGTCACATCAAGTGACAAGGTTTCTATTCCCATGGCTTTGAGGTGCTTCATCTTGCTGAGATTCCGCGCTGTGGCGAAAACACGAGCGCCCTTTGAGTGGAATTCTATTGCAAGTGCATCACCGATGCCTCCTTCACTGCATCCTGTAATCAAGACCGACTTTCCCATTGTTCTGGAAGGTAAGCTGATCTGATATTCTCTGTATTTCCGATTGATTTTTGCTTGAGGTGCAGGGAGATGATCTAAGTATGTAGACGGATTGAGAGAAGGCGATGTAAATGTTTTCTTGAATCGATGCTGTCTATGTCTTGCTCTTATATAAGATGGATAGTCTTGCTTGGATTTTGCGACCCTACCTTACCCTATCAAATTGTAAAAGCCGAGCATGACAGCTTGTGTGTTATTCAGCAACATCAGTGTCTCGTTTCTCATATCTACTATGACCACGGCCTCAGCATCTATTTGCATCCGCCTGAGTAGCCCACCGTCGGTGAAGGGTTGCTCCGCTCCACCGAGCTCTTCGTATATCTTTCCACTTATCAAAATCATTGTCATTCTTATAAATCAAAGCTTCAGCGTGGAGTTACATTTGAGTCGGCGCACGCTAGGATGGAAAGGTCCAGCGCTGGCAGGTTTAGTAATCCATTTGGACGAACCGAGGCCCAACTTTCCTGGTCATACTCGCGAAGTATTTTGGTCATGTCAGATATACATTGCTCTTCATCATAATCACTCCGACTGCTTACCTCAGGGTCGTCGAGTTTTGCTGGTGCTGGGTGGCTAGTAACGGGGGTAATGTTGTCCCGTTGCAACAATCTTACATATCTCCATCCAAGTTGACACGCTGTTCGAAGTTCGGCCTCAGCTTCATGGCAGGAGGCACGACCTTCGTAGCGGGAAATGCATCTATAAGATACCCGTCTCTCCCTTCTCGTCTATACAGCAGTCTCCAGTCTTCTACTAAATCGGCACACAGCTTCAGATTTCACAGTTCGAGCCCTTTCATTAGCATTAAATTACATACGTTTGAACAATCCCACACCAAACCTCTAATCCATTCCTCCTGAATTACCCCGGCAATGGACTGGTACGCAGAATACAAATTGACAAACGCAATCCCCCATGATGTCTACTCGGCCATAGCAATTGACAGGCCCGACATGGCTGTCACCGGCCAGAATATCCTGATTAGTGGCGGAGGAACGGGCATTGGACTTGTAAGTGTCTTGATAAAGTGACTTCGATAAAGGAGTTGAGATCTGACGGACGGATTTCCAGGCCACAGCGAAAGCTTTTGCTCAGGCTGGTGCCAAAACCGTCACCATCACAGGCCGGAGACCAGAATTGCTCGAAACTGCCGTTGGAGAGATCAAGGCTATAAGCCCACAGACAGACGTAACTTCGATCGTCGCAGATATCGCCAAATTAGCATCGGTCGAATCTTTGTGGAAAGAGGTCGCCGAAAAAGTTGGCAAGATCGATGTCCTCGTCAACAATGCCGGTAAAGCCACCGAAATGGCAGCAATTGGTAGTGGAGATGTTGATAATTGGTGGTCCGTTCAGGTAAGGTGTTTCCTCACCATGGAAACTGAACACCAGCTAATGAAACTTGTAACTATAGCAAACCAACCTCTTCGGAACCTACGCAATGACAGACGCATATGTCGCTTCGCTCTCGGCATCTGGCAAAGAAGAGCCCGGAACAATCATCAATGTCTCTTTCATGATTAGCATGAAAGAATACCCCGGCACTTCGTCGTACGCTGTCTCGAAATTTGGAGTGGCGAAGATCACGCAATTCGTTCACGCAGGTACGTCTGAAAAGAGTTGTTCCAGATAGAAGGTAGCCGCTGACTGAGACAACTATTGTAGAGAGCCCCAAGATCCGAGCATTCTCCGTCCACCCTGGCATTGTCCTTACAGACATGTCTGCGGGCAGGGGAATGCCCACCCTTGACACGCGTAAGTCTCCAGTACCAGGCCTCCAAGATTTTTCAGAAATAATATTCTTCACACAGTCGAGCTCGCCGCAGCCTTCAACCTCTACCTCGCTTCGCCAAGGGCTGACTACCTCCGTGGTCGTTTCGTTACGGCAAACTGGGACGTCGACGAGCTCGAGTCCCATAAGGAGCAGATCGAAGCCGGAACGCTCCTCCGTGTTGGCCTCCATGCAGAGTTCGGACCTGAGGGACAGCCTTGGTAAAGAGCCAACGGGTTCTCTGGTACGATGATTGATGCTGGTCCAAGTTCAGTGTCGTATGGGATTACGATCTGTGGTACCATTTCCTTGATCTTTCAAGAAGCTAATCTTATATACTTTTACGTAATAACAATGCACTTTGATGCAATAGTTCAGGTGCTCGACCCACCTTGTCAGAGTGTGCTCACGCGAGTGAGCAACCATTAACGACCAGGCTGGCTCTCAAACGATGTGGCATTTTGAGTATGAAATGGCAAGATTGGCCAGATTTCTATGGTTCTTTGTTCAATTCTTCTTATCGCACACGCTCTGCAGACTGACTCGAACTGACGTTCCAAGCAAAAGAGGAGTTCCTTCCATCCAGTTGGCAATCTCTACGTGGCTTAGCTCTCTACCCTCCGTACACATAGAGGACAAGAAAAGGTGTGCCGGGCATATACTTCTGCGCGGGGGTGCTCAAGCAGCCCACAAGGCACGCCGGACTTTTATCTGTCTTCGATCCTACCTCCGTCCATTATGACTTCATCATTTTGCAACTACACAGAGAGTGTGCGGGATTCAAGTGTCTGCATCTTGCTTTTACAGGTACCACACTTCGGATTCGGTGGTGTTATTGCCATTCGAACACCTCTCCAGTGTCCACCTTGACTGCAAACAAGGAAAAGCACTCATCGACTGGTTCCTACTTTCTACCTGATCGAAGTTCCCATCGTTGTTCCTGGCACTTGGTAGCGGGACGGCTCGGTAGTTTTGATTTTGGTTTTGATCAAGAACGGGCCTCCATGTGACGCATGTGCGCGTCATCGCTTCTGCCGCGCCTATCAGCGCATAATGGCCCATGGCCAAAGCACAAAGCCCATTCGGAGGATTAGGTATGCAGGCAAATGTGCGATTGGGACCCTCAAGATCTGGATCCCCCGGATTGTTTATTTGCATACGGATGCAGAGCACGGTCCACCGTCGATGTCATGGAGAACAGAGAACAACTACTGTAGAATGTATCTTGAAGAGGTGCAATGGCTGCCACACTAGATCAAGAGCTTGCCTCATGCCTGACCTGATTCGTTACACCAAACAACAAGCCATGGGCAATTCGCAGCATCAGCGCTCTCGGCCTACAGTACCTTACGTTTGGAAACAATAAGACGCAAGCTACTCGCCCCGATCCATGTTCCGGTCTAATCTCTTGCGCAAAATCTCTGGTTCGCATATGAAACCAAAACAGACCCCCATCTGTCCATGTGCCTTGCGTACCTTACAGCAAAGTCCCTAAGGTGTCAGACCTTCATTGTCGATGCAGGAAGTCGTGTTTCCTCAACCTAAGGGGGGTGACGTAGATCAGGGATGGGCACTGTTGGCCGTTTGCATGTCCTTCGTCTTGGCTGCTTTGATCTCAACCGTGGCTCGAGTGGTGGTCCGAACAAAGATAACACGCAACATAGGATGGGAGTAAGTCGGATCACTACACTGGCTAAGTGTACATTGCTGATGATGCTTTAGTGATTATAGCATGATCGCGGCCATGGTACGATATAGACGTTCTGCCTTATCATTGTGTCATGGGTTGAGTTTACCAAGAGAAAGCATAGCTCACGCGACTTCTTTTCATGAATGACAGGTCTTGACCATCGTCGGCGCCATCTTGATACTGCTGGAGGTTCTAAATGGCCTCGGTCGACATGAATACTACCTTACGCCAACTCAGCGCCGACATTTCCAGAAATTCTCTTGGGTCGACTGGATGCAGACCTTCTTGACGCTCATGCTCACCAAAATCTCAATCTGCTTGTTTCTCCTCCGGATCATGGTCGAGAGATGGCTGAGACGGCCCGTCTATGCGCTGATAGGCATCCTCATCGTATTTCACATGACTTGCGTGTTCCTGTTCCTAGGAGTCTGTAGGCCACTGAGGTCATACTGGGAATTAGGAGTCGATGGCGTGTGTCTGGGGAAGGGCCAGGTGGAGAGGCTTATCATCGCCCAGGGGGGTAAGTAACTTGTGCATTGGAAACGAGCTTCCTCTCGCTGTTGCTAATTAATGGCAGTCTTCTCTGCCATAACGGATCTCATCCTGGCGAGCTTTCCTATCATCATTCTCAGGACACTCCAGATAAGTCCCCGGACAAAGATTGCCCTGTGTATACTTATGGGCTTAGGAGTGATGTACGTGACACTGTTCTTGTTACTATGAAGAACACCTTTACTGACTGAGATGAACCTTCAGTACCGCAGCCTGTTGCACGGTCCGAACTGCTCTGTCGTCGGCCTTGACCAAGGACGATCTGACCTGTGAGTTATCGAAGCTGTCTCTATCGAGAACGGGCTTTGCTGACTATTCTACCTCATATAGGGACTACCGTTGCCAATGTGGGTTGGAGATTGTAAGCTACTATCCTAGATCCCAATGCACCCTATGATTTCCATGCTAACAATGTGTGACTCGTCAGACCTGAAGTAAATATTGGCATCCTATGCGCCAACGCACCTCTCGCCCGCCCCATCTACCTCCACTATACCGGACGCCTACGCATTTCAAACGCCAAGGCCTCAGCCGGTACCAGCGGCCAGCTGATGTGGCCATCGAAAGGTGGTCCTAGCACTAAAAGCTTGGATCCGGCAGGGGCAGCGAGAGAGAAGCACTTCCCCACGAGGCCCCTTAATACATACCATACTACATCAACTGATGATACTGTCTTGCCAATGCAAGGATTCAGTGACCAGGAAGGGACGAGGGCCGGCTGGCCAGAAGAACCAGACAGAATCTATCCGGGGTTTGGCAGCGAGAGGCCTTTACATTCCGGAAGGGTTGATGAGAGATGGGTGGAGGAGCAGGTCTGATGGAACGGCTTATGAGTCTGTAGTGTAGATGAGCAAGAATGACCGTGATGACTGTGTGAACAAATACTAGTACGTGTAGTGAGGCTTGCCCAATGAAATTTGCATATGGTGCAACGTCCTTGCGTCATGAGAGTAGTGTTCCTGGTGAATCGTGGTTGTGGCCGCCCTCAAAAGGCACGTGTGGCTTTTCTTTGGATGAGCTTTGTTGAACCTCACGGACGGACTTCCGACATGACGCTTTCAACCCCTCAGACACCAACACCATGGCCTTTATATACATCGCTCATGATGCAGCGACATCTCGCCAAGGCCGCTCTTCTATGCAAGAGATCTCCAGCCATCCTCTATCGGAATGTTATCGTCCTGTGTCCTTGCGTCCGTTGCGCTCGCAGCTACAGCCATTGCCAGCTCCACGCTTGATGTCTCTACCGCGCTGCAAAGTATCTTGGCCAAGGCCCATCAGAGCATCTATGACTATCCCACAAGCCTGACCCAAGGGATTGTGCCGGTGAGAAGCGCATCGCGTTACCTTCGCGCTCCCAAGCTAACCCGTCCGACTACAGAAAGGAATCCACAGTCACAACGATTACTGGCGAGATGTGCCTTTCTACAGCGCGCTTTCGGTGGGTGCAGTGTCTGTGGAGTCCGATGTCTGGCTTTACAATGGCACCCTATATGTTGGGCACGAGAGAAGTGCCTTGACTACAGGCCGGACCTTTGAGTCCCTCTATATCAACCCCATCCTGGATACTCTCCATCGGCAGAACCCCACAACGTCCCGGTTCCAATCCTCTCCTACACATAACGGAGTTTTTGATACGGATGGGTCCCAGACGCTATACCTGTTCGTTGATGTCAAGACCGACGGCCCAACTACATGGCCTTATGTCGTGCGCGCCTTGGAGCCGCTGTAAGTTCGATCCATCCGACACAGATTGTTTTCGAACTTACGAAATCCAGTCGAGTTGGCGGCTGGCTCTCAACCGTAAACAGCAGTAACCAATTGACTTTAGGCGCCGTGACCGTTATCGGCACCGGAAACACTCCCCTTGAGCAAGTCCAACCTGTTACCCCCCGCTATTACTTCTACGACGCCCCAATACCCAAGCTGAACACCACTTTCTCCAACATCACCTCCGTTGTCTCTCCCATCGCCTCGACAGACTTCGAAGCTAACTTCGGCCCTGTGCTTGGCACATCGCTCAATACCACGCAGCTGTCATTGCTAAGAGCACAGGTGGCAATGGCACACGCAAAGGGGATTAAGGTGAGATACTGGGATCAGCCAGGGTGGCCGATCAGTACGAGGAATGGGATTTGGCGACAGCTTACGGCTGAGGGGGTAGATCTTATCAACGTCGATGATCTGCTGGCTGCTGGGGGGTTCAGCGACACATCGAATTATTGGTAAACGTATAATGATAATGGTGTCAAGTGGGTAGATGAGCCGCGGCGATCTTTGCAGGTAAAAGTCGGCTATCAAGCACACTCGGAGAGTCTCGTCCAATGATCGTGGGTAGACTACGCACGATGAAGTGGTTTTTGTGAGCTCTCTCCACAACAAAGCTATGCATGCGCGACAGAGACCCTGAAGTGCTACGTCTCATAGCGTTTCGCACCATCACATCTTCTTGCTGTTCACCAAATCTCTTCGCATATCTCCCATTTCGTGCCCAAGAGGGACTTCGCTTGGAAGTTCCCCCGTCTCTTCCCGTGCTTTGCCCCTTCGTCCCGTCCCTTGGCCCCTGAGGACCTGCATATTCTTTGTTTTGTATCCTGGGTTCTCTCTTGATTCGAACCAACTGGTTAATCGGAGTGTGCAAGGCTTCGAGGAAGCTCTTGTGATCAAGTCTTGAACGAATTCCTCGTATATCAGCGCAATGAGGTCCAATCACCTAGTGTCAAGTCCGTCGAGCGACCCCGATATGTTGTTCAATCTTCCATGTCGCCGTGAGTCCTCAGTACTTCAAGGTTCATACCATTTGACCCTTTGGGGGATGTTTACTCCAACTCACTACTGACATCTCTACACCCTGGTGTTGGTTGTACCTTCACGTTGATTTCACGTTTTATCATTGTTCACCTCCCGAAGTCTACAGCCCAGACCGACTACGCCGGCAAGTATGGAAAAATTCTAACCGAACGTTTCAAGCACATACATCAAACGCAGCCCCCATCAGAACACTACCTTTTCAAGCTACACCTCTACCTCTTCGAGACACCCTATGGATATCAGCATAATGGCAACTAGAACGTTCGTTTGCGATGTCTGGCTTACACTGCCTAGAAGCCGAGCCGCGTCGGGGTAAGCATCAGGTTTTTTGCCCTGGTGGAGAGGACAGTCCAGATCCTTCGGGTTACTCGAAGCGTCTATAAAGACTGGTCTTTTTGATTTTATTGCTCGAAAAGCTTTCATCGTTTCCCTATTATATTCTCATAACTACAACTCCTCGAGATACTGCTTTCGACCCATTTTTCTCTCGTCCTCTACCTTGCCCACTCAAGGCTTCATCTAACGTCGCTGAGCTCCATCACTCACAGCAGCCAAGATGGTCAACCTCCTCACCTCCCTCCGCATATTCTACCTCCTCCCCACCCTCGCCGCCGCTCTTCCCCTCACGCCTGGTGACGACCTTGGTCAATGGACCAACGAACGTCGCAACGAGATTAACGCCCGCGAAGACCTGATCAAATCCGCCGCCAACGAGCTTCGCCCTCGAGGCGACAGCGGCGACTGGCGCGGCTTCATCAATAATGCCAACGGGGGCTCCGGCTGGTGGCCCGTCAACACCAACGGCAATGGCTGGGTCCAGGGCAACGGCGTCACAACCGGCGTGACTCCCAATGGCATTGCCAATGGCCAGGCCGGTAGCTCCAGCAGTAACAGCGACGGTAACGCTAATTCTGCTGGCAGCGGCGTTCAGGCCAACGGCGCTCAAGCCAACGGCGCCCAGGCTGATGGTGCTCAAGCCAACGGTGCCCAGGCCAACGGTGCCCAGGCCAACGGTGCCCGGGCCAATGGTGCTCAGGCCAACGGCGCCCAAGCCAACGGCGCTCAGGCTAACGGTGCTCAAGCCAACGGCGGTTTCGACAACCTCGGCACAGTCCCCGTCAACGGTGCAAACGGCGCCACATCCTCCTCCTCCGGTGGAGGATCGAACCAGGCCGTCTCGGGCGGGTCAACCCAATCAGATCCTTCATCTGTGAACGGCCAGGCCGGCGGTAGTACGGATGGAAGTTCGCAACAGGGTTCGAGTTCTGTGAACGGTGGTGGAGGAGGAGGAGGAGGCAGTACGGTGGGTGGTGGGACGGGTGATACCGCGTCTTCGGGTGGGGGGGGTCAGGGGGGAGGTGCGGATGGGGGGTTGTAGGTGTGGTGGGGTGGGATGTGCGTTTTGAGAATGAGAGGGGGTGAGGGAATGAATAGGGATGTAGGAGGGGGTTTTAATCGATGTAGAAGTTGAAAGATGGTTGGGTTCTTTCTGCTCTTGTGTCTGCTTCTTCTTTTCTTACATTTATATATCTTTAATATGCTGTAATAAAGAACTTAATCACAATTGTGCTTGTACTCTGTTCCCTCCGACCCTTTAATCTAAATTTTTATTTTATTTCCGTCTATTGACATGGAACTTCAAGGCTTAAGTTGGCATTAATAGTTGCAACTTATCTCTCTCTACCTTCGTCGTTGATTCAACTATCTACATCAAGTAAACATTTCTGCCACTTCTTGTTCACCGTTCTTCTTTCGCTTTTTTCATTTCCAACAAATTTAAATATTCGAGTAAAGATGATGATAATTATCTTCGTCTTGAACGTCGAGATAGTTGATAGCTTGATAGAATATATTGATCGATGGCAGGAGATACTGCAATGATATGAGTAAACAAGAGCTAGTGTCTCTCCGTATTGCACTGCTTGGAAAGGCTCCAAGCTTTCCCCTTCATCGTAGCAGGTGCTCAAGTCTTCAAACAGCATCACCACTCTCCTCACTCCTCACTCCTCTCAAACAACCAAAACAATCCCCCCCCTGCCGCTCTCCCAAAAGCACGAAAACCCCCACAACCTCCCCCCTCCCCTTTCAAACAGTACCCTTAACAACCACCCACCCACCCCTCCAAGACCTCAAGCACATCCTCCATCTCCGCCACGGTCCCAAAAACCCCTCCCTCAGCCATCACACTCTCCATCGCCGCCTCCCTCATCCCCGGCCCCGCCGCCTCCGTGCACCCCCGCACCAGCAAACAATCAAACCCCCGATCACTTCCCTCCCGCATCGTACTACTCACACACACATCCGTCGTCACCCCTACCATGCCATCATCAGCCCACCCACCTTCTCCCCAACCCGTCCCCCCCCCTTCTCTCTCATGAGGGAGTAAACTCACCCGCAAAAACCAAATTCCGCACCCCCCTCTCCCGGAGCAAGCTCTCAAAGTCCGTGTGCGCAAACGCGCCCTTGCCCGGCTTGTCCAGCACGACCTCGCCCGCCACCGGGTACAGCTCGGGGATGGTGTCGTGACCGCGCTCGCCGCGGATCAGGAGGCGGCCGAGGGGGCCGGGGGAGTTGATGCCGAGGGCGGAGGGGTTGTTGCGGGAGCGGAAGAGTTCGCGGGGGGAGAGGGTGGAGAGGTTGGGGGGGTGGCCTGGCGCAAGGGGGGGGAGGGTGTTAATAGCGATGGTTATGAATTTTGTTTGGTGAGCGGGATGGATGAGGATATCGTATTGCGAGGGGGTTTGGTGCTTGGAAATGAATAAACAAGGAGTTTTGCACCTTCGCGCGTGTGAAAGACCGGAAACCGCGCTTTCCTGAACCCGGCGAGCAGTCGCTGGACCCGAGGGATGATCTCTCGCACGGGCGATATGTCATACCCTTGCTTCTCCAGGTACCCGCCGGGCGAGCAGACTGTGTGATTGTTTCTAGTCAGTAACAGCTTTCGTCTTTTCTTTCTTGGGTTGGGGGGGGGCGGCGGTTAAAACATCATTCGAGTAAGTGTTTTGGACGGAAATTAGTGCATACAGTCTTGTTGCATGTCGACCACCACCAGCGCGGTTGTCTGCGGGGACAGCGAGGAGTCGAAGGGGAAGGGGTAGGGGGATGCGGGGATTTGGTTGGGAGTGGAGGTGCGCATACTGTAGGTGGGTTGGGGGGCGCCGGGGAAGGGAGAAGAAAGGGTAATATAAGGAAGGAGTGAGGGAGTTGGGGGATTGAGCTGGAATGACTAGGTTGTTGTAGCTGCGTTGCTGGTTGTGGTTGAAGATGTAAATAGTGAGAAGCGAGGTTCAATTATTGATTACAATTTACATTTTAAAGATATATTTTATATTTCGTTAAAGTATAATTAATTTCATTGTTATTTTTTTTATCGTAAATACTATTAACAATTACATGATTCTCAGTATTAAATTATTAATAAACAATATTTACTAATTTGAAGTTATTTAACAAATCATAATCTTAAAAATGTAAACTTTTATGTATCACTCAATTAAGACGAATGTTGAGACCTCAAACCTCTATTAAATCGAATAAGATAAGATAAGTAATTTCTTGATTTGCATAATTTCAAATCATGTGATAAATTGAAGAAGTTATTGATATATTAAATATATCAAGTGCACATAATGCATATCGTTAATGTAAGAACAGAAGAGCAGACACAAGAGAAGAAAGAACACAATTATATTTGACTTTTACATCGCTTCAATCGACATAACTTGATGAACTACAGTATCTCTGTATGAAGGCTAGAAATTCCTTCTGGCCGGCTTCGTAGATTGATTGCTTGATTCATGATGATCTACTTGGTTTACAATCTGTGTTCAAGTCTCTGGCTTTCAAGATAGAGTGAATTCATTCTTTTAATGTTCTTAGTTAAGAATATCAGCCCATAGATACCAGTTTTCAGCTTGAATCGCAATTCGCAAAGTTGAAAAGCATACGACATACGTAACTACTTGTGGCCTTCCAGCGAAAATTCCCTTTCACATTCGCTTTGGTGCGGCGGGCTTCCTGTTACAACATCGCTCATGGTTTCGTTCTGCTCATCTGACCCTGATCGTACATACTTCCCGCCAAAGGTACTTGTAGTCGTGCCCAAACCGATGGCTGTATCCATTCCGACATGGTTCGTTGCGAGTCATTGATTTTGATGTCGTGTTCATCGTGGGGAAGGAATTCCCCACGACAGCCTTTGCCTTTCAACTCATCAGCAGATGTATCTCTCCACATGGAATAATACACACAAGTCGGAAGGTCTGGTTTCATTCTAGAGACAATGGGAACCATCTTCATGGCCATTGACATACGAACGTTCTCGAATGTACTCCAAGCGTTCAGCTTTGGCGTACTCCCTAGCATAGCTTTCTGTTACCAGGTAGCAAATAGATTGACCTTCCTATGTGTGGTTAGCATGATGCAATATCCAGCGTGATCTAACATACCACATACTGTACCCCTCACGTGGTATTACCAGTTTCCCCGGATCGATCTAGATATGAATACACTATCCAATGAGCATTCGCGAGGATGTCACTGTCATAGAGTGCACAGATCTTGGTTACCGCCTGGACCACCTCGATACAGTAATCGATTGGACTGGGGAAGCAAGTGCAAAGGCTGTCAGCCGACTGGTGGAATATTCTTTGAGGCACGCTTTGAGATATAAATCCGATCGCATCTATAAAATACATCTACCGCTTTTCTATCCCCAATATCATTCTTTCCCTACCTTGGCCCTGAGGAAGATAAAAGTAAAGATCGTGAGCTTGCTCTCATATAACTATTCTGGTCAATATGTTCAAAAATAGGCTCTCCAAAAAGTCCAATCCTGTCCCAGAGAACTCCTCGTCCGAGCCAGTGCCAATCCTTCCCAGCGGTGACCCTCAGCTGCCCGTCACAGATGTCGAAAAGCAAGAAGACGAAGGTCCTTCCACTAAGGTCTCGGCATTCAAGAGCCTTGGTCTTCTTGACCGATTTCTTGCATTATGGATATTCTTGGCTATGGCAATCGGTATTATCCTCGGGAATTTCGTGACCAACACCGGTCCTGCGCTGCAGAAAGGGAAATTTGTCGGTGTCTCTGTTCCCATAGGTAGCATCACCTCTTGCTGAGGATTGGTAGAGTCACTGATAACCCTGTAGCGGTAGGATTACTTGTCATGATGTACCCCATCTTGTGCAAAGTGAAGTACGAGACACTTCATCTTGCTTTCAGAAAGCGGGAGATTTGGGTACAGGTTCTCTTCAGCGTCTTTGTCAATTGGATCATAGCACCTTTTCTCATGGTAAAGCGAATTCGTCGAATACTTAAGGGTAATAGCAGACTAATCTTGATTGCCAGCTCGCCCTGTCGTGGGCTTTTCTACCGGACAAGTCTGGTCTCCGAGAGGGTCTTATTCTGGTCGGCTTAGCCAGGTGCATTGCCATGGTACGCCCAAGGATCGTACCCTCAAGTCCCTCACAGAGCAAGCCAGCTAATACAATCTAACAGGTACTAATCTGGACGGGCCTGGCTGGAGGCGACAACGAATACTGCGCCATTCTCGTCGCCATCAACTCTGTTCTACAAATGGTCCTCTACGCTCCTCTTGCGATCCTCTTCATCTCCGTTATCGGTCGCTCTGGTGAGACGATCCACGTGTCTTACAGTACTGTTGCCATAAGCGTTGCTGTGTTCCTCGGTATTCCCTTGGGAGCGGCTATCATCACTCGCTTCGCCATACGCAATATGGCAAGTCCAAGATTTTACGACCAGACATTCCTCAAGTGGATCAGCCCTTGGTCGCTAATAGGTCTCCTCTTCACGATTCTTGTGCTATTCGCCTCTCAAGGGCATCAAGTCGTCCATCAAATCGTGTCCGTCGTCCGAGTGGCGGCACCTTTGATCGTTTACTTTGGTATCGTCTTCTTCTTTACCCTACTTGTCACGCACAAGCTCGGCTTCGGGTATAAGCTATCGGCGACACAAAGCTTCACTGCTGCCAGCAACAACTTCGAGCTTGCCATTGCTGTGGCTGTTGCTACGTTTGGAGCGAACAGCGATCAAGCGCTAGCAGCAACTGTTGGACCTTTGATCGAGGTGCCAGTATTGCTTGCGCTTGTCTATGTGGTCAGGTGGATTGGAAAGAGGAGGAATTGGAAAGACTAGCTTTGATGCTCGATAATATTAGGGTGCTTTAGGCAAACTAAAGTGGACTACAAATAGTGTTTAATCAGAGATGCAAAGAGTCTGGGAGAATCTAGGAAGAATAATGAAAAGGCGGGTAGACTTACATGGCACCTTTGACGGCTTACCCTCGTTCACCTCGTCCTACGAGCGGCGTGTTATTATTTTCTACGACCAAACCTCAACCGTCACATAACAGTGTCGAAAAGCCTAAGTGGAGATACCAATCCAAAGTCTTGCGGCCAATGTAGTGAATTGGGCTGAACAAGTAAGTCTAATTTCATTATGATGGATAGCCTACCTTGCAAGCCTACGGCGCCTCATCCTTCACACTCAGCCACATCTCGTCCAATGCTTCTACAACAGCCTTCTCCAATGGGCCCTTGGCAATATCCGCCACATTGCCTCCGATATGCTCGAATTTGCTTCCCCCTAGGATAACACCATCCTCTTCGCCAAGTACCGAATGGTAAATCAACCATCTCAACGACACTTCGGCTAACGTCAGGTTGAGTGGACGAATCATACCCTGAAGCTTCTTCACCGCCGAATGCATGACCGGCTTGTCGTACCAACCTTGATGATACGCTCCACTTTTGTTGCCTTTATCGAAACGCGTCCCAGTAATGTCTCCACCGGATGTGAATTTTCCAGTTAAAAAGCCGCCAGCAAGTGGACTTTTATCCCGTAAGCATGGGTTACCAATTCGAATCGTCCACTTACCTGTATGCGTTAAAGACTACAGCATTCTTCCGCAATACGGGGATAAGAAATTCTTCTGGGCCTCGACATAGGGCGTTGTATTGACCTTGATAGACCTTAGGAACTAATGGGTATTGTTCAATTGGAGAGGCCTTGCGACAAGCGACTACGAAGTTCGTCACTTGCTCGGCGTTGTAATTACAAAGCCCGAGCTGCGTGTATTATAAGTGTTAGGAAAAACCCGCCGAAAGCGGGTGAAAAGAAGTGTCTCACCTTCATAAACCGGCGAGTCTTGAGAACTTCTTGAAATGCAGCTGCAGTCTCTTCAACAGGCGTTTCCAGATCAGGGTTATGGCAGTACAAAGTATTGACCTCACTCAATCAGCTCGTCTTCGAACTACAATAGAAGCGCCAAATTCCACCTGCTTGACCCCCAACGTCGCACAACTCTCTTCCATCGATTCCAGAATATTTTCTTGCGTCAGAGACCCACTAGGTCCATTCGCAGGAATGTTGATTTTCGTATCGATAATAAACCCACTGTCGGCGGCCTTGGATTCTCCAAGAAGCTTCTCGGACAGGCCAGGCTTAGGGCTAGGATATCGACGGGCAGTGTCGATATGGTTGATATTCTTGGACTTTAGATATCTCAGAAGCTCGATTGTTTCTGCGGTAGTGGGGAAGGACATCCCAAGGTGGCCAGCGCCGAAGATGAGCTTTGGATGAGACATGATTGTAGGAGGCTTTTTCTAATGAGGAGCGAGCTGAATATTGTTACGGGAGCGGGATACTACGGGGAAGGGCTTTGTTAACTTGTTATATCATGCAGAAAAGGATATTAGCCACGGCCTTCCGAGACCGAAGGCCTCAAGCAACAATAACACTCTATCAACTCACAAAGGTACTCTGTCATCATTTCAGACCCAGCTGCGCCTCCAGGATGGAATCCAATAGAACGCCATACTACGTTGTACTGTAGCCGGGGGTTTATTCGTTAATAGGTCCTTCAAACACAAGACTGGTTGATCAGTAGAGCGAAGCTGACCCCCTGACGGTGGGGCACGGATACTAACAATCAATACCCCGGCGTGCTCGGATACCGTATTCTACAGAGTATTGTGGTAGTTCGCCGGAAGCGGATGTTCGTTCCTTCCGATTCCTTCCAGCACGCCTTGGCGGCTTATGTAAGCGGTAGCCGTACGACCGAGTTATGTTTCTCCAGGTCCAGGTAAGGTAGCTGCAGTACAGCTTAACGATGCATCTTTCTCAATTAAGGTGGTACCCACCTACTGCTGCATAGTGGATGAGAGCAACGCCTGTGGCTCGAAAAGTCAAGATAAGGATGTCGTGGCGCGAGATCTGGAGCAATTGGCGCGCACTTATCGACGGGATCTCTTAGTTACGCACTATACTATACGTCACTGGAAGTCCATCGAGGAAAGATGGCATATCCATCCCTCTTCCTTGCGTTGAAAACGAAGAATCCCAAAGCTTTGAGGTCCCCAGTGAAGAGATCAGGAAAGACCCCAACATGGTTGACCGGCACGTCGACCGTGACATTGCCGTTATCGGGATGTCCTGCAGGGTCGCAGGAGCCAATTCACCATCCGAGCTTTGGGATGTACTGGCAAACTCAAAGATATACAGCGCGAAATCACAAGGTTCAACATGAAAGGTTTCTACCATCCTGATGGTGGCCCGCGAAAGGGACTTACGAACGTTAAACGTGCCTACATGATGGACGATAACACAATTGACCGTTTTGACAATGGATTTTTTTATACTACGCCAGTTGAAGCGGCTGCTATGGACCCTCAACAGCGAATGCTTTTAGAGGTTGCTTACGAAGCCGTGGAAAGCGCAGGAATTCCTCTTAACGCATTCGTTGGCACTGATACTAGTGTTTTTGCTGATGAGGGATTACTACTCAGCGACTACGTTGGACTATGGGGCCAGAAGGCTGATATGGTTCAATACTTCAGGCATGGAGGGTACTGATTACCATACCGTCCTGGCCCGAGATCTGGATTCCACCCCTAGGTATCTCGCTACTGGTACCGCAACATGTATGGCCGCAAACCGGATAAGCTATTTCTTCAATCTCTCAGGTCCGAGTCTTGTAGTAGATACCGCTTGTTCTTCTTCCATGGCAGCTTTGCATCAGGCTGTACGTGCTCTTCAGAACGGGGATTCTGGAATGGCCCTGGTTTGTGGCGCGAAATTGATCCTTAATCCTGATATGTTCATTCCCTCTAGTGAATTGGGATTCTTAAGTCCAGATGGAAAGTGCAAAAGCTTTGACATCAGTGGAGACGGGTATGGCCGCGGGGAAGGTGTACTTGCTCTACTGCTGAAGCCACTAAAACAGGCAATCTGTGACAATGACCCAATTCGAGCTGTAATCAAAGGAACTCGTCTAAACCAAGATGGTAGGACACAAGGTATAACACTACCATCAGCAGAGGCGCAGAAGCAGAACATGCGAAGCCTTTATGAAGAGCTCAGGATCTCTCCTGATCAAATACAATACGTAGAAGCGCATGTAGGTCTATATCACTCCGAATGAGCGCGTTTTCCAAGTCTAACTCTACACTTACGATCAGGGTACAGGTACATCAGCCGGCGATCCTTTGGAAATGTCCGCTATCAATTCGGTTTTTGGGCACTCTCGCAGGGAAGACAGACTAGTCTTAGGTTCAGTCAAAGCGAATATTGGACACCTGGAATCATCTTCGGCATTAGCTGCGATTGTAAAGTCTATCGAGTGCCTCGAAAGGGGCAAGATACCGGGGCAAATGCATTTTGTCAAACCCAACCCCGATATCGACTTCACGAACATCGAAATCCCCACATCATTAATCGATTGGCCCAGGCCTGGGGATGGCGTCCGACGAGCCGGCGTAAACATCTTTGGTGCTGGAGGCACAAACGGCCATGCGGTGCTCGAGGCATACCGACAAGCTCCGTCACCATCCGCTGTAACTGAAGAGCCCTTCCTATTCAAAGTCTCAGCTACTGATGAGACTTCCCTAAGAAGACTATCGCTGAAGTATGCTGATTACGTGGAGCAGCATGAGCCCAATCTTCGGGACTTAGGGTACACCCTCTTGGCTCGACGCTCAACTCTGAAGCGCTCTGCGTTTTTCGTTGCCCAGAGCCGCCGTGAAGTCGTTGATATTTTAAGAGCAGAATCGTATCAGATTCACAGGAGAGGCGCTGAATGTGTAAAAAATGTCGTCTTTGTCTTTACAGGTCAAGGCGCTCAATGGTAAGCTGCCTTCCTTAGGTCATCATGGGGTGCAGAAAGCCAGTAAACGGCAATCGGCTTCCTGAGAGATTTCCATATGGACAGTTGGACTCATAATTCTCTTGAAAATAATACAAGCATTTACTTAGATTCGTTTACAAAGCTTATGCGATAGAAGTTCGGGCAAAGGAATATATGGAGCCAACTAACTTTGAATTTTTACACTCCAATAGTTGACCTGTGGTGTGTTTGGCTGTTGGTTCTATACTGGCTTTCTAAACCCTCTGGTGCTGGAATTGAGGACCATTACACTACTAACGAAATACCTCAACAGGGCCCAGATGGGCAAGGATCTGATAGATCGTGTACCAATCTTCAAGGCTACATTGTTTGAATGCGAAGTTTCTTTGTCCGAATTGCCCGATGGACCATCCTGGTCTATTATTGAAGAGCTTTCGAAGGCTAAGGAATCGTCGCGAATTTACCAGGCAGAATACGCGCAGCCACTCTGTACAGCACTTCAACTCGGTCTAGTGATGATGTTAAAGACATTAGAAGTAGAACCAGTTGCTGTTGTTGGGCACTCCTCTGGAGAGATTTGTGCAGCATTCACGGCTGGAATAATCACTTTGAGAGATGCCATTGTCATAGCATATTATCGTGGCCTGTTTTCTGCGAGGACTGCGTCGACACAACCTTCAGACAAACCTCATGGATCTATGTGCGCTTTAGGTTTGAGCGAAAAAGATGCTAGAACTCTACTTGATGCATTCGGTGACCGGGTGCAGCTTGCTGCGGTGAACTCTCCCACCAACTGCACTCTGTCAGGAGATGAAGATGCAATCAGGGAGATTATTACTATCTATGCCGAGAATGGGACGTTCTGCCGAAAGCTTCGCGTTGATACGGGTGGGTTAGGTCAAAATCTTGGTTGTTTCCGTTGCTGATACCACTGCCAGCTTATCATTCGCATCACATGTTGCCCGTAGCTTGTCTTTATGAGAAGGCCCTTGTCAACGCGCAGGTATCAGCACGTTTTCTCCAATCTAGCTGTGACATGTTCTCAACTGTTACTAGTCAAGAGATTTCTCCAGAAGATATTACAGCAGCGTACTTCAAGCAGAACTTGACGTCAACTATTCAATTCGCTTCGGCTTTAACAGAGTGCTTGCATAAGCACCACGAGATTAACACCATTCTCGAGATAGGACCGCACCCAGCACTGAAAGGACCCTCACAGGAGATATCAAGAAGTCTAGGCAAGAGCCAAATCGAGTACTTCCATACTTGCTTTCGCGAACAAAACTGCCTAGAAACGCTTCTCCTCAATGCTGGTGCTATGGTCGCTTATGGTATGCCGATTAAATCAGCAAATGTCAATGCACAACAGATTGTCCATGGCCTCAATGTAGAATTTGAGTATGGGAGCGTTCTAAAAAATCCCCCAAGCTATCAATGGGATCACTCCACTTCGTTCTGGTCTGAGTCACGGGTCAGTGGCAATGTACGATATCGCCGATTTCCTCGGCATCAATTGTTGGGGTCTCGCTATATTGATGATATACCCCTGCGACCGTGCTGGAGAAACCATCTGATGCTGAATTGGCTTATGGGATTGAAAGTAAGCCCCTAGCGTGTGGAAGTTGTTCGAAGCTTACGCTATGGCAGACTGATGGAATCAAGGATGTACCAGCTGCTGTATATATCTTGATGGCTTTGGAGGCGGCTCGGCAGCTCCGTAGTTCCGCAGAGGCTGATGATGGCTTGTCCCTTCAACTAACCAATATTGTTTTCTATGAACGTCTATCTCTCAAGCTATTTGCAACACCCGATGCTTCGCTTGAAGTACAACTTACTTCTAGGAAAATGGACGATACCCACAATTATCAGTTTGATATCTTTTTCCAAACGCCAGAGACACCCTGTAAATGGACCAAGCACTGTTCGGGTATCCTTGGAGGGAGAATTAGTTCTGGCTATATGTCTCCTGCAATATGGGAAGCAAGTCATGATTCGACTTTGTTCGATAAGTCGCTCGCGTTACATAACCACGTTACACTTAACGCAGAATGCCGTTCGGTTGAGCCCCCAAGGTTCGAGTGGAATCTTCGATGGCTCAACGGATGACTACGAGAATTACAGCATCTCCCCGTTGGTTTTGGACTGCATCCTTCGTTTACCACCCAATCCAATGCAAGAACAGAATCTGCCAGCAGAATATAGACTCGTCTCAATTGACTCCGTTAGGATTCCAGTAGGCGCTCGAAGCACCAACTCAGGAGGCTTCGCCATTAAAAGTGAGCCAAAGTATCCTTATGGGGTTGAAGGCAATATCGAGGTACGTCAAGGAGATCTCCGCATGTGTCTCAGCGGAGTGGAATACAAGGCAGATCATCTCAGCACTATCGAGCCTGCTAGAAGGTCTCTCTTCTTCAAACCTAAGCTCTTGGCAGATGTCTCAAAGATGACAGCGAGGGAAACCATGAGCGTTTCTGATTGCATGAAGCTTGTCACTCACAAGTGGCCAATGAGTGACATCAGAGTCACCGGAGTTTCCGAAGCCGCAATAAGAAACATACTTGGATCTCTGCAAATAACTCAACCAGGGGAATGGCTGCACTTTCAGTCTATCCAAATTCTGGGAAAGCATGTTGAGTTGTCATGTGTCTGTGACCGTGTTCAATACGTGGAAAGGTTTAACCCGGAACCCAAGGCACACATGATCTTCGCAAGTTGCCAATCTAGCGCTGAAGAAATCCTAGCACAAATGCGGCTCGGTGGTCTGGCATGCGTCTCTGGAGTCAACGCAATGAAAATGGAAGTCCTTTCTGAATCGTTCGAAATGCTCAATAGAGTTACAGATTTAGATTATGAAGAATGTACCCTTTGGCGCATGAAAAGTAATCAACCTCCGGCATACACCGGCCGCAAGACAGTGATTTTCTACTCCCTCGAGACAGACAAAGCTCTCATGCAAGATTTTCTGCTCCCAGAATGCGTTCCCTTACAACCTGCTGCCACTAAAGGCTTCTGCAAACGCAATGACACTGGAAGATACAATGCGATTGTTCTAGACAGTATGGACAAATCTGTCATTGCAACCTGGCCTGGGCAAGAACTGCTCCCTTGGTTGCAGACTCTTATGACTTCCGCGGACAGCATTCTCTGGGTGACGCAGCAGAACGCTTGCAATCCTTTCAAGGATTTGGCAGGTTCGCTCCTTCGAACATTGCAATCAGAGCAACCTTCGCTCAAGGTGACCTGGTTGATATTTCAGAACATCGCGAAACAATCAATGCAATCGAGGCAGAAGCATTTACTTCTGGCATATGATTCGATGTTGAAGGGAGAGAACGAGATTAAAATAGAGGTAGACGAATCGCAAGCAAAGGTTTTACGATATATTCCCGACGACGAGCTCTCTTCTGCCACAGGGCTTGTTCTCCCAAGGTGGGTTGATTCTCCTTTAGGTGAGCAAGACTACACATTATCACTAGCAGCGCCCCAGGAACCCGTCGTCCTATCGTCCTATCCAGATCCCTTCCGGGAGATTGACGAAGGACATTGCCAGGTTACAGTCGAGGCTTCTGTTGTGAACCTTGACGATTCTCTGGCATTTCGTGGTACTAGCAAGGCCAGCAAAGGCAATTATAGCCTCGGAATGTTCTTTGCAGGCCGCAAAGAGGCAGAACGTGACAGTATAGTTTTGCCACAAGTAGTTGGGTGGTATCCTGGTTCGAATCGCAAGCAGCTTGCAGTTCCAATCAAAAACTTATATACTTATAAGAGAAGTATTCCTGCTATCGCTGCTGCAGAATTCGCTGCTCTCGCCACGGCATCCTGTATCACTGAAGGAGTCGCTCGAATTAGAGAAGGTGATACCTTTTCTTTGAGCGTGGACGGTTTCCTGAGAAAGGCGCTAGAGTACCTTTGCGCTCAACGAGGAGCCAAGATCCTCGATACAGGCGCGGTTTTAGTTGCAGACTTTACGGTCTGTCTTGATTCATCGAGAGGACTCCTAGTCAATGGCAAGCCCGTGGACGTTGCAAAGTACTTGAAATCTGAGCGTGGCCGCGACGCTGTCACTCAAGCTTGGAGAAGTTGCAGTAAGTTTGGTTCTCCGCTGCATACATTCGACCTACCAAGCTACCGGCAGGCATTCGAAACCGCTACATCCCAGCCGTACTCTACAGTCGTCATCCATACCAAAATCGACAAGATCGAAAAGCACGTACCAATCTACAAAGATTTAAACACCCTCTTCTCTTCCAATGGCGCCTACGTCTTGATTGGCGGTCTCGGTGGGCTTGGTCGCTTTGTCTGCTCCTGGATGGTCGACCACGGAGCCAAAGTCCTCATCGCCATTTCTAGAAGCGGCGTCAACTCCCCCGAGGCCCAAGCAGCCTACGACACCATTAACGCTTCCAGCGCCTGCCTCCAAGTCATCGAAGCCGACGCCACCGATCGTCAAGCCATGACGTTCATCTTCCACCGAACCCGCGAACAAACACCCATCAAGGGCATCATCAACATGGCCATGATCCTCGGCGACGCCCCCATGGCCTCCATGACAGGGGGTGAATGGGATCGTGCACTCCGCGTCAAGATCGATTCCAGCTGGATCTTGCACGAAGCGACTCTGCAAGATAATCTGGACTTTTTCATCATGTTCTCCTCCATCGCCAGCATCTTCGGCAACCGCAACCAAGGCAACTACAACGTCGGCAATACCTTCCTCAATGCTCTCGCCAGCTACCGCCATTCCATGCGTCTCCCTGCCGTCTCCATCGCGCTGGGAGCCATGACGGATATCGGTGTCCTGCACTCCCTTCATAATCCGGCGCTGCTCCCTACACTGACACGCAGTGGTCTTACGCATCTCGACTCGAGCCATCTCGCGTCAATACTGTTGGCTGCAGTACTAGAGTCGCGCCGATTTGAACGAAGTCTGATTGTCACAGGGCTGGAGATGTTTGAGCGTGTGGATGGGAAGATTGTGGGCAGGGCGGATCCGCTATACTGGACCGAGGTGCCGGAGTTTGGGCACTTGAGCACTTATAGGCTCAGCATTACCGGTAGGGATTCTGAAAAGGAGAAGAGTCTAAAAGAAAGGGTCGAGGCGGCGGAAGGGGCGGAAGGTAAGAAAGAAGTAGTTCTGGACGCATTCAAAACCTTCCTATCCACCCTCCTCGGCTTCCCCGCATCCACCTTCATCAAGTCAAGCCCCCTGACGCAATACGGGCTTGATTCGCTGAGCGCGGTCAGTTGCCAATATTGGCTACATCGAGGTATGTTCTATCTTTCTTTACCCTGCTATCGGTTTAGATATAAGCCCTGCTGATGTTTGCGGGCGGGGATAGAGTTGGGTGTTAATGTGGGCGTCGGCGGCAACCTGGGTAAAGGGTCCATTGAGGAGTTGGTTGGGAAGGTGGTCGAAGGTTGCGGAGGCTAGGAGGCGTGCGAGTTGGGTGGGGGGTTGGTGGAGGTAGGTCCGGTGCGGTCTGTGTGTTTGTGTGTGGTGGAAATCTCGGAAGAGTGAGCGGACGAGCATTCTATCATGACAGTCTTTACCGCATCTTAATCCTGATCTATCCAAGTACAGCAGTACCCGCAACTATCCAACCGAAACCACAGCAATCACAAGAAAGCATTTCGATTTCAGCTAATCAGAAAGCACTTCTCATCTGCAAATACCTCTTATTGTACGTTAATAATCATTCACGGGCAAACCAAGTCGCGCCAGCGGATAAGAAGGAGGCATAAATCATAGAAACAAGGTTACTTTAGGTGACAGAAATGCCAATTGGATCTTGATGACGTACGTGTGGCTAGGGTGGTTTTCTGTCCTGTGAAGTGAAGATGGACTTTGATCGAGGGGGAGAATATGGGTTGTGGGCTCAGAAACCTACGCTAGGGATGGATGAAATGGAACGGGGGCGATTGAGACTGTGTTTTATGTGGTGGTTTCTCTCATAAACATGGCTAAATTACACGTGTCAGATGGTGTGGTTTCTTGTCTTCCCACGCTATCCTTTCCCCCAAAAACATTACGCCCCTCCCCACCGACCCCAGCATCCTCATAACCCCCTCCACCTCCCCCCTCATCCCCTCTCAATCCCCTCCATCACCCCCACCCCCTCCCTCCCTCATACACTCCACCCACCTCTCATCCACGACCCGGTTCACATTAACCCTGGCTCACCCCGCCCTGAATCCACCTCTTATAAACCCCCACTTCAAACCCATCCATACCATGCAGAACCAGCCTCATGTCACCGCCAATAGCGCGATTGATGCTCTCGAGGCGGGGGCAGTCGAGCTGGATGCCGCGGGGCCCGTAAGCGGCCGTGCACGTTACCGAAAGCCGGAGCGAGCCAGTCGATGCCCCGTGGCTGCGAACGCGCACGCTTTGTCGGGGCTCGTGCGCACGGCGTCCAGGTCGGCGGTGTCGCGCACGCCGTCCTCACCGCCCTCGATGCGGCCGGGCTCGGCCTCGACCGCGATGCCGCGGTCGTGGCGATAGGCGGCCAGCTCGGGTGTGAGGCGCAGGTTCTCGTCGCGCGCGTGGTGGCTCATGTCGACCATGATGCTGTCGAAGCAGCGGGAGTCGGGGGCGCGGCGCACGAGGGCGGGGGTTCGGGCGTGGTCGAGGTGGAGGGTTATGGGGACGGGGGCGGAGAGGGAGAGGATGTGGGCGGTGTGGATGAGGGCGGGGATGGTGGTGAGGGCCCAGGGGAAGAAGAGGAGCATGGCCGGGGAGGAGAGGGCGGTGGCGGCGGCGATGGTGGCGAGGGTGCCTTCGAGGTTGTACTGCATGCTGGTGGTTAGATCTGGGCTTTGAGGCTGCGCTTAGAGGAGGGGTGGTGGGGAGGGAGGTGCAATGGGGTTGGGGAGGGCGTACAACGACGACGGCAGGAATGGCGTATTTCTCCTTTGCTGCTTTGTCAAGCATAGCAATTGCCCTGTTGTTCTTGAGTTTGGCCATGGCTAGAAAGCCGCGGTGGACGTCAGTTCAAGACGTGGATGTGCTAACACAACCGTCAAAAGGAAGAGACACCCTATGGGCAAAAGTGGGGTTGAGATGATTGTCTTTGGGTGTTGTAATGAGGCTGGGACTGTTTTTGGGGAGGCAAGTGGAGTTTTGGGTGGATTGTTCAGTTGTCATTCAATGTCGAACTCCTAGACCTTACGAGTAGTGGGTCTTGGGATTTGTTCAAATTTTTGGTCCTGTGTACGAAGAGAAATCTGTTGCTGATAGAAATCAGCCTCATGGGTCAATGTTTGATTTGTGAATGAGCAAGCTCCATGGATGAATAGCCTCTGAGACCCTTTGAGTGATCCATAGAATCATATACTAGAAGGGTATCTAACAGCATTCGTGACTCCATCATGATTCGGCGGTTCTGAACTGCACCTTGACCTCCAAGATATAATCAAAACCAGGCAACCCCAGCGACAACACCAAGTATCAAACCCAATAGACTTCTTGCTTCCCTTCTCGTCCCGGCACCTTGCAAATCGAGAAGCGAGCCACTACCAGCGGTCGACGAAGGGGCTTTGCTGCTGCTGCTGCTACTAGTGGTGCTGGTAGGAGCAGATGTAGTCGATGAGGGAACCGGGGTCGCGATCGGTGCGATTGTGGATGATGTGGTCGAGCTTACAGCTGGGATTGTTGATTTCGGCAAGCCCATAATCGAAATATTCGACGTCACAGACGACGAGGCAGATGCCGTACTCGTTGAACTCGACGTATCGCCAGATACCGTGACCGGATTGCCATATTCGGTCGTACTGGCACCGATAACAAGCGGTACAGCCAGGGTATGGGTATTTCCGGCGCGGTCGGTGAAATACGCCAAGCCCGTCGTCGTTGTAGTTCCTTCTGTCGTATCAGAGCTGTGGGGAGATGGACTACGACTGCCAATGGCAGAAGATGGGATTGGGGTTCCGTTGGCGTTACAGGCGACTTGTAGAGGTGCGATCAGCTGGCCGGGGTCGAGGTCGTCGTTGAAACATTTGTCGTTAATACATGAAGCGGTGTCGGAAAGGAAGCTTCCTGCGCCTGCCAAACTGCATGTACCTGGTAACGGTTGTTAGAATGGTATTTGCCACATCTGTACGCCGTCGAGGGAACAAACATGAGAGATCCTGGTTTCCACAACTCGGGCTATTGACGCTGATACAGTTCTGCCAGCAATGAGGAAGACTCGAGATGGATTCCGAAGATGCTACGGCTGACAGAGGTAGAAAGATGGCGATGCCAGCCTTGCTGGATGAGACGAAGCGCATGCTGGAGGTACTGTTTGTTTAGAAAGTATGCGCTCAGAGTTGTTACGATATGCTATACCCGGAGTGCTGTTCGAATCTTCATCGTCCTCGTCGCCGATACATCCGCGAAACCCCTATCTGTGTGGGGAGTCGAAAAGCTCGAGAAGGAACGGAGTGTTGTGAGGCTCGAAGAGATTGCTCTGTTGGTAGATTGGTGGATGTAGCATAGCGGCGGGCGGTGTAGGCGGGAGGGCAGGGCACGGGCATGCATGATGCATCCAGCGGGGTGTTTGGATGACAGTTCCTACGTCATTGCAACGTTTCAACCCCGGAGCAACGTTGGACCTCAATCTCCGGGGAAACCTTCCTCTTTCGGGAAAGGCGCAAGACCAGGGCACAAACCCCCTTCCACTGTTCCCACACCCTCCCTTTTCTCGAAAACACCTTCAAAACTCGAGTCAAACAGTCCTCCTCTATCAAGACAAGAAGATAGAGATGATGAACCGAGATCTGAGTTATGAGCCCATTCGCAATGGGATGGCAACACTGTCACTTGGCTTGGTAGCCAGCCTGGTACATGACACTACACAGACCGAGGATTCCATTCTCTTCTTACCGTAAGGTAGTCTGATGATGTACTGTGCCAATTAATAGGAAAGTCGCAATCCCTTTCCTTCCTCAGCATCGATGATCAATGCTGCTACTCCCCAGACGCCTAAAGACAGTGCCTCACTGACCGGAGGCTGATGGAATACAACTACTTGAGAACAATGAGTGATGCTGTAATGCTGGTAGGCCCCTCGATGATATCACTCGGGCATTACGCGTCTACAAAATCTTTGATATTACTTAATGTTTCTCATGCTTCTCTACCCATTGACATGATTTCCTTACCTACTCGCATGTACAATCTTGATGTCTTTTCCCCCGTCTATTTAGCGGTACAACGGCTTTGTGTGTATTGTTCTGGATACTCAAGAACAAAGACCTTCTCTCCCGTATAGAATGCAGCGACCAAGCCTTCTTTTCTTTTGTTCAGGCACAACGGCAATGAAGTGTAACGGTTGTTTGATTATTTGCGACTTCTATATAATCTTGAAATCTGTTGGACGCCAGATTCTTCCTATCTCAAACTCTGACGCACACAAACCTCGAATACCACACTAAAACTTCAGTAAGCCAAAATTGGGTTTCATCAAACTCAGCAGACCACTTACAATGTCAGGACAAGTGCCGTTCCAGACGGAAACGAGGAGTGCGAGAAGACGAAGGGCTGCAGGAGAGGCCGCATACCCGGCCGCAGCTTCTTCGCCGTCGTCTCGGATTCCAGATTCATCCTCAAGAGCGGCCGCACCTTCCTCACAGACCTCTAATGCCTCACCAGGACAGGCGAACTCGTCGCAAACTCCCAGAGCATCGAACTTGCGGAACCAGGGCAGGGCCACAGGGCGAACGCCATCCCAGCCCTCTGTTCCCCAGCAAGGGCCAGCTTTGGCGTCGGAGCCAGCAACTCCCGGTTCTGGACGCGCTTCATCTTCTGTGGTGTCAGCATCAGCAGAGAGTGCCATCGATCAAGATGAATCACCACAGTTTCTGGCTAGCATACCAGCGACCGCGCCAGATCTTCTTCGCCTGAACCCCTTGAATCTGGCTGCTACAGGTCCTATCATATCTGGGGCTACTATGGCCCCGGTCACACACCACACGGACCCCCGCCTATTCCTCAGCCCAGTTTTAAGGGCTGAGCCAAGCGCCATACCGCTGGCCGAAGACATCTTCCTCCCAGCGATGCCTTCGTCACCACTGCAACAGATATACCCGGAACCTCTAAGGCCAACGACTCCAACGCTCCCGAGTTTGTGGCTAGACGGTCCCCTTTCGCAGCATGCGACCCCCGTTGTTGAGGAAGTAGACATCGCTGACCTCAGCGTCCTGACCTGGGATGCGGAAGTCTATGACGCCGATCTTTTCCCGGAGCTCCGGGGCAGCCGAAACGACGCCGACATCCTCTTCCCAGAGCTTGAAGCGAACCGGTTCCAGTTCCAAAATCCCTCAAGATGGAGTCTCCCTTCTCGTCGTCGGAACCCCAACGAGTCTTGTGAGTCTGTGGTCTGCCCTATCCACCAGTCTGCTCATAACGAAGGGCGCTATCTGTTTGGGGGCCAAGAGAGCCGTCATCCAAATCTGTCATTTGGCAGGAGTAATCCTCCGCCATTCATTTGGCAGGCGTACAATCGTATACTGGACGGATGCGACGGACAGGACGATCGGCTGCAAGTTTGGGGATTCGCTTACTGCCACAACTCCTAGGATCCTTGTAGGATCCGAACAAGAGATGGAGCCTTAAGATTGAAACGATAAGACACGAACTTGTTTTTTGGCGCTAAAGTATATATATCACGTCCCTATACATAATTAGGTCAGTAATATACCCCACAATTTATTCAAAAGTCAGAGATCTAAAACTCGAAAATTGAAATTTATAACAGATCAAAGGAATATGAAGAACTAATCGCGATTTGTTAGCAAAGGTATGCCCCGTGATCTGTTCAGATCTCCTATACTTACGTAGGCCTTTAGCTAAACCAAAGACACTTCTGCTCCAAAGATACTTCTGCTCCATTCTTTATGACGAACACGTTTTCAAGGTGGCATCGTTGCATTTCAATCATGTTCTAGTGCTCAGCTTATATGGTCCACTAACATCTATCAGAGATTCCGGTCAATCTAAAGTTTGAGAGTTAGGGAATGACTAACAATCGAAAGTATCGATACGGCTATTTGATGGAGTTTATATTCGCACACCCTGGTCTGGATAGCTCTATTATAGAAAGTAAATGACCAAGTTCGCGGAAGTTACGGAACTTACGGTGATTGGATGAGAGCGGTTAGCCCGTCGCCGTTGCGCCGATGACACATCTGCTATTCGAACATCACTAGAAGACCCAACTGGACCATCCGTTTCGCGTTCTGGCTGATCCACTTCTCTTGAGCGATCGGGATTGACCGTTTCTCTGTGCTCGGCGAAAGGCTCTATCGAATGAAGACTGACATCTTCTTCGTGTTGATCTCGAGAGCCAGGGAGGCGGGAAAATCCGCAGCCCATGGTTCCTATATGCTGGTGAACGTTGACTAGTAAGTAGGGTTCCTATTAGATGCGAGACTGTTACGAGCCCAAGAACCAAGAACCAAGAACTAATATGCTAGATTGTCGTATTATTTATTTGGGACCTTTTGATGTACATGGGCGTGTCGTTTAGTGTTCATGGCCAAGTTTCACAGAGTAGGATGAGTCTGTCTGATTCCCAGCAATGTCTATTAACGTTTTGGGCTCATTGTTCAACAAGGCACACTGCACAACAAAGAAATTACAGAAACAAGCCTTTTGGCCTTGCAAGCATCGGTGACCAGACTACCAGTGTTGAGCTTATGTATGAGGAGAACGACAATTCCGCAAGAATTATCTCTTTTGGACCTGATATTGATTGTCTCCAGTGTTTGATCAGATCAAATCGGTGTTTACTGACGTTGTAATAATGGGTCAATGGTTATTGTCTTCTCTGGTACGCTCACTGTCCAAATATGGAGGCTCGGCAAATGCTTCCTATTTATTTCATCAAATCCCCTAACCTTCATTTCCGCCACCATTCTTTGACTCCTAATTTCTTGGACGGTTCTCTCAAGTAAGGGTTCCAGAAGACAAACAAAAGCTATTGCTCACGTTGCCACGAAGTATGAGAAGCCGATCAAGCAAACTGTCTTGGAGTAGCCTTCGGACGTTTTTGCATCGAGAGAGTACGGTGCTGCCTAATGTTGAACAGTACGAGCTTACATGTCCACACCGGCAAGAATCTCCGGCTCTTGTGCTGATTGACTCGGACTCAAATTCGGCTCCTACTTTGCTGTCCTCGGAGGAGCCGCAAAAAGATAACGATCACGCCCGGAAATGGAGAGCCGTCGTGAGACGGCTCTGTCGCTCCACTCGCTGGCGCTTAAAAGTGCCGTCTCTTATTACGGCTACACCACCAATTGTTCTCCCACCCTCCACTTCCAGCGACGTTCCCTGTAAGCATACGTTATATCCATCTGCTCCAAGTCGCCAGCTCTCGCCATCTCAGCGAGCGACTAATAGATCTCCCCAAGGGCGTAGACTAGCCATCGACTATGGAGACTTGAGTTGTGACCTTGCTTGGCGCTCTCTGGTTTGCGCAATACAATTAGAGGAAGGGATGAATCCTGATCAGCCGCAGAAGCAACGCCAAGCCCATGCAATTAGGTCTCCGCGTCCGGTAACGCCACGTGCAACCATCTACACTACTGAAGACTGCTTAGTGCGACGCATTCATCGCTTAGACTTTCAGCGAGACCTCGAAGCTCTTCCTACCATACCTCACAGTTTTGTGTAGCCAAAACGAGGAAACACAGAGCTAAGGACTAGCAACCGAGATGACGGACCGATTGCAACGGCTATGGGAGGAACAAGATGAACAGATCTTATAATGGGGGTTTTAGGTTAGAAATGGTATCATCCAAAACCAAAGTGCTGATCTTTCTCAAGCTTTCTATTGATGTTAAAAATGCGCTTGCTCCTCACAAGGTCGAGTGCTTCGGTAAATCCGAACAGCTGGAAAAAGGAATCCTGCCTGTTCTATACGCGTTAGCAAAAAGCCAAGTATATTGCTTTCTCTTAAATTTGCTTATGGTCCGTACCCTATCGAGCTTGCTGAATAACTATCTAATGTCAGTCTCACCACCCTTATCTTGTTGTGATCTAGCAGAATCCCATCAGATTATTACTAACCATGATCTCAATTACCAAAAGGTCGGCCTTTGTTGAACAAAGATGGATCTTTCGTCTATATTCGTACAGCTGTCTTTGTTCGGAACAATGGCATTTTTATAACCACAAAGGAATGATAGTCCCATTGTCGAGGCTGACTCATCGTCGAGATTCAGCTTTTCTCCGATTGTGTCTCCAAGGCACTTAAAAGGGCTCTTTCACTCCCCATCCTGATCTTGCTCCCCAGAAAACTTACTGATAATGTCACCGAGAAGAATATCTGGACCATACAGCCCCCTCCAAGAACTTGGGCGACGTCTCACTGAGGCCTCATTTCACCCCGAAGAACTCGCATCCATACTCAATATGGCCAACAACGGAGGTGACCATCAGCCAAATGCAGATGGCACCAAATTTTCTAGGCCTCAGTATGTAGTCGGCAGCCAGCCTTCTACTCCCCAAGACAGCGAAGCTCTTCGGCTTCGAACGGGGCCAGCTCGTTGGTCTGCAAGGTGGCATCGCGCTTCAAAAGCCGCAGCTCAACCAAGCAGTCGTGCTGAGATCGGGAGGTCAAGGGCCCCAACACTACCAGACCTTCCAAGATTCCCATCTCTGCCTGACTTCGAAGCGGGAACATGCGGAGATCAAAGACTGAGTAGAATGTTTAGTCTCAATGCGCGCCGAAGAGACGAAAAGTCTCTTCCTCAGCTTCCGGTGACGGATGGGGAGGACAATACTGTCACCGGAGTACCTCACAATCGAGGAAATGCCGATCAAAGACGGTCCTCCGACAACGAGCGGAATAACCGTTCAAAAAACGACGTCCAAACCAACGCGAGGGGGAGAATCGATCTATCCACCCACAAAAATGACAATACTAATCCAATCCGGCCTTCCCGGTTGGTTAAACGCAATGTACCGCGCCGTGCCGTTACAGAAAACCCCATCAATGACACAGATCGATTGAATCCATCAATAGTCGATGGGAGAGGTACGCACCCTCCACCCCCGGACAGCCGTAGTCTATCTGTTCCCACTGTACCAAGAAAGACAGTGCGCGGTCCCTCGGGCCATACGCCCAGCCCACAGCATACGGCGCCGCGGAAGCCCCTACCGACAGCCAGGTGCCGGTCTCCGGGCTGTCCGATCAAACAACTTCACTCCCAAGGCCTATATCTCCATGACGACCAGCTTTCCCAGTGGAAGCATCCGTACTGGGGAATATCGAACCCTCCGCCACATATTTGGCAGGCCTGGGACCGTAGGACGGACAAGGTTGCAACCCCACAGGAAGTGGGTGACATAATTGGTTTCATGGAAAACCACTCCTATGGCCCGCATGGAAAGGTTAAGGAGAGGGCGAGTCCGGACGATTACGAGGTCGTGCGGAAGGAGAGGGGCGGTACGTGGGCTGGTGGTTTCTTCTAGTAAGTTGCCGGCTCATTCTTTCTGTATATTTAATATTCATGCATTTTCCATGTACATCTTTTGTTCTTCCACGCTTGCTCTTATCCATTTGTCAGCATATATGTCCCATTAATTCGTACCACGCTCACCTTTAAAGTCTAGCCAGAGTCTAGAACCAACAACCTTCTACTCCTATTGTCCTGATTGCCTGATCCAAGACCCGTGCTCGCTCGTGATCTATGTACCTTTCAGGGCATTTTGTCATGTCTCTATTCTTCACTCCCCTTTGCATGTCATCTGATAAGCTAGCTGGCTGTCCTTCCTTTCATGGTTTTAGACAACTTCCAATATCTATATCGAAGACCACGACCACAGCTCTTAGCTCTTTTCCTGGTATTCACTTGGAAAATCGCGTCGGCGCGTCGTCGTTTTGAGTCTTCCACCATATAAACTCCGTTATCGTTATAAAACCCTTTCACCTCAACCCTCCGACTCTTCAACTCTTCCACCAAAGCAAACCTCTAGCTCACCGCTCTTCAACTCCACAATCACCCACCAAGACTCTCCCCCTCGCTACCCTTCCAATCGGACACCTCCCCAACCCCCTCTCACTACCCCCATCATGTCGCGCCAATCCCACTTCACCGAGCACTTCGACCAAGAAATACCCTCCCTCCCCCGGCACCACCCCCTCCTCCGCTCTCCCAGGGGCCCAGACCCGCAAGACGAGGACTGGAGCATGCCACAGCCCGTCCCCAGCAAGTCGCCGGTCTCGTCTTCTTCGTCGGCAACTCGCCACACTGTATGTCCTTGTCCTCCAGATGGACGTACCGAAACGGCTAGTGATTGACTTTGGCATATAGCTACCCAGTCGTCTCCGTCGCTTTTTCGGGGGCTGTTTTGGGTGGGTGTGGCGTCGTAAGGCGCGGGCGTGATTGTGGTGAGGATGAGACTGTTTACGAGTGAGAGAAGGCGACTGATCGGCTGGTATAGATGGTGGTTAGGTTGTTTGGGGGGCTTGTGTATTTGTGTGTGTGCGCGCGCGCGGAGGAGAGGGGGGCCTGGAGAGGGGAGAATTTCCCGGGCCGTTGGGGTGGTTGTTTGGTTCACTCCCTTCCTTTTAAATCGCAGACTCTTACTGGACTGCAACCTCCGCCTGACTAATTCGTTCTCTGAGATCGATGGTGAAGTGAAGTGAAGTATAAAAATGTCATACCGATGTACCGTGACACAGGAAATAAAACGCATCCAACGAAGGCAAGAGCTCCCGAGGAACTCGACGCTTTGGAATGGGTAGCCTTGGCGGCGAAGAACAACAGGTAGCCGGTTGTGGGACCTGAGAGCCCACGGAGATCTACTGCGCGTTGAACATTGTGTCTTTCTGTCACAGCAGCTCTCCGTCTGTTTGTCAAAGGTACCATTCGCGTTCTTGCAATTCCCTTCGCCATATCTCGTAGCGAATATCGGCACAGTCTTTCTGTCTAGCTCTCCATGAGGAGCCGGGGCATGTTCAGCCCCTGGCTAGGTGTGTGGTTTTCCATTTCCAGGGGCTCGCGGCCTGGTGATGGGAAGGGTTTGAGAGGATTCTGATTTAAAAAAAAAAAGTGGAGCGGTTTGTGTCTCGTCCAAGAGAAGCGAGCGATGGTGACGAACTTCTGGAGGCTATGTTGTGTTTCCGGGTTTTTGCTTCTATGACCCTTCTTCGTCTTGATGGGGTGTGATACATAACTTCGTTTCTTCCCTCGAGTGGTAGATCCTTGGCGGGGTAAGTCATTGCCTCCTCGGGTTATTCTATGATGAACTGGACTGCTAGAAGGCTCGTTGGGATGGACTCGTTCCCAACATTGGGTGCGAGTTCCCCAAATAGGATCTTCTGAAGCTGTGGAGTCATCGCCTTATCTCTTCGCGTTTCTGGTATACCTGGGGGGGGGCTTCATGGCACTACAGGCGGCGTCGAATGTTGATCCGCTCGCGTGATTGTCTCAAGGTAGCGGCTCTCAAGACAACCATCGACGCAATCGACGAACTTTCGACTTCTGAGCCAGAGGTCTTGGAGCGTTCCCCTGCGATCTATTTCTTTCTTCTTCGCGCGTACTACTTATGCCTGAGAGCTTCCTGGTACTGCAGACGGTGTCGAACGTTTATCCGCCCGCGGTGAGAGTAGCCTTTTCAGCGTTTTCTTCGTACCTCCGTAAAGTCATATTGATTGCGACCAATGCTCATATACTGATCCCCGAGGCAATGAGCGAAGCATTTGGACCAGTATTGTGAAGTATTCTATGCTCTTGGTCGTGAGTAATCGGTAGCTAGGACGTAGTAAGCGACTTGGTCGTTGCTGAAGACCGTTGCCACGGCGGCATTGACGACGATTCTCGTAAATGCTATGGTGACGGCTAGAAACAGGGGGTTGTGGGTGCGGGATTTGAGGTAGATCATAATGAGTCCGAAGATACACAGCAAGATGGTGATCAGTTGGTGTTGGTGATTGCCAGCCATGTCTTCGTGCGTTTCGACAGGGTCGAGATCCGTTGTGAGCACGTATGGATCCAGGTCCGTTGCCGTCTCATCTGTTCCTCCATCATCCATACCTGCAATATCCGGCCCAAGATGTAGTTGGTTGATTCGATGCAGCTTTGCTTGGCTGCGGTGGCTTGCCCGCCTGTGGTGGAACTCGGTGAGCTCGGTGCTTCATGGCTATGTCTTCGTGTCTTTCGTTTGAAGCTCGCTGTAGAATCGGCTTAGTTGCTGTTTGGTCTTGAGCATATGACTTGTGTCGATATCACTTCATAGTGTTTACTCCAGCAATCTCCTGTATGGCGAGGGTTCTAATGATTCAGCCGCGGGGGTGCTGTGGGACGAATCAGGTACTGCTTACAATCATCTCCAGGTGTCGGAAGATGGTATATGGTGTGTGTTTGAAGGAATCTGTACGGGGTCTCCTGGGGCAGAGCGATTGTCTCTCTCCGCCTGGCTCAGCGGCTACTGTCAAGCGACCCCGAGCTGTTGTAGGGTATATTCGCTCAGCATGGGGAACCTGGTGGTAGAGTGATGGTCTTTCTCTGCCTTGGTCCAGCGGCTACTGCCGAGGGAATGCGAGCTGTCGCAAAGAAATGTTTGCTCGGGGGCCTGAGCGGTAGGGGCGCAAACAGCTATTCGAAGGCCTCCAGAGACGCCGTGAACGTGACCGTTCAAGCCGTCAACGCAAAGGGCGTTCGCTTTTGGGATGGAATGCTCGTCCACTGGAGATTGGTTGGGCCGGATATCTAGGCGCTACTACACCTGCTGGGCCGTATGGCTTGTGGCAGAACCACTCTCACGTCTCTTCAGGTCAGTGCCGCATCGTCACCCTAACCGTGTTTGGTTGATCCCTCATGACCTTATTTTGGGCTTGTTCAGACTCGAGACCCTTACTGTGGATGGACGCAGGATTGCGTGTAAAGACCTCAGGCTCCAGAAATTCTGTTTTCCTTGGTAGTCGGTGGCCATGTTGAGATCCTCTGTTTCAGGGGGATCACACATCATTTCCTCATACCATCGAGATTGGGCTGGAAAGTGATTGCTTCGCTTTCGTCGTACCCACGCGTGAGTTTCTTCTCCTACTCCAGTAGCTTGCTCAATTTGCTCGCAAGGGATTATTCCTTGTGCTTATCTTCTTCGTGTATCTTGTTGTGCGACCATAGGCGGCAAATGAGACCGTGAACCGCCGCAATGACCGTCCTCATGTCGATCCCATACGTGCAAGACACCGCCGACTTGCTCTTCTCTCTCCGTTGGTTATCTCTGCGCTCGAGAGACTTCTCTTTTGATGTTCCTGTCGAGACGTGTGAAAAGTTAATCTGTAACTTGAAAAACACTCATCGAAGCCTGTCCAGGCGAAGTCTGCCTAGAGGAAGTCTGCCTAGAGGAAGCCTGCCTAGACGAAGTCTGCTTCTTTCTACTGTTGCATCCACGTCAGCTAAGTCGCTTTCTTCTTCGATCGATCGGGAGAATTCTAGAAACCACTAGAAGATCTGATCAACGAAGACCATGCCTTTGTTCTCTCTAATATATTAACAGATTCTTCTTATGCGCTTCTAGTCTTGCGCTGTCAAGCCTTGATACCTTCCAATGGAGAACGATGGTTGGACTTACGGACCGCAGCAGAACATACTGGCTTTGGATCAACCGCCCGTCTTACCTGCCGAGACAAGAAAGTATTGTGAGAAGCACAGAGGTCGAATCAAAGCAGGGAAGAAGTGAGTGCAATTCTCTTGACGACTCAAGTTTGACGCTTATCATTCATGATTTCAGACGAGAGAAGCAGACGATCGAGGAAAAACGAAGAATTCAGAATGCACATGCGAAACCGATGCAGAACAAAAAGAATCAGGACGAACAGGAAGCTCCATGCTATCGTATGAGTCGCGACATCGAGACTGTGCCTGATCTTTGGCGAGAATGGACCCGCGGCATTGACGGGGCTGAATCTGTGCGAGAATCGGTGCGGAAATGGGGAACGCGGTGGCGAGAAACCTCGCAGACCGAAAATTCCTTCTTCTGCCGACGGAAGGTCATTCTCGATGCCATTATTGAGAGTCAGGATTCAGATCAGATGGTCGTCGATCTCGAGGCACGACGGCACATGGAATAAAGGAGATACTGCAAGCCTTGGCAGAACTTTACGCATCAGTGACGACGAAGTCGGGTCTGCCCGTTGTCAAATATCTTCTTCTAATCACTTACGTGGTCGTCCTGATGGCTGTGTACACACCCGTATGCATCCTGGCATGGGTTCTCTGTCAGGGATGAGCAGTGCTTGCACGGCTGTTTAACCCACCGTTGACAGTCATCATCTATCTGATGATGACGCTGCGGCGCGTTGGACGTTGAATTTGAGCTTTCTGAGAGCATGGTCTTCAACGCAGCAGGGCGGCTTGCATGAAAGGGTTGACAATGTTGCAGGCATCATGGAGGACGTCGATCTTCGGGAGAGTATATAGAATCCGGAAGTTGAATCATGCGTAAGGCCCAGTATGTCCTTCTAAGAATATCCAAAGTAAAGGATCCTGGCACATAGTTCAGCTGCGGAAAGGAAGATGGCGATTGCGGGATGCAGGTTATATAAAGTAAAGATAGTATGACCTATCTGTTATAGTAGAAATAAGAAACGCAAGGCGCATGTGTGAGAGAATAGCAAAGAAGCACAACTGTATATACTGATACCAGAACAACTCTCTCGTTCGGCGGCACCGAGTATTATATTCACATTCTCAAAGCTCGAAAACCCCTCTCTTCCCTCTGCCAAGAGGGAGCAAACGCACATATAGGAAAGGCGCAGAAAACACGCTGCAGCTATCATCTTATCCGAAACAGTTTTTCTTTGAGTGTTATCTTCAATAAGCACCGTCCCTCGGGACAGCGCTTCGGAGGCGCGCGAGGCCGAGACATCATGTCTTGGCTAGAGAAGTGTCCCATGTAGTTATGCTTGATAGACGATAGTCCCGCGGAACATACTGACTTGTAATAACGGGGTTACGCATAGGACACTCCACAGAGTAAGGGTCCCTTAATCACAAACCTGAGTAGGATACGTGCGTCCAGGCAATTACGCCGTATCGGTAGAATCTTGAATGAGTCTTCGTCATGTTTCAGCTTCAGGTTGTCGTTAGTAGAGAAATCCACTAACGTCCATCTAGCTCAAGAGTTCCATCATGCGAGCTCGTGTCCGGTTCCTCTGGCTTTGACGGCAAAGAAATCGAAGACTAATCTGCGGTTGCCCACAATCCCCCACGGAACTCGCTCGAAGCGAAGGTCTGCAGCAAGTGGCCAACGGTTCCCTTGGTAAAAGTTTCAATGAACGGAATTGACAGATTCCTGGCGTTTGCAGTCCTCTCGTTCGTTCGGAACGAGAATTGCGGTGCATTACAGAACTTGAGGGGCTCAAAAATCGGTCGTACTTACCTGAGACTATGTACATGTATCATGGGGAACTTGCAAAAGTATAGTTGTTCCGAGAATGCTAGGATTATTGGTTCCGTTCTACGTAACGCTTACGGCTTAGATGTTCAAGGGCGCAAGCAATGTTGCCTACCTATCCAAAATCAGCATACGGCCGCTATATGAGAGAACAAAGGTTGAGTGATACGATTTCGCAACAGAGACCATAGTCGGCATTTTATCACATAGGAAACCAGAGAATATCAGAAGCCAGTAGAGCAGTGGAATTTTCAGATGGAGGAAATATCAGATTCGAGCTTTCTAAGACTACGTTTACACGACCCAATAGTTATGAAATACAAAGCTCGCAAGGAAAGGGCGTTATCTTACTTGATCAGCATGCAACAACCTTTTCCGACATGCGTCGCTTCCTCCTCCAACTTCTCTCTGTTCTTCTCATGCTGCTCTGTCTTGAGCTTATCCAGTGCCGGACAATTGTGATCCTCCAACATGCGGTGTTTGGTGCAGTGATTGCCTTTGCAATCGGTGCAATGGCCGGTGACGTGTGGAGCGCCTTCTTTGCAGTCGGAGAAGGTACAGCGATATTGTGGGGGGACCATGGTGTGGTTGGTGGACGAGGTTTGTAAGAAATGGGTTGATTCCGTGGGGTTTTGGGTTGCAAAAGTGACTTGATAAGGTTTTGGGAGAGATGTTTCGGTACTTTGCAGATTGAACGTCTGCAAAGAATAGGTCGTATTTATGAACGGATATTGATATCTGTTGAGCTTCATCAAGGGAACTTATTCTTGTAGAACAAGGTCTCTATTGAAGTTAGACAATGGCTGGCAAATCATTAGCCAAGGGCAACAATGGAAAATTGACTGCGCTTCTTTGATTGACTTCGTCAAGGTTATCGCAAAACAATGGGTATTGTTGATGACCAGAGACTTAAATTGAAGTTGTATTTTGATTAGAAAAAGGCCGGCTCAGTGATATATAACTCTTATAACTCACCATCAAGTGGTCCACAAAAAAGTAACCATTCGACGACTGCACTCATCATCTGTTATGAACCCAAAAGATCTTGAAGCTGTCAAAAAGTTCAATCTAAAGCAATGTCGGCTAATCAATATCCGGTATCGGATGTGAGATGGACCCAAACTGAGAGCTGGGAAGATCAGCACACAATGGTCTATACGATCGGCAAAATGCTTGACGCGGACGTTCAGAGAATCGGGGCTTCCCGTTCTACTGTCTTCCTCGCAGCGGATTTTGAGATCCAACTAGCGATCGAAGAGCAATTGGAACACATGAATCTTGTAATCGATTCTCCAGCCGTGGATAATGAACAGCAAAATGAGATGAATCTCGACCAGGTCGAATTACCCGGAGAAACGGCCGCCGTACCCACCGAGGCCACTGGAACTCCATCAGACGTGGGAGATTCACAACAAGGTGACAATCCAATACAGGTGGACGAGAACGCCAGTGAAGATGATGGAGATGTTTGCGCGACCATGCGTAGACTGAACCCCAACGTCGATCGTACTCCTGCTCGGCGCTTTGAGCCGAACGAATCAAAACTGTTCATCCAACTGGTTCGTCCGAACGGTCACATCACACCATACAGATACCACGACCCAGTAGACTGGACCCAACCTATGACAAAACTTAACCGTTGGAGATACCGTGTATTTCAACGATATCTTGGAACTCCCGCTGGTTCATGTCGAGCCAAGCTACACCCGCTGGAGATACAATATGTCCTTGATGCGCCCAACCACTTGGAAAAGTGGGGTTGGGGTCCTCATCGATCAAAGATACACTGGGTCAAGTTCCACAAGGTCTTCAACGAAAAATTTCAAGGCAAAACTCTGCCTGGGTATCCGGGCCCCAGACCTGCTCGAACTACGAACGCATTGAGGAATATGCTGCAGAAATACTCTGCGAAGGGTGCTAGATACTACAAGAGGACCAGAAGTCAGAAAAACCACGCGTCGGAAAGCCAATAGCAGATTAAGAGTGGCATGAGTGTGAGAGACCAACAGAAACAGTTTGCTAAGAGCAGAACAACAATCTTCAAATATTGATGGCCTGTTTAGACCAATATAAAGATTGTGACTAGACAGCTAGCACGGAAATCCTTCAAGAAGAAAGTTTTCAAGCATTACAGGATCAAACAATATACTCTCATTTCTCTACCTCTACCACGTTCGATTCTTTTGCACTTCGAACCGTCCCAGTACTTCGCTAACGTTTCGCAGATTTTACTTCTTAGCGGACAAAGGACTGTAGAAATCCGGTAATTACTGGTCTTTCAGCACAAAGGGGTTGTGAGAACTTGTTCCAGGCATGACATGGTATAATTACCTAGTTGCCAAAATCGCCAGGCTGAGTCTGATATTATGGCAGACCCCGTCCATCTGCGTGTAAATTCGATGTTCAAAGCTCCGACAACAGAGGCCGGTGATTCACTCCCCGGGACACTACAAGTATGAAGTGGTTTATAGGTATAGGATCGCTTGGTGGGTATTAGTAGGGATCAGATTAGGCGAACAGATGTATATTCTCTTTTGAGAGCGATCAGGGGTGAAGTGGGTACAATATGGTACTTCCGTACTTGAATTTTCTTTGGAAAGCATTATTCTAGTAAGCGCAAAATTGAAACGTCAATAATCATGATTCAATACTCTCTACATTTGCAATATATTAGTTTATACACGATTCATTTTGATGCTACATAAAAGCTACATCAAATACTGGTCCGGCACGCACCAGATCAAGCTCTCTATCAAGCTCCTGTCAAGCTTCCTACCTTAACAGTCGCTAGGTATAGAATCTGGTTTGAACCGAGTCTCTATAATTGCTAGGCATAATGGTCGCAATCATAAAGCCAGCGTGCTGCATACCGTCTGACACCAAAACGCTATGATCGTGGCTGATCTTAGATAATTCATAGTTGCTAGACATAAAGTTCGCAAGTTTGAGGTGATAGTGTGGTGGCCTATGTAAAATCAAGATGGTTCCCTTGGAATTCAATCTCAATATTTGCTAGGCACATCTAAAGACGGCCACTGCTTGATCGTTTCGATGAAATCCCGAGTAATCCTTTACCTGGATTCGTGGGGTTCGGTTGATAGTGATAGGGGAATGCGAACCGTGGGATAGCTGACTGTCCGGTCCGACAGGGGCGCTAGGATTCTCTAGTATCTCAAATATTTCGCTGAAAGTTTTCGCACGCACGGCAGCAGTATCAGATAACAGAATGTAACCAGCCTGCGATTATTCAGCAGATTGTATAATCCCATCTTTTTCGGCATAGCGCTTTCGTTCCCACTCAAGCTTCTTGAACCAGCAGGCTACAGGTTGTTCAGACATCTCTAAGAGCGGTGAATTCAGGGCCCTACTAAGTGAAAGCCTTAGTGACGAATTCATCCTCAAAAGTTATCGGACATATAGCCCGCAAGATCGATGGAGGAATGGTGTAAAAGTGAGATTGACAGTTTCGACAAAATGAATTAGGTACACCTGACATTAGAGTCCTGGGCCTCCTGGCCCGATTAAAAACATTTACGAGCTTTGAACTTGTAGAACCGTCTGCTAAGTGTAGCATTGAACGCTATGGTATTACCATTCGGCTGATCAAGTGTGAAGGAACGCTACGCACGAATCTGCTTCGATGCGCTTTTTTCGTTAAAACAAAGTCAAAGAGATCTCTTTCGACCGGATTCACAGTCATCACTTCAGCGTGAGAGAAACAAACAAGTGGCTCAGTGTTTACTGAACTAATGTGAGGGCGGTGAGTTGCCATATTTCGTTAAAGACGTCAAGCTGAGCCTTCTCTTTCTTGGCATTGCTGACCCTTTGCTTGTAGGCTGACTATTAACTCTGTGAAAATAAGCGAAGTTCACAGACAAAGCTCGGAAGAAACCAGGACCGTTGCTCGGCTCTCGTTTTTTGAGAATGTTCAACCAGCTGAATGTTCGTGAGCATAGAGGGAATTCCATTGTTCTTGTTCCCACAGACTCAGAAGTTCTAGCATAGCCCGAAGAGTCGTTTTTTTGGAAATCGACTTCTGATAGCCAGTCAAACTCGTCGAAGGTTGATCAATCTCTATGCTAAAAGGGTCTTGTGTTGGCGGGTATAATGATTGCGAGACTGTTGACGAGGAAAGAGCATATTTCTTTTGTTGCCGATAGTGTGAGATGGCTTTAATTGTCATCATGAGATGAGATCGTTCACAGAGAAGAGGTTGGGTCCATGAAGGCCTGGACATGATCCTTTCGTTTGGTTCGGTCAAGGTCTGACTTGCCCGCGCTTTCTTGCAAGAGCAGCGAAGACTTGTCTTGAACTCTTAGTGGGCGTGAGGGAAGAGAACGCATATTTTTGAAATTGCCTGAGATATTGAAAGGCCTCTGAGCCGCATCTTGTCTCTGATACAGCCAAGGCTCCAGGATTGAACTTGCGAAGGCCTTGGCATGATTCTTTCATTGAATTAGGTCAAGATCTGACTTGCTTGCTTTCTTTTGAGAACGGCGAAAACTTTCCTTGAACGTCTAAAAAGCGTGAAGGGAGAGAGCGCTGACTTCTGGAATTGACTGAGGCATAAATAAACTTCTGAGCCACTGACTGTTCTTCCTTTCGAGTCGCTGACTTGACTTGTCTGAAATATTGACAAACTTCTAATCCGCTGAGTATTCTCTTCTTGAAGTTCTGAAGAAGCTCTTGTAGATCAGTAGTAGTTGCTTTATCCGTCCTGTAATTGAGAGTTTAAAGAAAATCTGGTCTCTTTCGTACTCGAGGAATTTAGAGGAGTGAATGGCATATCCAAAAGGTAACATAGTTGAACGCGACGAACCCTTCACTCATCACTCTGGTCTTCGATGTGCGTCAAAAAATGCTCGTATAACACATGTTTCTGACTAAGTTCAAGCACGGAAGTCAGGAAGCCATTGTAACATGATGAGCCACTCATGATTCCATAATCGTAGACAATGCCTCGGCCGCACCTTCATTTGACCTGTCACGATTGTTCTCGATCTCGCTGAATTTCCGGTCCGCCTGCTGTTCGCGCTTCTCCGAGAACTTGACTTTCGCAATCCGCAGGTAGATGATTGATCAGTGGGATCTAAAGAAGGTTGTTAGAGGAACCTGAAAGCTCATTTTAATGATTTCCAGATTCTTGGCTAGAACTTTGCGAACAGTATTTGGTCCCTGTATTCAAGGCGAAGAGCCTGCTAACAACGTAGCATACTTCGTAGCATACTTCGTAGTATAGTGAAGATGTTGTCAGATCATTAGGTCCTGGAAACACGTCCCTTCACACCTTGTTATCTTTTCAGTGTAGTACTTGGATGTGGCCTCTCTTCGGAGCTGCTTACACACGCGAAGCACCGAGTGGTCTGCGAGTGCGATAAAGCGTCTTGCCAGGCGATTGATACTTTCGTCCGTCGGCTTCAAAATTTGAATTGAGACATTCTCCACCATTGATAGGCCTGAGACACTCTTCGCCACTCATTGGCTGAACTGATCTTTTCTCGCTTTGTAACCTTGACGATTGGCAAGTGAAAGCTTTGGCTTTAAGCTGTAAATATCGGGTTTTCCGCAGTTTATTGCGTACCACCCCAAGGGTATATCTATACTCATTATGCCTATGAGCAAGGACATGGTTATTTCCGATAACGTTCGAAAGGTCGAGGAACTGAGTTTAAGCGCGACGCAACAGGAACCACGTTGAATTTTCTCTCTCCCTCGAAAGCTCAATACAACATCATCTGCCGAATAAAACCTTACTATTGATAGCATAATGTTCTCTGTTCTCTAGTGCGATCTGGTGTGTACCTTCAGATCGGTTGGAGAATAAGCTCTTTAAAAGTATGAAAGCCAAACCGGCCAGATCTAAAGAAAGCCGGTCAGAGGTGACGACGAGGTAAAATGCTCGGTACAGAAGGGGGTCGACTCTTGGTTAAAGCTTATCGATAGCTCCCTTCATTATGGGCTACCGAAATGATTCAGGATGTTTCGAAGGCTTAATGTCTCGTAGTAAAGAGTAATTCGTCTTCGACTACTATGGAATGGCGGAGGATCAAACCGTAAGCGAATCAATGAAAGGCATTGCTGAGTTGGCCATTTCGTGACACTTGTGAGTGAAGATTGATTGAACCAAGGATTTAGGACGCTTTTAGTCGCTAATGGCTCATTTGCACAAGGCTCCGGTACTGCGTTTAGAAAGTTGACACTTAGTCGCTCTGTATGTCGAGAGCCACCTTGAGCCTAGTCGTCGCCGCCTTGACCTCTTCGATGCTCATGCCCCGGGGATGTAGTTGCGATAGGAGCTCAAATGGTATGAGGTTCAATAAATGATAGCTTGGTGGTCCCAGAGTTTTCCTTTGTAAAGGGAATGTTTTGGCTGGATTCAAGAATTTATCATTCTTACTGTAATTGGTTCCACAGTAAAGGCCCACTTGCACAGGATTCCGATAAGGCATCCGGGGCCATTCCAATTGAAGAAACTGATTGCTGAAAGCCAGGCAAGAAGCTCTATGTATGCGGTATTTAAAGCCGATCGTTTGATGTCTGACGAAATCTTCTTGAGTTAGTGTCTCAACTTCGCATGGCCTTCGATAAGACTTTTATCACAGGTGATTGCACTAGAAGCGTGACTTCAGTTGAGTAATGTTCGGGCAGAATGCGAGGTCGAATAATCTGCAGACGGATATTTTTATAGTAAAAAGTCGAGTATGAGAAATTTGGGGAGTACGCCAGCGCTTTGTTGGTAACTTAAGCGTGTGAGAGGAACCCGATCTAGTTCCTGAAAACAGGGGTGGTATTCAATCTCTTGAAGTCGTTAGGGAGTACGCCAGCACCTTTGTTGGTAACCCAAGCGGGTAGAAGACTATCTAGTGGCTAAAAGTAGGGTTGGCATCCCACCTCTTTGAGCCGGCAAGGTGCACACCAGCACAATGTTGGTAACTCAACCGAATAAAAAGGGAAGATGTCTAGTTCTCGATGGTAAGGTTGATCTCCCACTCGTGCTGTCGACAAGGGACTCGTCAGCACCTTGATGGTATCTCAAGCGGACGAAAAGGAAAATGTGACCAGTTCCTGAATATAGATTTAATGTCCCATTCGTTTGAGTCGACAAGAATGAATACCAGCACAATGTTGGTAGCCCGAGCGGATAGAAAGGCAACATGGTTGAGCGTCTGAAGGTAAGGTTGATATCCCACTCGTGCAGTTGAGAAGGGGCACGCCAGCACCTTGTTGGTAACTCGAGCAGACAACTTGAAAATCTGTATAGCTCCTGGAGGTAAGCTTGATGCCTTACTTCTTTGAGTCGGCAAGGCGCACACCAGCACAATGTTGGTAAGTCAAGCGGATGAAAAGCTTCATTTCCTGGATGTAGAGATGTCCCACTTGTTTGAGTCGGCAAGGTGCGCACCAGCATAATGTTGGTGACTCAGGCTGATAAGAAAGGAAAGTCAATGAAGAACCCAGGATTGCCAAAATTGGAAGGTCGTTCGATGCTTATACGAACGCTGCTGGCAAGGGATGAAGGATGACATCCCACTTCTTTGCACTGACGCAAACAGCCTTTCGGGGAATCTTCTGGTCCATGTTCCGGCTCACCTGCCAAAGGCGCAACGACCGCCAAGAATCTCCAATTGAATGATTGACTCTCTGTATTTACGGGACTCGGTGGTTCCGCTTTTTTGTTCCCAGAACGACACAAGTGCGAAGTAGCTACTCAGAAAACATGGGCCCTGAACACTCGAGAATTTGTTTTCAGTGGGCTGAGATATCGACAACTCACACGTAGCGCTCGAGAAAAGAATCCCAGGAAAAGTATTGTCGCCAGCCACGACTATGAAGAGTAATGTCAATGAGAGTCCAGGAAGAATGTTGCTTCAAGAGGCAACGTAGATTGAGTTAAGGTGATAATAGAGAAATGTTGTGGGTCTAACATTTGATCCATGGAAAAGAGCTTCTATCAAAGGATAGCAGTAGATCCTAAAGAGCAACAGCAACGGCTTCGGCCTCATCGAGTTGCTGTATTGTGCGATGCTGGTGAATCAGCTCAACAACTCAGGCTCCGATCAAGGCGAGAACATTGTATTCCATACAGGGTGAAATGAGGTAAGGTTCCTTCGAAGGAGTCTTCCTTAGTATATGGGTAATATAGACCAGCTTGATGTAAGCTTGATGTGCCAATGCATACAGCATAAGACATTCGAGTTTGGTTGTTGTCGAAGCTGGTGTAGAGATGTTCGAAAGTATGTCGGAAAGTGGGGGACCATTGGCCTTCTTATAGTTTGTCGGGGCCTGGAGTCAAGGGAGCGAAGCATGAATGCATGCCAGGTTCACGAGCCTGGTGAAGTAGAACCGGATTAGAGCTTGAAAGTGTGGTGAAGTGGAACTGGATTTGATGTCCACAAGCCAGGTGAAAAAGGACTGGAATTGACATTCACAGGCATCCAGCTGATCCATCAGGTTCGAGCCTTCTCAAGAAAAGAGGGAAGGTAAGAATACCATATTGAATCAATCCGTAGGTAGGATAGCGAGGAATTGCGCCGGCGGCCCTTTTTCGATGCCCTCATTATCACCTAGACGGATGGAATGAGACGGAGTGATACGCAGTCACAACAAGAAGCGGAGTGTCGAAGTCCGAAGGTTGATCTTAGATCATAGAACCCGCTCCAGAATGTTTCCGGAGCCACTCTACGGCTCTTACATCTTTCCGTGAGTGTGGAGTATGTGCCTCGTGGTAATCCAGAAAATATTGACTCTCTGATTTTCCCCCATGATGGGATAAAGATCACAGCGGTGTACCCATGTAGTCCTTTAGCTCCGGGAAGCTCTTATAGGCTTGTTGAGGGTTGAGTAGTGGACAAGATCCGAGATGGAAGGGTAGAACACGGAAGACATGCTCAAAGAGATATAGGGATCGATCCAGAGTCTTCTCTTTAGCCGTCTTTTCAGACGTCTTAGCCATCTTGAGAACCGCTATGAATCTCCAGATTGGTGGCGAGATAGACGATCACAACGGGGAACTAAGTAGCCTGCTAGTTGCGGAAAGCTGTTTTCGGCCACGCTGCTTGTCGAGCGCTGAATGGAGGCCATGAATAGGGACCACAAGCTCTCGCTTCTAAAATCAGCAGATTTCAGTTGGATAGCGGAACGCCCCCATGGAGAAAGCAGGCAGTTCTAAAAGGAAAGCCCTTTTAAGCCTCGCTAGTCGTCGAGCACAGGACCGACCTTCTGGAGAGGTTCCCAAGATCTTAGTCTCAAAGCCAGTGCATTTCAGCTGAACAGCCAGATTTCCACACCGAGAAAGCGGGCAGTTCGCAGGAGGAAGGCCATTATAGGCCTCGCTGGTAGTCGAGCACAACACCAGGACTCTGGAGAGGTCTTCCAAGATCTTGACCTTGAAGTTAGTATTGGTTGGATGGACGGCCAAATAGAGAGATCCTTAAAACGAAGCCTCTGTAGTCCTCGTCGACAGTCGTGTAGAGGATGAGGACTGTGAATACTTCACCCCCAGACCTTGCTTTGGAAGCCGGTATGCGTCAGGTAGATAGCTAAATACCCACATAGAGAACGGTAGAACTTTTTTTTTGCACAAGGCTCTGAAACGCCTCGCGGATAGTCGAGCACAGGACCAAGGCTCTGGAGAGAGTTCCCGAATCGGGCTTTCAAAGCCAGTAGAGACCAGGTGGATGCTAAGCCCTCACATAGAGAAAGCAGGCAATCTCTTTGCACAAGGCTTTGTCTGCCTCTTAAGTCTTCAAGTAGAGCACGGAGGTTGTGGATAGGTACCTCAAGATCTGGCTGTCACAGCCATTAGAGCTCAGGGAAATGGCTAAGCAGCTATAAGGAGGAAGCAGAGAGATCATTGACAAGAAGCCATTGTAGGACGCTCTGCTCGTTAGGTAGTGCACAGAAGCAGCGGATAGGTACCCTAAGATCTTGATACCCAAGCAAGTCTAAGCCAAATGTATGACCGGTTGATCCTCTGGATGACAGCAGGGAGTGAGACTATAATGTAATTCATCAGTAACCCATCTACCTCACGATCACACCGGTCGCACAACATACCTGCAACGCTCATGGGCTTTCTTCAACAACCTTGGCACGGACAAGCACACCTCCCTGTCTCAGGATCACCCAAGCTCTGCATCAGTCATTCAAGCGAGAAGCAAGCACTCAAGTACTATATAAGTGACAGTTCTGCACATGGATGAAGACCAGTGTCTTGACAAGAGTGTATGATAGAATGAAAGTAAGTGAGGATGTTGATCCTGTTAGTCGCAGCCCAATATTCATTGTGCGACTAGCGTTGCTGTTGGCAGCTCCGGTTGTGCCGAAAAGGGGAATCTGTTAATCCGCGAATTAGGGTTTCGGCGGTTTGCGGGATATTGGGGATGGAGATGGGAGCGATGTTGACTGTTTATATTATTGGACGATATTTGTAAGGAGTTGTGGGCTGCACAGTCCCGCATAACCCCAGGCTCTATAAATGGCTTTAGTTATTCGTGTCATGAAAGATAGGGGAGATGGGATTGCCAATTAGGAAGGAGATGCGAGGGTGGTAATCTATTGGACTTTGACTCTCTCCGCCATATGTTCTATAACCCTAAGCTCTTGAAGCCGCTTTGGCCACCTTTACAATTCTCTGCAATTGATACCAAGGAAAACAGACAGTTCAAAGAGAAAAGTGAGTGTGGTCCTGATAATCTTCCGAACCGAGACTCCTATCTGGCTCCTTAAAGCACCAATGCTTGCAAATAGTAAGGTGCCAATTGTTGAATGCTAGATCGCCGACTGCAAAGCCTCTTCATAGAAATGTGGAGGGTCAATAAAAGTTTCCACTGCGTGTGCATTTCAAAATTTTAGCAATGTTTCGCATGAGGTGGAGATTCAGGCTGGGGCATTAATAATACAGTGATGGTTACATAGTACCGAGTTATCAAGTTTTCCGATGGTCCCCTGGAATCGCCATTGGTAATTCAGCGATGCAAGCGCCGGCGAGAGTTCAATTGAGTCTCGCACAATATGGAAAACCGGGCTCGCAAGCAGTATTGTAACAATTGTCGAATTCCACTCTGCTGCATTCCTCTATCGTCTCTTGGACCCCCTATGAATACGTTAGCGATTTGAGCTTTTCAGAGATTTCAATTAAATTTCCCATAATATAGAAGTTTCGGCTTGCAATGCTAAGTGCCAGTCGCCGAATACCGCATTGCTGCGTCTCTTACCCTTTGGAATCCTAATAGGAGGTTCAGCGAACAGGCCTTTCCTGGAGAGATCGGCTGTGTTATGCCTGACGCGGAGAATCTCCAAAACGTCTGCATAGATATATAGGAAGGGAGGAAAGCTTGGCTGAGACTCGCAACCTAAGAGAGCTGATAAGAATATACAACCCTATCAAACCCACAACTAAAGAGAGAATCTAAGCACCCAAGTAGAAGGAAAACGATAAAAGTATTGGGAGCTTGAGCATGTGTAAAAGACGTAGGGAAAGATGATGGGAGGCTGCGGTACTGATCCCCCCCGAACAGAAGCCAATTTCCCAATTCATAGCAAATTCCGAGTGAAGCACCCAGCCACATCCCTCGAGGTTCATGGGCGGTGAGCTCGAAGATCTAGTTGAAGTTACGCTGAATTCATTGGGGAGTGGGGCATAAGTTCTTCAATAAGCTGCATCTCCGCGTATTTGTAGTAGTAGGGGGTCTCACTGGGAATACCGTAGAGGGTCGATTAAAGAGGTAGTTCAGAATGGAAAATAAAATTACAACTTTCTTACAAGTACACTTCTAAACAACGCGCTTAACCTATCGCACCCAGTCAGCAGTATATCCATGATAATGCATCAACCACGGGGATGAGCTTACCTCAAAGAATCGCTTGAGCCACCATACCTGAAAAATGCCCTCGCCGATCAAAACGCCTAGCTGGAAGATACTCCACCACTTGACCCTGGCGTTTGTGCTCTCGGCTGTGTTTCTGTGGGTGCGCTCTCGGACGATGATGTAAGATTGCTCATCCTTGACTTGGCTAAGGAGTTCGGAGAGTTGTTTCACTATAGCCCCCACACAATCATTAGCACCACATCTCAATCCCCATGCTACCTCCCAATATCTCCAAATCCATGCACAGAAAGGTCCAAGAAGACACACCTTCTGCTTCCAGAGGGTCGGAAGGTATCTCCGCCTCCGGCACATAGACGATGCCATGGACATTAAACGAGACTTCCTTGGTCGAAGAGCCCCAATGGTCGTTGCTGAAGCAGTAGAGGTATTTGCCGTCGTGTTGGGCATCGAAGGAGTGGTCGCCAGACGAGACACTGCGTTCGTGGACTTGGTAGGCATTGTTGGGGTCTTGGATCTATGGAGCGCGAAAGCACACGAGTCAGCTTTTCCCGGAGTAATAACTTCAACGAAGCTTGGTAAACGGATTGAGCGGATTAAAGTCCTCCAAAAAGCCAAGCACGAGCTCCACTGCTGTAAGACCCTAAGGAAAGAACATACCCAAAAATCAACATCCAAATTTCCCGCCCCCCCAAACTCCCTATCCCCCACCTGAAACGTCACAGTCATCTTATCATCCCGATGCAGCATCTCATGAAAACACTCTCTCGAATGCGCTCCCAGTTTGATATTATGACTTAATACCCCCCCTATCAACCCGCTTAACACGACCACCCACCCCGTAGAGGAAATCATTGTAGGCGCGGAGCCAGAGGAGGCGTTGGGTGAGACTGGGGATTTGGAGGCTGATGCGTGTTGCTGAGATTAGGTTGGCGTTTGATGCGCTGGGGTTTTGGACGGTTTGCACCTGTCGTAGGACGCAACGGGTACGAAGGTCGGTGGATCTATAATCCGTACGGCGAGCTTTACGAGCTGATAATGCAGACCCCTTTTCAATAGATACTGGCAATATGTTGAAGGTTTGTGAATAGCACGGAGAAGATGTGAAGATGGAACGTGTTGGGGTCTTCCTTGGTGAAGATGTCGTCAGAGGTGCAGATGCGATGGATGAAGGCACAGTCAACTCTTGTGTAAGGTGATTGTAATCCGATTAGTTCTAAAGTGTTCAATTCTACATTTGCTAAGGACAGTGCTGTTTCCTTTGCCCTTTTGCTTTGCCAACAGGACTTGATGCTGTTGATGTTCTCTGTGCAATCAAAATTGTTGACTCCAAGATTTCTCCGCCGAGCCTAGCCCTACGGACAAGTTCTGTTGATAACCTCTCACTTCAGTTCCCCTTTTCCTCCGATGACGATCCTTTACCATACCATCCCATCCACAAAGCTCTTAGACCAAAGACTCAAGATGTCTAAATACTGGGATAGAAATGGACTTCCTCTCCAAGTTACGTACAAAGACTTTTTCTTTGGTACTTATGGTGGAGGGACATTGAGAAACGCCAGAGCCAAGAGGGTAATGAAACCAGCCCACGGGAAGCACGATGAACCACCAACATTTGTCTCCACTTCCTACCCTCGACGTCGTAGCTGACAAATTGTTTAGGAGGCCAAGAAACTTTGGGCTGAAAAGGATGCCAAGGATGCCAAGGATGCCCAGACCGCGAAGGATGCCAAGGATGCAGCGGCCAAAGCCGCCGAAGAGGCCAAGAAAGCGGAAGAGGCCAAGAAAGCTGAGGAAGCCAAGAAAGCTGAGGAAGCCAAGGCTGCGAAAGAAGCTGCCAAATGGACCGGTATCGAAGACCAGGCTCTCCTCAACATGAAAGCCCAAGGTATCAGCTGGAAAGACATCGGCATCATTATGGGCGGAAAGGACAAAGCTGTGGTGAAAGCGCGTTACAAAGAGCTTATGGCCGCCAAGGATAAAGAAGACGCGGTTGCGGGCAAGAGCGAGAGTAGCGAGGGGAAGGATGCGCAAGGGAAGAAAGGTAAAGAGGGGAAGAAGCATAAGGAGGGGAAGACAGACAAGGAGGGGAAGAGCCAGGAGGGCAAATGGAAGGAATCAAAGGAGAAGGAATTGAAGAGCATTCTGAAGAAAGGTGGGAAAGAAAAGAAGAATCACGATTCGAATAAGCTTGAAGAGGAATCTACCGCCGGTCGCCCAATTGTCAATATCACGATCGAAGAGGATGACGAGTTGTCCAAGAATGATGTAAGTTGCCAGTCTGTTTGTGCCTGCTTGTCTGTTTCGTTGTCCAATACACACAGTAGCTAATACCACTTTTGGTAGCTCACCTACCTTTTCCGCGTCAATGAACACTGCAATAGGAAGAAGTGGGTAGAGATGGCTTCGAAGCTCTTCGACAAGACTGGGAAACGCGTCTCTCCAGACCTATTGGAGCGTAAGCTGAAAGCTATATCGAATCTCTAATTATGAGAATGTCTAGCCTTCTGATTCCACGGTCGTGTTGGGGATTGAAGCGTTAGATATGCTGGCAAAGAATGATATGATAGACCCTGAATGGAAAAAGCTTCTATGACATCAAAGGTTTCTGATTGAATTTTTCTTACCCACGGGTAGTATACCAAGTGTGACGGATGCCCAGATGAAGTTCTATAAGTGCTACTGATGGTGAATTCATAGGGCGAAGACTCGCGTTTTATGGCGACTGTTGCTAGCTGTAGATTCGGCGCGTCGACAAGGTTAAAGCGGCGAGTTCTTTGTGTGTTATCGGTCTCTGCTGCCACATTGGAGCAGCAAGTGTGAGGACAAGAGATATTAACAACTTCAAGTGACTGCCGATTGTACAGTACCAGAGTCTGTGCGAACACCCTGTGCATGTATAAACCCAGAAAAAGGTATAAGCATGGCTTCTGTTGAGACGAGACATAAGTGTCCGCAGGTGTGCATCCCCAGTCCCAAAATACTTTGCTTGAAGTCAACTGACATCATCTCAGACGGTGGCACTGACACCGAAGGATCCAACCCATACTAAAATGGTAGACTATCCCTGGCTTTATTGGCCAGCAGGCGAAAACCAGCCTTGGAAAGTACGTGAAGATCAATACTTGTTCGACGCCATGGTCATGGGCGAGACCTATGCAGATATCAGCCGTCATTTGAGTCGGGGACTCATCAAACGGTCGGAAAAAGCCTGTCGGGAGCGAGTGGAGCATCACACGACTTGGGAAGACGGTGGGCATCTCCTGCCTAAACAGTGGGATTGGACCGAAAAAGAAGTTACTTGGCATCGTAAAAAAAGCCACCAACGTGATGCCGAGTTGACGCTCGAGGAATTTGAGGAGATCGTGCTCTTCAAGGGCAGAGGAATGCATGGCCTCAACCCAGGAATATTCCGAGACCAGCGGTCAGCTATTCGTCTAAAAAAAGAGACAGAAATGCTCGATAACCTAAACCCACGACTAATTCAGACCGCCGCAGTGGTATTCTCTGGACGACGCAAGGAGTCGAAGTCGAAGGGTGAAGGGAGGGGCCGGCAAAGGGTTGCAGCGATCCGTGGGGTAAGGAACGGCCGGATTGCATCAAACGAGAGGACGAGAGCAATTGATCAGCAGATAGTGTCTGCAAAGAAGGATGGCATGTCTTTCCCGGAGATTCAGAGATTTTTAGGCCTCTTTGAATCGGTACCCGTAATCGAAAAGGTCTATCAGCGAGCTGTAGGAAAGACCAACGAACAGAAGCTGGTCAAGCCAAGTCCAGGTTTTTCAACGTGTAAGATCTCGTGACGGGGATTGAGGAGCATGCCTTGATTCCTGGCCCAACCTCATGAGTGGATACCTGTCAATGGACAATTGGGAGAATTGCATTTTGGCGGGTCTGTTCAAGAGTATGCCCTCGGACTGTGCGCTGCTACACAAGGTCAAAGCAATCGTCGGCTCTGATCACTTTTACGGCGGCTGGTTTTTCTCGGAAGATGTCATGGAGTTGGGCTGGATTTTTCGTTGTTTTGCAGCAAATTTCTAGAGCTGACGAAGCAAACTTTCAGCACAGATGCAGGAGCGTTAGAGGTCGACATATGTAACCACGTCAGGCCTCTCACAGAATCAAGTTGTTGTGACCCGAGCGGTGGGTGACTCTGGCGTTCTGCAGCAGACGAACGATCATCCCCAAGTGTCATCTGCCTTTTCCAGCTGACATTTTGACTATCACGTGATCACAACAACACAATATATGCAAATCTCTGCCGCAGGTCAGCGTTCTTCTGCCACTATTCCTCGATGTAATTCTTTGTTGCAGCTCTCTTGATTTCCTGTGTTTGGCACTCTCTGCTTCCCAATTTCATCCCGTCATGATGGCGAACTAATCTGTCAAGACAAGCCAAATAAGTACCACGCCGCTGACCATTCAAGGCTTGTGCGACTGGAGACCGATGATATGAGTCCGAGGAGCCCAACGCCTACTATAACTCGCGCAAGCTGCCATGTGCCGGTACTACCGGTACGCGTGGACCTGTGGCCATGGTCGCTATGTTTTTGCAACTTTCTGCCCCACCGCACACCTCATTCAGACCCCATGTACGAAGAGGGACGTTTGGTATGAACTGTCCATGGGCGAAAGCTGCGTAAATTGCTCGGCCATGCCTATGGAAGAACGTTCGTATACGAGACTTGGAATCAGACGATAGAATCAAAACCGGGGGCAGAGACCAATAGAGATGTCCAGCGCAAAACCGACAAAGAACATTACGGTTCACGGCGCGATTTCTTAACGTTGGGAACCCAAAATTCAACAGAGCAATTCGCAGGCAGACTGGAACCAACAAGCGGTGTCTAACAAATCTGGGACCAGGCTCGGTATCTATCCCTTACCAAGGATAATGCTCCCAGTGCTAATTCAAGATCAAGATTTATATGTATCCTGGTTTAGAAGGGACATCCGATCGTGCCAGATTGCAGGGCCAAAGGGAGCGATGAGGGATTGGGGGGGTGTTCACCGCCTTTTACTGAAGGGTTCGTGTCGATTTCAGGCCTTTGCGCTAGTTGCATTCTATTGAAACAAGCCGACGGATATTGAGTGGCGAGCCGCGATGGTTGGTGATGTGCTGGCAGTCCTTTTCTCGAAATACACTGGCTATCCAGAGAGATGGAGAGCGAGTCGGGAGCAGATGATGAAGGTCCGAAGCGTAAATTGTTAGGAGATGGAAGAGAAACGGAGGCACGAGCCACAGCCAAGTAAATTACGAGTATTTTACCTGAAAGCAGAGTGTACTGTAGTATTCTACTCCGTAAGGTAGAACTACATAGAATACATATTATCGTCCCCAGCGCCACAACCCTACAGCTCATCCCTACCTAAGCACACCTAACCAGCCTAACAGTCCTTCCCATTACTTGCCTAACTCACCTAACCAGCCTAACAGTCCTTAAGCCTCTCAACTTGAATCATTATGCTTGACCAGACTGGTCAGTGGTATCACGCCTTGCCATCATCCATTGTTTAGTCGTATGCTCTAGAGTAAAGACCAAGAAATCCTCGTTCTTAGGCGTCTCTACCGATGGCCCCCATGATCCGTCTGCCGTGTCTAGAGATCGTGCGTGTCGACACTGCGCTGGGCTGTCTTCGCCTAAGCACGATGCCGGGATCTCCAGGATCAGCTCTCGAGGGAGAATGTGTCGGTGTCTGACACGTATGCAAGCTTCATGCAGGACCAGCTCAACGCCCGTTCATCAGCTCGAGTCCAAGACTCTAAAATGCCGCTTGCCTCTCGAATTGCATCATTGAGAGTAAAGCTTTCTTGCCATTACTTTCTTCCATCCGACGGCATTCTGACCGCATGTCAAATACCGTCCTTGCACTTGTCGTCTCGAATTTCGACGCCTCAGCGCATGAGTTGATGGATTTGTGGGCGCCCTCGGAAGTGCAGCCACACATTGCGCTCTACGGTAGTCTTGCGGCTCCCCGACTTCCCTGTTGATCGCCGACCAGGAAAACACGAAATTCAAAGCTCGAACCGAAGCCTCGACCAGCAAACCAAAAATAATAGAAATCTCTTCCCGGCACCCTCAGCAAAGGCACCAATGTACCTAGGCAGCTCCAATTGAGCAGTATGCCCTCAATTAACGCCATCGCTTACGCTGAGCATCTGCGCAGCTTCTGACAAGAGCATAACGTGGATGAAAAAAAGGTTGGAGCTTGACATTGATATTGTATCTTTTGCTGTGAGTATGAACTGTCAAAATTAGGCTTCCTGATACTGACGGCGACGTAGGTATTCGTTAGACGTCTGTAAAACTCTGGCGTCAATCGCCCAGTCCCGCCTTTACCATACAAACCTCAGATCAAATTCACCAAGCTTGACTATTGCACCTATACACCAATTGAAGCTGGGAACATACATCATCAAGAATAGTCCTGAGCTGTCACCAATCATCTTGGCGGGTAGCTCCGTAGAGACCACGAATCACAGCCGTTCAAGCTCGTTTTGGCTTCCGATACGGCGGGTGAATAAACCTTGCTAAATTGGCCGTGACACTCACAAGAGCTTGAAGAGGCATTTAGTATGTATAAGTTTAGCTGGGTATATAAAAGACCATACAATCACGACAGAGACAGCCGCCTTGTCGAATTCGACATCATTCGACCTACTTTTATGAGTGAAGCAAACTCAATACGTGAGTCCCTATTTCATTCACTCCCTATGCCATGTAGTTAAGTGGGACACCCTCAAGATTGTGTTGGCGCCATCAAACATCATCCGCGGACAATTTCTTCTGCTTCTTCGCTCTGTCGACTCCTGACAAGAACATCGTAATTGACAATGGCACGCTTCCAGATTACCGGTAGCTTGCACGTGGACAGTTTGATGGCCTCTTCGGAGGTGGATCAAAAGTTCCTTGGCCGACTCGCCAAAAGCACAAACAATGCCAACCCTTTCCTCTCCTCCATGCTTTACAAAGTCCTGGGCCTCTCCGTCATCCTCTCTAAATACCTTGTTCGCGCTCGCCGACATCGAAAACTCGACACAACCCGCGACACCAAATCCCTCCAGTTCTACCATCGTATCATCTGGCTCTCAAGAGAAGGTCTTGTCATGACAGAACAATACATACTACCTATGGTGGACGATTACGTGGATTTAAAGGTCCTCTCCTACAAACTCCGCGCCTCTTTTTACCACATTTTCGTCCTCTTCCACAACCAACCCTCCATCAATCAAACGGCCATCCCCTCCTTCACCTCCCCTGCAACAAACACAAAAGGCAAAGCCCCGGAGCAAAATCGTACCTCCATACGCTCCTCCCCCATCCCCAGCTCCATTGAAGGCGGCCCTGTCCGTAACCCTTCCTCCCTCCTTCCCCCCGGCCTAGCCCCCGTCTCAATCCCCAAATCCAGCGCCTCCTTCCTCTTGCCCGCAATTGACTACATCCCCACCGCGAGCTCCTGCTTCAGCACTGCCGCCTCCTTCGCCGACGCCCTCCTCCCAGGCTCTCACCCCATCCGCCTAAGCGTCAAAACCGAATACTGCGCCTACCTCTACGACTGCCTCCACGACGGGGACGGCAGTCGCAGACTGGCGCAGCAAACGATTCGAGATGTTTACAACGCGCAAGAAGGCATGGACGACGACATGTTTGAGGATGCAGCGGAGCTGGTGCAGATACTGGGGAAGATGATGAAGAGGGGATTGGGGAGCAGTAAGAGTTCGGGGAGTACGCCCAAGGTGGGGAGTGTGGGGACGCCGAGCACGCCACGGGTGAGGAGTAGTCCCAGGATGGACGAGGAGGGGTTACCGACCACGCCGCGTGTAAGGAGTAGTCCGCGGGTTGGCGAATCGCCTGGCACAACGGCTAGGACGACCCCGAGGAGGGAAGACAAGGAGCTCCCGCCAGTGCCGAGTTTGAGGGTGCGGAGTCCGCGATAAACAAATACCATCTGGGAAACATACACATCAGTGGCATATTCGAAACCAAAAGCAACGGAAACACGGAAAAGCTTGGGACTGTACATTATCCAAAGGAGGGCATTTGACGACTCACGAGACATGACCGCATGTCTTGACGAGTCCATTCACACTGCGCGCATGTAGCATAATTAAATTCTCGTTTTTTTTTCGTTGGGAGGGGTGCGTTAAAATTTTGCTTGGTGGGATGGTTGTAGATAGATACCCTTCTTTATTGGTAACGGGTTAGTCTGCAGTATAGAGCTGAATATGTTTCTTCGGTAACAACGAAGATTCTAGCGATCGCGTTGATTGAAAATCTTTGCAACACTGATATATATACACTCCCTAGATTTCTGGACTCGACAAGCCCTCTCCTCACCCGGAGTTCTCAACGAAAACAGTTGATACTGTAGATTTCCCAAAGACCGCACCAAAACTTCTCCTACAATACTATGCAGAAGTTACCTACCTACAGTATATATGTTTCGTCCAGGAAAGTCTTCCGTTGGCTCTCGCGCGCGTTTGTTTAGAGAATCGCAATAACCCATCCTCATCCTCATCCTTCCTCCCCCTTTGCTTTTCCTATACTGTAGTAAGGTATGTAGTAGTAGTAGGAGTAGGAGTAGGAGTAGTAGTAGTAGTAGTAGGAGTAGGAGTAGGAGTAGTAGTAGTAGTAGTAGTAGTAGTAGTAGTAACCCCACCTGTGTGTGGAACGGGGGACCGACCACACGCACCCGGTTGCAGTATGAAGATATGGGGGTTTTTCCTGCGCAACACGAGTATGCGGTCTGGTATTTCTTCTACGGTAGTCTCGCAGACCATGGGATTCTTTCCCGTGTGCTAGGTGTCTCGGGGGATTATCCTATATTGAAACCAGCGAGCGTCGCAGGGGGTATCATCAAGTCGTGAGGTGGGAAATACAAGGCTCTCGTCGACGGTCCGAAGACTGCGTGCGTAGGGGGATGGGTGTACCAAGTGCAGACGAAAGAGTGTGAAGAGGCTTTGCTGTTTGATGAGACGGACAAGTATGAGGTGGTTAGGTGTACCGTTGCGATGGATGGAGGGAAGGAGGAACTGAAGGGGTGCACGTTTAGGTTCGTCGATTCTTCGCAGCTATCGTAAGGGACGTCGCCGCGGGAGCACTCCTGTGTTGTCGGCTCGTACGACGTTGCATGTTCGACCAATGGGCCTTTGGCTTTCGATTGCTTAGTTATTGAGAATGCGAGGGATGTTCTCAATGCCAGACGGGGCTATACATTACTCTGCGCGGCTTGAGCGCATGCAGGATGCAATGAAAGTCATGTGCAATTGTGCTAATCTTTGCTATCTTTTAGAAGAGTCTATATTCAGATTGGATACCTCAAGTTGAAAACTATTAACAGGATGATATCTTGAAGGCTGTCGACTTGAAAGAAAACGTGCGACGAACTTATGGTATTCATTGGGGTGAAGTTTGTAAGGAAGCTTGATGAAAAAGAGATTCAAAGAGATTCCCTCTCTGGATAGCAGGTTCTTGTCTGAGCTGAGGTGGATCAATGATAGTTCGACGCCTGAAGCACAACCTGCGAGACGAAATACGAAAGACAGTTCTTATCGACAAGACTTACTTGAAAGCTATCTGCTTCGTTTCGAAACCCGAATGACCAGCCAGACAGTGAGGCCTAGGACCCCATGTGGCTAGGGTTCGAAGTCGAAGAAACTTTGAGAGTGCACATCAAAGTTGTGATGATGAAACAACATGAGAAGAAGAGGAAAAGCCAGTCAATGACAACGGTTAGAAAAGGTGACGGTTTGGGACGATTGACGGTTCTTCTTTCTATACTTCTCCTCGGCCTCTATGCTTCCTTCACATCAGAGCCCAATGTAACGGGAGTATGCACTTCGAACATGTGGGCTTGAGAAGCGTGGTATCAGTCACTAGATGAGGATCTCCACTTCTGACGAGACAGCGTGTACTGTACTCTCTCTAGCTAGTGGTCTGTAGTCTGTACGCACACGGGGGGTTTGTTTGCTGGCTTTCGCCTTCGCATAGGGAACCTCGGTTCCCGCTCGCTGGGGCTTTGCTTACCTTAGCATTGGATCTGAATCGGGTTCTGGGCCAGCAGCCCTTTGGTCCGCTGCGTCTCACACTTGGAGGGCAAGCGTAAGGTAAAGTAAGGTAGTAAAGTAAGGTAAGGTACTGGGTACCTACTGTATGGAGGGGTAAATCGCGGGGTTTGCTCGGAATCCGGGGTATTTATCTTCCGAAAACCTTCACTCCAAAATGAATGACCGGAATATCGAGCTTTCCCTCGGCATCCAATTCAATTCAATCTTCTAGAGAAAGAACTGGAAAAACCAATTGCCTTACTCTTTTACCATATTTGCTTCCAAGATGTCGGCGTCGGGCTTCCCCAATCTCCAGCCGGCATTGACTATTCAGGTATGTGACGTCCAATTCCATTTATAGAGGCCGTCACTGATGGAGTGCAATTGCAGGTCACCATCGATGCTCCCATAGGTGTTGGTAGGTTTACAGCCCTTTAGGGCCTGCAGATGGCTTTCAGTGACGCGCGAAACCCCCAGGGTCTGCATCCAGAGGCACCGCTCTTGCCGTGGTGGTATGTCATCATCTCCTCTTTCAATCTCTTCCTTTCTCGGGCTCCAAAGGAGCTGACAAAATCCACAGCCAATGACCGGCGGCACCATCAAGTCCGAGCCCGGTTTCTCTCCCTCTTTGGACGCCGAATTCGTCGGCACAGGAAACGATTACATTCACAACGACCCGAGCGGAAAACACATGCGACTGAATGCCCATGGCGTTGTTAAAGATAAAGAAAGTGGCGCGATGGTGTATGTGAACTATTCCGGAGTTGTAGACATTACACCAGAGCTAGGGGCAATTCTTCAGGGACACGAGGATGCGAAGTCGACGGAATTTGGGAACTCTTGTAAGTCGACCTTGGACCTTACTACTCCCGCTTTCTCTCTTACCACTAGTCTTGCTGACTATCATGCCCAATTTCAAGTCATCGAGATACGCTTCGAAACCGGTGACGAGAAACTGCAGGCACTGGAGACAGGGACGTTCGTCGCGGCAGGAAGGTTCATCTATGAGCATGGCAAGCCGGTTACTGTGGAATACAAGATCAGCAAGGTAGTCAAAGGTAGTCATTAAGTGGGCCTGAGGTTGTGGTCTGGTTCGTATGACCGTGGTAGCCAATCATTGTAGGAAACTGTATAGCTGTTGTGGATAGCAAGAATCGCATATGCCTCGATATCGCGCTTTCGCAAACAGTATGCTTATGTCAGCCCTCTCGACCCGTATTGGCTCATGTTTGAAGATGTGTCTTCAAGAGCGTGACTGGTCCAGTACACAGAAGAGCTTCGTAGAAACTTCCACAATTTGCATGGGATATTTGGAGGTTCCAATCGCGACACTCTGCGCTCTCCTTGCAGCTGTGTATTCGACAAGCAGTTTGCAGCAAGTCGACAAGGGTAGATGCCGTTCGAAGCATCTTACCAAAGAGACGAGATCTCTGTGGTAATGGTGCAATGTCATGTCGTGCTCGACGAAGCCCGTGTGAAGTAAGTGTCTCTTTCTGCTCGCTGCAATCCTGCCAGCTGATCTTCTGCTCATCCAAGAAGTCGTTGTTCCTCTCCATCCACGATTCTTTCGGACCGGAGAACTTCTTCCGTATTATCCGTCTTGCCGCTCCACCTCCATCGCCAATTGTAGGACGTGGCCTTGGCCCGTATGTTCGCGCACCTCACTTTCCATCTCTTCCACAATCTCTTTCCTTTTGCCCAGTGCACGAATAACGCGATTGCCCATCCCCAACTCACCAAAGCCAAAGTACCCAGTATACTAACAAACACGCTCAAGAACGTGATCGTACTGACCTCGCAGCCGAATCCCTTAGCTCGCAATTCGAATCGTTCAGCCTCAAGGGGACATATCTTCGCATTGACAATGGGCGATAGAAGGGGTAATGGGTATTGATTGGGTATGCAGATTCCCGACTGGACGATCTCTTGTTATTTGACTGTATGCCAGGTATGAACGGGAGAACGTACGACGGGGCACCAGCCGCAAGGATGAGGGGTGGAAAGACAGGAAGAGCAGTCTTGGACGCGCCAGCAGAGCGGGAGTAGATCATCGAGAGTTGTGGTAGAGGAGGCTGAGACGTTCAGATCGAGCGCCCTCGGAGATTGGGTGATCATTCGGGAATGGGAGATTAGAAGTTGGGATGGGAAATGAGTACTGTACCTCCATACGGAAGTACTTCATAGTTCATACATTGGTCACCGTAAGCGAGCCGGAGCGGAAGGGGATTGGTTCCGCCGCCCTCAGGTCACTTCCTAATTTGGCACATTATTGACAGCAACATATGTATTCCCTACAGTGTACTCTACTCTATTCCGTACGCCCATGGCCTTGCGTCAATTGGCATTCTGGATCCAATCTCCTACTTGATCATAGCACATTAAATCCTTTTCTATTTTCAGTTCTCCTTTACGGAAGGATTTCTTACTGTTAAAGGCAGCCGACATCCTTGTACTGTATGTACGACCCGAAACAGGCGCATCAGGCCTGCCGGAGGCCGTCTAGACCGCGCTACTCCTTTTTCCTCACACTACCGTGAACACCGTCGTATTTCGTCCCGAATAGTGTCTGCGAACCAACAAAGGCTAGCCAGCCACTACTGCTAAGTCCATAGCAAACAATTCTTGCAGTTCATCTTCCACTCGAAGAGGCTGAGTACAGACCCTGGTCGTATTGTTGGACCGCTATTCGTAGAAGACATGTTCATTTGCCCCGGTCCTCAGGCCACCAGGTGTTGGTATCGATCTATGCCATCTCCCGGTATCGAGACCCAACAGTCTCAGCCACAGACAACATTCCCTTCTTTGCCGATCCCATTCCTTCGTCTTCTCCCCCCTGTGAATTGCGTTTGTGTATTCTCCGGAGGCTTTTTCAATTGTGTTTCTTGCATCTCACATCTCAGTCTCCAAAATGTCCCGCATCTTTGCAAGACAAAACTTCAATCCTTCATGCCCGAGTGGAGGCACTTGGTACGCATGCGCATCAGGGTCAAACTTTGTAGGATGCTGCAACTCTGAGCCTTGCAGCAATGGTTGCTCCGATGGAGATTTGGCGCCAGCCAGCTTCGATCCTACTTACTTTGGCCAGTTTCCTGACCAGCAATGTTCGACTGGTAGCCGATGGTATACTTGTGGGGCGACGTCGCCGCCATTCATGGGCTGCTGCAAGTCTAGTCCATGCACGTCTGGATGTCCGGTAGGAGATGTTACGGCTGGGTTTCTTTCTTCAAATCCGAAGCTTGCAGCCTCATTTCTGCCGTCGAGCGCTTCTCCATCAGCCACCGACTCAGCATCTTCGTCTACCTCTATTAGTCCAAGTTCGGCCTCTGAGAGCTCAACTTCCTCCACCAGCTCCTCCGCTTCATCTACCTCATCGGCAGCGTCGTCAGCATCATCAGCAGCAGCCGCAAGCGCCTCGCCCACAAATTCAGCTCAGCCAGTCGTGTCCTCACATAACACATCAACTGGAGCGATAGCTGGCGGTGCAGTTGGTGGAGTCGCCGTCCTAGCCCTCCTAATCGGGCTAATACTCTTTTACTGTCGCCGAAGAACCAAAATCTCTCGAGAACAGAAGAGCGAACAAAATCTAGGCCCTAACAAATCGCCTTTCTCCAGCGGTGCGCAAGGCGTCGAGGTTGTCTCGCATAAACTCAAGCAGGACTCCTACCAAGGTAATCCCTTCACTTCCCAACTCTCTCCGTATACTGATTAACACCCCCGAAAGACTCGCCCTACCCAACCCCAACACCAGCGTACACGCCCTACAACCCCTCCGCCCCTTCCACCCCCGCAAATCCGCCCGGCTACCCTTCCGTCAGCGAACTAGAGAACACCCCCATAACACCCTTACCCCGAAACTCGCCACAGCCATCCTACGAACTACCGTCGCCTGACCCTTCAGCGGGCCAGGCGAGGTCGGAGTTGAGCGCAGCGAATAGTACTAAGGTCAGGAGGAAGGACATGGCGCTATCTTCACAAGGGCATGGGGCGGCTTATCAGAGGGTACCGCCTGGGCCGGCTTCTAGTGGGTGGTAGGGGGTTGGGCTTTGCGTGTGGGAAGCGTGGCGTTCGGATGGGCACGGCATTACGGCTAACTGATCCTTGAGATTTAGGCCTTTGCTGATCGAAATTTCATAGCCTAATTTTCTAATTACCCTCCTACTATCACGGAGACCATCCACTTAGTCTGTTCGTCCCTCTCATCATCTCTTCCCCAACGCATCTTTCTTCAAGTGGACCCACACGGGTTTCGCAAACCATCAAACTCTTCCTCCGTCGAGGCGAAAGCCCGAAAACAACGACCAGGTGCCCATATTGACCACTCAGCAAGTGGCATCCCGCACAAACGCGTCCCGAAATCTCCTTTTCGCCCTCTTCGTATCCTATACGCTTTTTCCTCGAACCGGAGGTTGATGTGAAGTCTCTGAAGATATCGTGGACAATGGGCTGTTGTTTGGGTAGGATGGACTGGGACCAGGGTAGGAAACTCACCCTAACCCCATACAAATCCCCTGCCCAAAAATGAAACCAGCATAGTTCCTTTTGCTTCTTTCAATTTCGCTGAAACTCCCCTACCGGCTTACGCTCGTCGCCTAAGAGAAATGGCATATACCCGGGGAGAGGTATCTAGTGCAATAGCAGAGAGGGAGATGATTACGCTCTGAGAATGCCGACAAGCGGAATCACTTGGACAATGGATTTGTCGTATAGAAATGGTGCCCCTTACCTCACCTAATCTCTGGAGCTAATTGATCTAGGAAGTCTTGCGCTCTGTCGTTCCTTGGAACCCGAATTAGTGCCGGTCAGTAGGGCTTTTATATGTGGGTAGCAGAGTCATTGCAAAGTATGAAGAATTAAGATACCGAGATAACTACGAAACGGATCATGGCGGGATCGAAGCAGGCTTTGGATATTCCATGACCTTTATACTTGCCTAAAATTTCAGGCTTGGAAGATACCAGAATCTGAAAACTCGGCCAGACATGCCCGTCTCACTCAATTATACACTTTATTCAACAATTTATACTTCCTCATCGTCGTGCGTGTATCTCCAGTTCGTTCTGTTTCAAGACATTTCCTGCTGATATGAAAACTCCGCATCATCACCCTCGTTTCTGCATACTTTCTTGCTTTCTGCTTTCCTTACGTACCATGACGGAGGATCATACCAGCCTTGTTCTCGAACATAGATTTCCTCCAACTCTGATCTACGTGTGTTTCATGAAGTTCCAAAGAACGGTTCTTACAAGCTTCACAAAAAGCGCCTGCACGGGAGATTGCATTATGGTTCACATACCGCTTCACAATACCACGGATGAAAATATCGTCGTCTACCTCTTCTTGGATCGCAGACCTTACAGCGGGCTTCGATATGGCAAGGACTACATATGTTTCCATATGCAAACTACAACAAGAGCCTCTGCCCCAATGCGAAGGGCCGAAGCTCCATCCCCTCCACGACCGCGTTGCAAGCATCGACTTCAAACACCTCCTCAGCGACCCCGCCACCACATCGTTCCTCTCGACCTCCTCTACGCCCACATGTATCCGTTCCAAAACGAATGCCGCGCTGTTGGGCGGATTATCCAGGCGGGCTTAAACGGCAAAGTCGCGGTGCGTTGCCATGGCTATCTCACTGTCCCCGCTACCATGGAGGAGGGGCTAGAACAGCGCTTCCACATCGCCGCCTGAGACCGGCCTGGCAAGGGGTATGCGCACCCGAGCGCCCAGCGACGACTAGAGAAACAGACGCTGACGATTGTGCTTTCAAGCACGGAAGGGTGTAGGGTACTACTTGATTAGCGAGACCACATTGATTCATATTGGACAAATTCTTTTTCTTTTTCGAAGAATAAATAATGTAAGAATGAAAACGCGTGCGGCTAACCAGGAATGATTATACGAGCACTGGAAAATTCCCTATAGAATATTTCTCATGCCCAACTAGGCTTCTCACCGTGGAGGGGTACCTTAGATATCGAATAAATTGTCGTTATACGTTGCAGGCCGCTCAAAGCACACAGGAAAGATGAAACAAGTATTTGATGGCACTCAACGCTAAGTGGATCGCTATTCAAGAGGCTAGTATAGCTTTTATCTGTATATTACTGCACTGAGGTAGCAGTATTCCTGCGCATACTCAGGAAGAAAACAACGATGAGGCATAACCTTGAGTGTTGCAAAATGCACCTTCCTCGACCCGACTTTAAAATAACGATTAGAACGGAGTAGCCGCTCAAAAAGAGAAGCATAGTTGATGATCTGCTACTGTCACCGAAATGCAAGCCTGACGGTGTACTTCCATTGTTTCAAACCATGGAAGCCTAAATGAGATAAATGAATATCCAGCGCGTGAAAGACAAGACCGGAACAGTAACATAAACTCTTTGACGTGATCTTTCAAAAGTTGAAGGGTTGAACAAGCGAGGAAAGGTTGACTGCAGAAGGGCAATGAAACGCAAGCTCATGTAGGACGAGAGACATCGTCATAAGTTGCACAAGGCAAACTGTACGCTTGAACAGTATGATCAAAGAAATTACCTGTTAACCGCGTCGACGAGTCGCATGACATGAGTTGTCATGATCGATGCAACTGGAAAGCCTGGACATTGTACGGTAGGTCGGTGGTGTGGGGGCATGACACCCTCAAATGTTGGTTGGCTAGGGCGTAGGGTTGGCTGACCATGTCTGGACAAGGCATCATCCGACAAAACAGTCGCGTGCACCAGGACTTGAAGCATGGTTCGTCTTGATCCTTTTATTTATCTGCTCTCAACTGTCTGCTCTTTTATCATTCGGAAGACAAGAGTAGTAGGAAAAAGTAAGGTGCTGCACTGAAAAAGGGACCAATCGAGGGAATAGCGTAAGGCTGATTGCGACAGGCATATCCCGGCCCGGGTTTTGTTCCTGCAGGCTGCATCATCAGTAAAACAAATCTGAGACCATTCCAAGTCGCTGCTGCAGGTTGGCGGCGACGTTGTCGAAAGCACTTCGCTACGCTGTCTAGGCCATTGTACCTTATATCATGATCTAAACTTACCTCCCTAAGTCCCTGGTACTTGCTTTTGCCGCGCCCGACAATATGCACGGCCATCTGTCAGCAGTTCTTCTCTTTCTTACTTTCTTTGGCTATAGCAGTGCATTCCCTACTCAACAGCAACCGCTTATTGCGACATCTGCCGCTACTGGCAAGTCGGAGCTGCTGGACAGCTCTGTCAAAAGCAGGGGACTGCGGGGGAAGTTCTTGCACATTACAGGTACTTTACTACCACGTAATCTCTTGATCAGGGTTGTCGCTTATTGTTTTATAGATTTGCATCCCGACCCTTTCTACAAATATCATTCGTCTACAGAACAGGATTCGGCATGTCATAGAGGTCAAGGGCCGGCTGGCGCTTGGGGTGCCGAGACCAGCGATTGCGACTCCCCAATCTCCCTGATCAACGCTACTTTCAAGTGGATCGACGAGAACCTGAAGGATACTATAGATTTTGTCGTTTGGACAGGCGATTCAGCACGTCATGACAATGACGAGGAAATCCCACGGACAGACCAGCAGATTGTAGAACTGAACGAGCTGCTGGTGACTAAGTTTGTCGAGGTCTTTGGCAAGAACGACGATATCAACGACACAGATCCTACAAACGACTTTACAATACCGATTGTTCCGACCTTCGGCAACAACGACATCTTGCCTCATAACATCCTCGATCCTGGTCCCAATAGATGGACAAAGAATTACCTCAGCATATGGAGGAAATTCATACCCGAGGTGCAACGGCATGGTTTTAGCAGGGGAGGATGGTTCTTTGTCGAAGTGATACCGAAAAAGCTGGCGGTGTTCAGCCTCAACACTTTGTATTTTTTTGATTCCAATACCGCCGTGGATGGATGCGCCAAGCCGTCAGAGCCGGGGTATGAACAAATGGAATGGCTCAGGATACAGCTGCAATTCCTCCGTGAAAGGGGGTTGAAGGCTATCATGACCGGTCACGTACCCCCTGCAAGGACCGACAGCAAGCTTAGCTGGGATGAGACATGTTGGCAGAAATATACATTGTGGATGAAGCAATATCGAGATGTTGTTGTCGGAGGGTTGTACGGACATATGAATGTTGATCACTTTATGCTTCAAGACTCCAAGGATATTGACATAAAGGTGCTGAATGGGATCGAGGATGCTTTGTCCCGGACAGCCTTCGATGAAGACTTTACTACACAATCATCAGCCGATTACTTGACGGAGTTACGTGAAGAGTGGTCCAAATTTCCAGACCCGCCCAAAGCAAAGAAGAATGTGGCGATGATAATGGATAGTATTGACAAGATCGTCGAGCAGCATAAGAAAAATGGGAAGAAATCCAAAAAGCACAAGAAATCCAAACAAGAAAAGTTCTTCGACAAGATTGGTGGTCAATGGGCCGAACGCTACAGCGCCACCCTTGTTGGTCCCAGCGTTGTCCCAAACTACTTTCCTACCCTCCGGGTATTTGAATACAATATCACTGGCTTAGCTTCAAAGGCATCACCAGAGTTCCCAGAGTCTGAAGCGCTCGGCACCCAGGAGCCTGACTTTTTTGATCCTGGGCACGAACTATACGAAATAGTGACTGAAGGCAAAAATCGCAAAACATCGCCCAAAAAACCCAAACAGCCTCTCCCCTTACCCCCCTCCAAGTCTTCCCCTCCTGGCCCTGCTTATTCCCCCCAACCTCTCACCTTGCTCTCCTACACCCAATATTACGCCAACCTCACCTATATAAATGATGACTTCGTCTCCAACGCACTACCCGCCTCGCCCAGCTTTAATCCAGCCACGCTGGATGACACAGTTGACGCCGAACGCTGGCACAAAGGCAAACACTCTGGCAAAAACCCCAAGAAGGGGAAGGAGGAAAGAGAGCATGATGGGTTTGAGTATGAGGTTGAGTATGACACTAAGACTGATAAAGTCTACAGTTTGAAGGACTTGACAGTCAGGAGTTATATCGACTTGGCTGCGCGAATCGGGAGGTACAAATCTGGCGGCTCTCAACTCGATTTCTGCTTAGAGAGCCAAACGGAAGCGGAGGATGGCGAAGAGGTGGAAGCGGCGAAGAACAAGAAGAAGCACAAGAAACACAAGAAACACAAGAAGCACAAAGGCACCAACAAAGTCTGGTTTACCTTCATCCGCCGCGCGTTTGTGGGCTCGAGGGATGAGGACGAATTGCGGGATGAATTTGGGTAATCGACAGTACAAGCTGCGGTATCTGGAATCTGGCTCGGGGGTTAGCATGGCAGGGCGTTTCAGCTTAGATTTCTTTCGCGCAGAGATCGAGCGGCATTTGCGTAGGCGTCCCGGAACTTCCATATCCCCACAAGCATCAAGTATACTTACTTCAATCTCCTCCCACACTATCCAAGCATATGTAGACACACCCCATCTCGCACCCTCCATCCCCATCCCCCTCTCTCACCCCCAGCCTCCAAACACAAACCTCCTAACCCACCAACTCCCGTAAACCCTACTGAACCATCCGATAAATAGTACTGAAATTAGGCAAGGGGCCGATGGACAGTTCGTCCAAAAGTGGCCCGCCCGATCGAAAAAGCATACGTGAAAGACCCGAGGGATCCATTGCCAGTCAGTTATGTATTCTGAAGCCCCCCCTGAAAAGAAAAGAAAAGAAAAAATGTCTTGAAACGAAGAAACGAACGACTACTGATTTGGCTGGAAATATATATATGTATATATATATCAACTCAAACGAACGACGTTGTCCGAAATCATCGTTTATGTTTTTTTGGGGGGGGGGCTTATTTCTTATTATATCGTTCTGGTCAGATTTTGTTTCAGAGCTGTCTTCTTCTCTCTTTTCTCTTTTCTCTTTTCTTCTCTCTTCCTCTGAGCTGTTTTCTTCTCTCTCTCTCTCCCCCCTCTTCTTCCTCTTCCTCTTCCTCTTCCTCTTCCTCTTCCTCTTCCTCTTCCTCTTCCTCTTCCTCTTCCCCTTCCTCTTCCTCTTCCCTCCCGTACACAAAACCCGTACACAAAACCCGTACACAAACCCTGTATACAAACCCCGTACACAAAACCCGTATACAAAACCCGTATACAAAACCCGTATACAAAACCCGTATACAAACCCCGTATATAACCCTATATACAGTATATATATACTCTAAAGCCGCATATGTAAAAATAAAATAGAAAATCTGATTATGAGGTAGGGAGGAGGCTGTTTGTTGTGTTTCTGTGTGGGGGAGAGAGAGGTTGGAGAGGGGGTCGGGGTGGTGGAGGAGGTTTGGAGAGGGGGTTGTTTTTGGGGGTGAGTGAGTGGAGGGGAGGGGAGGGGGTTTGAAAGTTGAAGGGAGAGGGATATGAAAAAAGGGGTTGGTGCTGTTGGAGGTATGTACAGTAGAACGATGAAGAGAGTATGTACATAGCCGTGACGAATGCATTTCCAAAGAGCGCGAAATTGGACCCGGGGGGGGTTGAGAGGAGGTAGGTGTAGATATAGATATGGAAGCAGACGAAGAGATGGACCGTGGTGCAAGAAAGGGGATGTATGGGGTGCGAAGGGGGGGAGTGCTTTTGATTAACTGGGGGGGGGGGGATTAGGCAGCTGGACGAGATCTTACAGTATGCCTCTTTTACGGAGGAAGGAGGAGAAGAAAAAAGATGGTAGTGTGGCAGCCTTGGTGGTACATAGTGAGAATATCCGGGATGGGGGGTGGAGTGCTGGAGTTGTGGTTCTTCTTTCTCTTACAGAAACTGCGATCTTTGCTGGTAATTATACTTATGGTAGACCAGCAATTAACTCAAAGCAATATAGAAGCCTCAGCTAATGAATGGCATACCACCCTCATTGGACCAGAACGGGACAATGTTTTCAGGGAATCAGAGCTGCAAGAGGGTATGGGATATTTCGCTAGAAGAATTAGGAAACTACTTTTCTTCCTCCCGGTGAAGGAATCTCTAGCAGCCAGTCTCAGCGACAGCTTATCTGTGCGACTTCCCAAGCGGAAACCCGCTCTCCAGTCTCAGTTGATACCAGCGTGGTATACCACGGCCTCCTGCAATACTGAGATGGGTTGGATGGCTGGTATAAGCCATATACTAGCCCAGCTGTTGGATTTTGCGAAGCAGCATTCGCAGGCTCTGGTAGAGGCGGAGAGGGATATGGGGAAAGGGAGGATGGGTGGGGTGGGGTGGGGTGCTGGGTTCGAGTCAGGAAGGTAGTAGGAATTTGGGTCGTCTCTGTTTGTAGGGGGATAGGTTGCTTGGGATGGGGGTATCTGTCAAGAAGGTGTGAGTCTGGTTGAGTTGGTGAAGGGTTTGCACTTGCGGTCGACGTGACTTTTTTTGATAAAGAATCACTTTGAGTAAATTCCATGTCTTGCTCGTGCCTTTTGTGTCTCGGTCGTGCCTATTGTGTCTCGGTCGTCATTGATTTTTTATCGCTTTGTAGAGCATCACCTGTGCGGCGTTAGCTCTCTTCCTTGGGGATACAGTCCTCCATCGTTATTTTAGTCTCTTTGAAGCATGGCAGATGGGACGTCTGATCTGAGATTTGTAGGTGCCATGCGTAGGCACCATGGGCCTTGACACGACCTGGATAGGGTCTGGATATTGGAAGGTGAAGGTCAAGGAGAAAGCATCAGAATCGGAGATGAGAGATGAACGCGAACGATGTGCAGATTCACAGACCGAGCTTCGAACCAGACGAAGGTTGTCCAGCTAAGGCTGAGAACGTCTTGATCATGACTCCGTCGGCGGCCCAAGGCATTCTTGGCCAAGGCGCCGTCATAGTTCTTTCAATCGAGGTGACGGTGGGGTCAGCCAATACAGAACTCCAGAACAAGGCCAATTGCGAGTATATGCTGACGAGCCCGAGAAAGGAGAACCAAGCGTCGATCATCCACAATTGCATAATCCAGGTCAGAGTCCTCTTCCTCTCCTGAGGGACCCAGACCATCGCGTCCTGCCCAGTAGGCCTCTAATGATGTTAATTGGCCTGCTTGGAGACGTTCGGCCCGGTACTGAGTGTTTCGTGTTGTCGTTGCTTTTCCTTAGTTGTAGCCTTGGCAATCGTGTCCGCCTTGTGTAGCCTCTTCCAAACCGCCATCTCGGATATGTTTTCGTCAAGTCAGCCACTGACGACTTGTCTATCCGGTGTATGAGGTCGGATATCCTCTATTGTACACGCCTATTGGGGCTGTTTATGGCCTACAGCCATGGCTTGTTCTCGTACTCGCGAGTTTGCTCCATGTATCCATCTCACGCGATCGGCCATATTCCATCTCGGCCTCAGCCGTATGGAAGAAGAAACTCTACTCTATTGAGGGGTCATGGCATTTTAAGTCATCCAGCGAGGATTACAGATCGCCTATTGGCCTACCAAAACGGCATTTTCCAACCAACGATGATACTCCCTTCAAGCTGTACATGTTAGAACATTCTCGTCCCTGAGCCGTCAACCCCGACTTATGCATGTCGTTTTCGATCGCAAACTGAAGAGTTCGATCAAGCGAGAGGACGATCATGTCCCTTTTCGGGTTGTCGGATTAAAGTTCATGTGTTGCAGAGACAAAGCTAGAATCTCGTATTCCTTTCGGAGGAACAACTTTCAAACCACGCACTGAGGAGCCTTGTGGTCAAACAGGATCATAGTAGCGAATATCATTTATCAGGCGCTGTTAATCCGATGGCGTTTGTGGCTTCTTGACAGAACACTGTTTCGGTGCTTGTAGCCCCTTGGCACTTCTTGATCACTTTGCCTTGACACATCAGTAGTACATATCATGATGCATTCATTGGTCGGCCGTAGACCGTGGCGCCGCAAGTCGTTGACAGTAGCAACGCATTCGTGAACGGCTACGATCTATGGGTCAAGTATCACAAAAGAGCTTACCTTAGTTCGATCCATGGATGGCTCTTGCTGCAGTCGCTGTTGAACTGACATGTTACTTTAGCACGTGGCGGCTGTCATAGGTAGTACGCCCGCCTGCGCGGATGCCCCTGGGGCATCCCTAACCAGAATGCTGACGCTTACGCGTACAACAAGCGAGATGCAGAGAAGATGGTTGGTCGGCCGGTAACCAATTCTCTTTCTAGGGAATAAACACCCTGAACAAGGCTGCGTCGGAGGCAGAAGGTTAAATTCTCTCGGGTGGGATGTTGGGGACCCATGTCGGGTTTGTTCAAACTTACCAGTACTTCGTTCCCGATGTTGGTGGAGTGATTTCCATGGTCGGAACCAGCCACTTGCTGCCGGCCCTTGTAGCCATCAGACCCAGTGGTTGAGGTTTCCAGCTCCAGAGGACGTCGAGGCAAGTCCACGAAGAGAGAGCTCGCTAGCAATGCATGTCAGCAATACTACTTCGTACTAGTGGCAGAAGCTAGCGCATGCTTACTAACCGGGCACCAACGGGAGATCGTCTTCTATCCCCGCACCCCCGCACCTCCGCACTTCACTTGCTTAGCGTACCATACTTCGACCTCAGCAAGGCAATCATCAAAACATGGCTTGATGGCTTGATGGCTTGGAGCCTTGAAGACTTGAAGACTTGAAATTTTCGACCCCGGAACTGAAGGCACAAACTTAAACACCTATCAGGTCGCACGTTCTGACGCTGCTTATGGCGATTCCCCCGCATCAAGAATATTGTCTGTTCTTCCGACCAAGTCCTGTCAGCTGCATTGAACTCTTGGAGGAGGATCTGCAAGCCATAGCTCTTCGCCAGCTCTCATCAGCTCCTCGGAATGGAAGAGTCGAAGCGAGAGCCGCAGCTATACGTGCGCGGCGTGGTTTGGTATCCGATGGGATCGGAACAGCTGCAGGTCGTCAGAAGAAGCCCCTGGCGTCAGCCAAGAAAGTCGATGCTGCTCTCGGACCGGACAAGCAGGGAAGACATAGATCCACGTGTGGTGGTGTGGATAGCTGGATGGCATCGGGTAGGAGATGCGCATCTTCTGGTACAGCGGGATAGATCTGAATCCGTGAAGCTGTTACGTACTTACATATCCGTATGAGTTCCAGGCACGGAATATGAAAGTCAAATGTGAGATGACTGCAGAAGATCGATCGTAAGATCAAAAGGCAGACGGCAGCGCCTTCATTAATCACTCTTGTTGAACCCCTTAAAGAAGTATATAAAGGGTCCAACATCCTGCAAAACATCAGCAACATTCAGCAGACTCCCACATCTTTCCAACAGCCAAATAAGAAAACCACGCTCTTCAACTAAAATTTACTTCTTGTCTATCAATCAGCCAATATGCACTTCACCCAACTCTTTACTCTTACCGTCTTCCTCGCCGCTGGCGCCCTTGCGGCTCCCAACAACCCTCCTCCACCTCCAACCAAGCCATCTCACCCCCCTCAGCCAACCCAGACCATCGTCAACCAGCAGAACCAGTGCGGCAACAACGTCACTCCGTACTGCTGCACCTCCGACGGGAAGCTGAGCTACACCTCTTGCTATGCCATGAGTAGGCTTCTGCGATCGAATCTTGCCGGCTCTTGTTGTACTGTTCGCTAATCATCATGTTTGGAATAGGTGCCAGTTCCCAGTGCTCCAACACAGTTGTCTGCTGCAATGCCCAGAACGTGAGCGGCCATTTGTTCCTCTATAATAACCTTTTTCTCTCTTCCACGTCTCTCCCCACTATTTCTGTGGTGCTAATTCTCTCTAGAGCATTCAAGTCTGCATTGGCAACGCCAACGTCGTTCTCAAATGAACAATGCCAATGCCACAAGGCAGAGCTCTTCAAATGTCCCACTGTCGACAGCGACATGGCCTCCAGGTCTGCAGGAGACATTAGGGTGTCACTCATTTCGATGGAAATTCTTGCTGTTTGCTGTGTATGCTCGGTCATTCCGTGGGTTAGCGGATTGTTTCAACGCTCTTTAACGATGCTTGCAGCCTCGTAGCTAGTTATCAAAGCTTGTTTGCCCAACTCTACCAATTTTGGTGATTATCTTCGTTGTGAGCTTCGATATGATAACTGAGCGATTGCTGCCGAGAATTACTCTTTCATAACTGATCAGCCCAGGACCGGTGTCAGGCGTCCGCTAGTCAGCCTTTCTTAACTTCCTCCCGAGAAATAATTGAGTTCTCAAAGAGGATTACGGCCTGGTTTTCCAAGTAGAAGAAGCCGAATGTGGACCATACGGCAAGTCCTTACACGCATAGTAAGCACGCAGGAAGAAGGGAAATGTGTGAATCATTAAGAACCTGTGCATAGCCTTAGCATCATGTACAGCCATATGCCTATTTCAAGTTGTGAGCAATTTCACGCTCACCGAGTCCAAGCCCAAACTATCAGATACAAGTCTACCAGAGATCGCGAGCGGCCCTTGTGGTTCTTTGCCTCTCACTAGTCCCTTCTTTACATAGAATTAAACCCTGAGAGCAATCCTGACTCTCAATACCGGTATTTGTTGTCATGAGCACACGGACCATGTGAGCTACAACATTTCAATATCGATAGCATGTAATGATGAGCTCTTAACTTCTCATGTTTGCACAAGAGCTCCAGCTGTGACTTGTAAACACAACGCCCAACGGAGAATGTATAGGAATTAACAACGAAACATCTGGCTTGGGCAGAATCTCTAGAGTTTTCGTCAGACCTCAATGCCATCTTTTTAAACGGCCGAGCTGAAGTTTGTTTCTTGCAACTAAAATTCTCATCATTACCTGCGGACGAATCAACGTAATTAACTCGTAAAACTTCCGGCTGCAAGGCGGCTGGGAAGCATGCTCTCAAGTTGGCAACTAGCTGAGTTGGTAACAGCCACTTCTTCTTCCCATCTATACAGGCGATTCATCAAGCAGGTCGATGCTGGACTATGATTAGCCCAATGGCTATTCTCGAGGCACCGTCGTCCATTACCTGCTTTAATGGCTTCACCATCGCTTTCAGATCGAGACCATGTTTAGGAAAGCAGGGTTCCTTTAAGAACATCGTACGGGGAATCTGAGCAGAAACCGCCGCGAACATCGCCGGAGCCTTGTTCAAAGAAAAAGATCTGTCACATCTAGGCTTGGCTAGTCTCGTCAGCGAGCTTCATTTTACTACTCACATATTATTGCGTCGAAAGCAAGCCTTACAGAGCGTTCACACCGTGCTAACGTTTATAGCACCCGACTCAGACAATGTAGCTCAGAAGGCCCTCATTTTTGCGCGCGTCGAAGTCGGCGTGAAGAGATTTGGCACCAAATGAATGGGCAGCGTAAGACCCTCGTCTTCTATCACTACTCATGATGAACTCTGATGAAGTGTAGATCTGATGATTGTCTAAAGGTGTGTTTTCTACAGTAGAAAGCTATCTACGTTTTGTGCCGTGATTGGCGCTAGCCCCAAATAGGCTAGCGAGTGGTGTACTATGTTCCTAATTAGGAACTATGTCTCATTGAACGACTACATCTCCTGCTTCTACTATTGCTCCTACTACAGCTCCTATTGCTTCAACAAACTCATCTGACAATGTGTCCCAGAAAGAGCGAGTCCGCCCCAGCCTTTTACGCCTTCAAAGACGACGTTCATGCGCACCTTTGCGAACTCAATGCGGGGATAACCGTCCTCGAGTACTGTCTCCTCCCAGCGTTTTGATATATGACGGTCAGATGAAGCATGTGCACATGTATATATTGGTTGAAATACTGCATGTTGGCAATCCCCGCCTATAGGGCTGGCAGGGCTAGGGGCACGCTAGTAGAGTTTTCACCTTCTTCCTTCTAGATAGACTCCTATTCAGCTTCAACCTACCTACCAAATGCCTCCATTTGACCTCGTACCATCAGTGGTGTTTACATGAAGCATTGCTCCTCTAATGTTTGTTGACGTTCATTATCCCAGCCTCAAAAACGATAAAGAGCGTCATTCTTAACCTACAAGTACGATGACAGACATCATAATCGATCGATATGGCCGCGAGAGAGCTGACCAGGCCTGCTATGTGTTCACAAAATGATCATTGAGCAGATCAATCGTTGAAATCATTGATATAGATATTCATTCTAGCACGATCCTGAATTCAAAGAAAAAGAACATTAAATTTCTTTTAATTGAATGTTGTTTTGCAGCAACTTTAAACTTAAAATAATATAAAGAGAAAATACTGAACGTCAAACTCGCTTTCACCTGAATGCTAAAGAGATCTCGGGCAGCCCATGATTATGTTCACAAAATTTACAGTTTATTTATAACGTCAAGGTCATACCTTTATTCTGCTGCAGGTTCATTTGTTCTCTATTGTCAACGATTCTATAACAAGGTTCAAAGTTGATCACTCGCCTCTTTCAATCTTTAAGCCTTCAACTGCCTTGACCTTTCAAGCTTTGGAGAAGATCAGCAATAGTCAGAAAAGTCTCGAGCATGTTCACATTGAGGAAATATCATTAATAACGCTTGTCGAAGCTGCCTTATGTTACGATCCTAGCTACGCACCTATGTTGGTAGCTATGTTGGTGGCTATGTTGATGACTATCGCCGGCCGCTCGCCGCTAGGCTATAGGGTTGTTCCGAGGCCAACCCTATTCAGGGTTAGCTTATGTTCTCCTGAGTCATATAGATAGCCGGCTCTTCCCTTCTAGATACTTTCCTTCCTTAGCATTTATATACTCGTTACATTACACCCATATGACTCGCTCTATGCTGGCCCCTAACACCTTACTTCTTGAAGAAATCAGCAAGTCTTTTAAACCTCTCTTCTTACTTTCGTGTCTAATCGTTCACATAAATACCATTATAGAATGGCCATGTGGCCAAACAGCGAACGGAAGCTCACGTTAAAGTGGCCAGCTTCCACAATTTCGATTTGTCTATGTAACCACTTGGTCACATAGACAGTTCACAATAACGCGAAGCTCGTGATCTGTTACTCGCACGACCAGCTCGCAACCTCAAGCATAGCTCTTCGTCGCTCATTTTATTGATGTAATTGCACAATGTACAACTGATCTACGAGATATACTGTCTAGAATTTTGAGTCGACTGCTTGCAGCAAGATTTCCTTGAGCTTATCTGACTGAATATGAAAAGTGAATTCAGATTACAGCGATTACTAGAATAAACAACAGTGTGATTTTTTAGCTCTAAAAGCCTGTTTCACGCACAGAGCTTTTTCATACTACATACATCATCAGTACGACTCTATATGTATCTATATACATAGATAATATGTTGTGCTTCATAGTCTTTGACTGCATAAGCACGTTAAAATAAAGAAACAAAAAATTAAAAAATATTGAATTGAGTGCACTTTATATCGAAATATTATCTCGTATGCACGAAGTTTTCGCGCACACTGAGTTTTCATGCACGCTAACTATGACTAATTATCTTAGTGCTCTTTTTAGCACGCTAAACTCGATACTATCTGTAACTAATCTTTCTACTCGTAAAGTGCACAGAAACTCGAAAATCTTGTGCATACTTTCGAATTAGTTTTTAGTGTGTCAATCAAGCATAAGCGATCTAATTTTAAATAAACAAACCACATTTCTACTCAACAGAACTACTATTAATTCTACCTCATTACACTGTTACATACTCTCTATCATGTCTCATAATAAGAGATTTACAATGAGAACAGCTAAAACGAAAGTCTTGCGAGTCAGCAAGTCAGATCATCAGCAAATTCATTCAACAATTAAATCTGCAGCAATGATTCTGAGCGAGATCTCGAAAAATTCTTTACTTTCTATAGAAAAATCTTTAGATCTCAAGTCGAATACAGTGCATTATATAGTCAAAGATGCAAAGAAGAAAGTTGAAGATAACAATCGAAAGCTTCTTGATCAACGCAATTTCGAAGACGTCTTGCGATCAGATAAATCTTGCATTCAGAAGACAGCGTTGTCTCTATCTCAGCGTTTAATTCATTCAGATAACAGAGTCTTGAGATCATAGTCATAGATCAAAGTTACGCTCTTCTCATCGATTGTATCACTTCGACGTTGCTCAAGATGAACGATATCGTTGACTTCAAAATGTTGATGAGAGATAGAGAAGTTGCAAGAGAGTCTATATACAGTAATGTCAGAAGAGATGAAAGAGAAAGAATAAAGAATTTTGATGAATCTATAAACAAACTGAAATCTCTGAGTCATGTGATCTGAATAGCTTCAAAATTTACGAAGGCAGCGACAGCGATAATAGTAATTCTGATGAAAATGAGACGATGAATAGACTCAAATTTGTATGTGAAAGATGCGAGATTCTCGCTTATGCTTGATTGACACACTAAAAACTAACTTGAGAATACAAGTAGTGTTGATTGTCTCTAGCTTGCAATCTTAAATATCATTAGTGAAGATAGATATATATCTTATGTACAAAGTATAGACTGTAAGTTTTGTCTAATTGATAAGAGCTGACTATAATATCTCTAAAATCTTGACAATTGATACGAGCATCTAAAATCTGTTCTGCATCTTTAAGTGATATACAGATCAACATGTCTTACGCTAAAACTCGGCATATCGTAGATCATTTCGATCAAAGATCAACATGTCTTAGTCTCTAGCACTATTGTAGTTTAGCTTTGATGTCTTCTAAGCGAGCGTAGTTTTCTCATCTTCATACTTTCAAACCTTTTCTATTCGATCATCATCTTGATACTATTCATTCAAACATCAAATACGCTGTAAGTCATGTTTCAATGCGATTTCTTCAAGAGAAACATCATCGCATACACATACTTCAATTTCAAGTACTGCGCATCGCTTTTCAGCATTAACAGAATATTAACAAATCACTAACACATTATACAATGCTGATAATTAATTGTCATTGTATTAATATCTTGTTGCATGTTTTGATGATAATCTTGCGATTTAATATTATTGTTCTTCTTAATGTATTGTTAATTTGTTACTCAATTTTTGTTTGAAATTAGCATCATATAAACTTTTCATAGTGAACAAGTTATTATTACGTTAGCATCTGAATATATTGAGGCATGATGTACTTCTAATAGCATAGCATTGCTAACACAATGCTATCTTATTAGTAACTCGATATGAATTGATATATTGAACTCGTCAATCTCAAGCAGACTAATTACTTGAATCTGTCATCATTTGTATTGAATGTAAAGAAAAATCAAAATTTCATATTACTAATTGATTGCTAATATATTAGAAGGAAAAAAATGAGATAATTGTGCACATCTATGAGTGTTTTTGTAGATGAAATATGAATATCACGAACGAAAACGAAGAAATCGTAGAGCTATGTTTTAGAAAGATAAATTGTCTGTTTATCTTGTTATCAATTGATTATTAATGTGTTAGAAATTGCTCTTCTTTCAAAGAGCTTTCATTAATCATTTAAAGACTCATAAAATCTATGAACATGTATGATCTATTAATGTTTTTTTGATATTCAAATACTAACTTGTAAAGTCTTTCAAAGTTGAATCATCTCGCGCTGAATCACTGTCTACAGATGCAAAATTTTAATTCGAAAGTTTGTATTAATAATGTATTCTTATTCTGTTATTAATAAAATAATCAGAACTCATCAAATCTTGAAAAACTTACGCTGAGAATGAAGATGTTACGTCGCTTTCTGAAGTATTATTTATTTAATCTATTAATATTTAATCAATAATTAATTGTGATTTAGTCGAGACTCAAAATTCAATTTGCATCTGTTGCTGTCTTGCATGCTTCAAAGTTACTAAAACGTTTGCATACAAGAAACGAAAACGTAAGTTATTGCTATTTGATTGCTAATATGTTTCTATTATATTTGCATGAGATTGCTATTCAAGATTAGCAATCTCATGTTATTTTGTTGCTAATATATTTCTAATATATTTTCATGTGTATGTTTTTAATATGTTTGCATGAGATTGTCAATGATGATTCGCAATCACACAGTATTCTGTTGCTAATATGTTACTAAATCATTAGTTTTTCATCAATAAAACTCGACAGACGCTGAAAATTAACAACAAACAGAAGTGTGACAACTGTCGCAAAAATGAATTCTCAAAATGTAAATGATTGCAAATTTATTATTATCTTATTATTAATATATTATTAGGTTTCATCTCAACTGAGTGCGAATTTCTCGCGAAATTTGAGTCAGAGATTTATCAATCACTCAAGAAAGTCAGAAAAACAGTTTTTCAGTCTAAGAAGAATGAAGATGAGAATCAAGATGACATGAAGATTAAGCAGAAGAATGAAAAGAAGAAAAAGAATGAAGAAGAAGAAGAGAATGAGAAGAGAAATGAAAAGAAGAGAAAGAGTGAAGAAGAAGAAGAGAATGAGAAAAGAAGTTGAAAGCAAGATGTTGATAAAATATCATTCAATGAACTTTTATTATTGAACATTGAAGAGACTAATCATTTACTAACAGAATAGAAATTTATTGCTTTTGAAGCATTTGCATCAATAGTTTAGTTAGTTAACTACAATCAATTCAAGAAGATACTTTTTGCAAAATCATGTTCATATTATATTAATAATGTGTTATTAAAATATTTCAAGAAAACTTCAATACTTAACATACTATTATATATTTCTGTTAAAATCTTGTTTATATTATATTAATAACATATTTGTAATTTATTTTTGCTTACTTATACTTGATTAATACGTTTACAAAACTAAATTTTCTTCAAGTTTATGACTTCTTCTTCTTCTTTACTCTTTACGATGTCAATAGAAAAAACTGTAAGACTTTGCTATTATTATTTTTTTTTTAATTCTTACTCAATTCAACACTCATTATGAATTTATGCAAGATTTTATATACTGTGGCGAGCGCTGCGCTAGCGCAGCACTCTTTTCGCATCAAAAATCGTTTCTTTTTGCGCTTCATATTATAACTGTTCTCAATGCAAGAAATTTATGAATCTGTTTCTTCTTTATTTTCTCTCTCTTTCATTTAATTCTTTAATGATGTCACAGCTTGAAATTGATTCAGTATGCTCGTTGAGAGTATCATTTGAATGATCATCGTTGCTGCATTCATGATTTCTAAGAGCTTTCTCAAGTTCATGATGTTCTCTTTTCATTGCATTGCTTTTTATTCTACTTTTCATCTGAGACATGTTAATAAAATGTGCTTGATCAACATTTAATCTCTGTTGCACTTGCACATCATCATAGCAACATTGAATACTCATTTCTCATGTAGAAATTGATTGAAGTCAATTTTTCTCATGTGTAACTGCGTCAATAATGTGTAGACTGATCATCAAGTCGAGTTTCGATATCAATCTTCTGACTCGACTCGAGTACTCGATATCAATCTTCTGACTCAATTTGAATACTTGATTTCAACATTCTGACTCAATCTGATATTGATTTCGAGTTGATACTCGATTCGAGTTTTCGATTCGACTCATCAAGAAATCGAAAATGACATCAAATGTCAAGATTTACTATTTTTGAATCTATTACGTCATTATATTTGAAAGACTTACGTGAAACAAATGAATCTATTTCTCTTCTCGTTGTTTGCATTACCTTGTTGCATTATCAATAAAATATATTGCAAGATGTCTGATTCGAATAAGGCATATGAATTATCAAGATCTTCGATCGAGAAAGAATCTAATTTCTCGATCGTTCATTCATCTACTTTCAGTAGTCTTCATTCTAATGAATTTGCAAGTCAAGATTCACGAAACATCAATCAGAATTTCATTGAAAAGAAACGAACTCTTCAAGAAGCGATGAATAGAATTCATCGCGATACTTCTCTTCTAATATTAAGAGAGAATAATCAGTATGTTGAGTGAAGTGCTGATATCAATGCTCAATTTCAACAATGATGACTACAGATGTTTGTTGACGAAAGTGTCATCAACAAGACTCAAAGAAAGATAGACAATTCACTTTGAGCTAAGAAGATCGAAGTAAATAAACAATTCAACATTTGAAACAAGTTTATTCAAATGATCTTGACGTTGAAAGAATATTCTAAGATTTCATGCAAGAATTGTCTTAAAATTCTAGATCATTCTACGACTATTGATGAATCTAGTACGTTCAATATGATCAAGCATCTCAAGTCAAATGCTTGTCAGAAACGAAAATGATTTAACTCTCTTTCACAGCTCGAGATATTTTTCGATCGTGTAAGTTCAATATGATAATGCAAATAGATAATGCAAAGTTGATGTATTTATAGAAGAAAAGTCATATCAACTTATTATCTCAATTCAATCAACAGAATTGAGAAAAGATATTGTGTCAGATCTTCGTTGCATTGAATTTGTCTTTTCAAATCATTGAAAACGAGCATTTTCGACAGTTACTACAAATGCTTCGTTCAGAGATTACTTTCGTTCATCGCACTAAATTGTCAAGCATGATTTTCTTGAAATATGATGAAATTCGTGCAAAGATAAAGTAAGACTTAAAAGAGTCACGACAGATTTCTATTGCGTTGAATGCATGATTTAGTTCTCAAAAAGTCGCTTATCTGAAAGTTTTGATATATTGAATGAATGCTACATTTCAATATCGTGAACATTTCATTGAATTTACGTCTCTTCAAGTTGAGCATACTGATTTTCATTTGATGCAAGAGCTGTTCAAGATTTTGAATACATACGACATTAAGAACAAGCTTTTTGATGTTGTTATCAATAATGCAAGCAACAATGACACTTTAAAGAAGAAGCTTGAAAGAGCGCTCAGTCGACGTGACATTTCATGAAATAGAGCACAAAACTCGATATCTTGTATGACTCATATCATCAATCTAGTGACTCAAGAGTTTACCAGAGCTATTGAATCAGAGACTTTGAACAACAATTTCGCTGTGTCATTAGACGATGATCAAGTCGAGAATGTAATCACAAGCAATGATCTTTGCACTGTTGTCAAGAAGATATTTATCAAGTTGATAATGCAAAAAGATAATGCATTTACTAATCAGTGAAACAGATTCGCGCTCTTACTATTGTCATCAACAGTTCTTCTCAACGAAAGCTTCGCTTTCTAAAGCTTCAAGTCACAAGATCTCGAAAATTGATACAAGACATTTGCATTCGCTGAAACTCTATTTATTTGATGCTTCAACGTGCATATCAACTGCGTGACATGATCGATATATGAGTCGAGAAATTCTTGACAGATGCAAAAATTCAAGCTATTTGATTAAAGAAGAACGAATGATCACTAGTATTGCTTGTTGACAATATGTTAAATTCTTTCTACGAGCTAACTCTGATTGTGTCTAGAATCATCAATGTTGACATACATTTAGAATTTCGAATGTTTGATGCTCTTTTCAATCATCTCAATGTTATTGAGACGATAGTACGCGATAATGCATGTACTTCACAAGCACTTGTTCTTCGAGCTTGCGAACTAGCTTCTAACAAGCTTGCAAAGTACTATTTCAAGACGAAGAGCAAAGATGAACTGATATACAATCTCGCTATGATTTTAGATTCTATTCAAAAGCTGAATTTGTATCAAGATTGAGACGCAAATGAGAATAATTCTCATTTTTATTACGACAAGTACAGAAAAGAGTTCAAGAACTATTTTCATCATCATTATGAAGAGAAAACTACAACTGCAGAAGTCAGAGCGCAAGTGACTAGTGATGTTGATCAGATAATGCAATATGATAATGCAATTGATCATTTGTTAACAATACTATAGTTTGTTGTGATGATTACATGAACTCTTCTTCAAAGAACTCAACGTCGCTCTGTATCTGTTAGTGAAGATGATCGATATCTTTGCACTGACGTTATTGTTGAGAAGTTTTCAACATGAAAGTATTGAAGAAACAACGTCTCGAACTATTCAAGATTGACTCAAATGACTAAGAATGTTCTCTCATGTTCAATATTCTTTATAGATATTGAATGAACATTTAGTCTTGCAAGAAGAGTTTGCCAATGAAATCAATCACAAATGACTTCAGAATCAGTTGAACAGATAATGCTTCTCAAGTATTATAATCGTATCATGAACTTGAATTCTGAGAAGACTATCATCGAAGCATGAGATATTTATCGCAGAGAAGAAGATGAAAATAACGCGATTGATGAATCTGATGATTCTTTCAAGACAGATTTGCAGAATGTTTTATGTTCTATTAATGTTTAGATGTTCAATATCATTTCATTTGAAGTTGCTTTTGCATTGTCAATGTATGTAGTATGATAACACAGTTACAAGATAATGCAAAGAGATAATGCAGTTCATAGAGTGTATTGCTATGCTAGACAACTTGATCTGATCAAGATATTGCGAATGCTATTTTCATTAAGCACTCAACTGAATCTTGAGATTATGCATCAAAGTTTTCATGAGTATCAAATCTCTCTGCTGAAGAATTACTCGCTTGACATGAATAGCAAGAAGATTTCTATCTGCATATGTAAAGCATTATATCAGTAAATGTTGTAAAACATCAATGATAATGCAAATGAGTAATGCACTTACTGACAAGAAATTCACATAGAAACGCTTCTGTGATCTTCTGAAGAGCAAGCAGTGTCGAAGTCTGAATTTTATAGTTTGCATCGCTCATTTTCTGACTCATCTTGTTCATATCAATCTCATTCTGCATGATTTTGCGAACTATTCTTTCGAATGAGATCTTCGATATCAACAAATTCGCATCTCTCTGATAATGATGTATCTCTTGAAGTGCAATGATTTCTGACTTTCATTTTCTCTTTGACTGTCGCGATAAATTAGCTGTTGATAGCTTGATGCATTATCTGTTTGCATTATTTTCTGAATTCTATTGATCTTGCTTTCAGATAGAATCTTTAAGTCTGCTCTTAATTCATTCGTGATTCAATTATCTGATGTCATATCATCACGAGTTGAGATTCTCAAATCATCATGCAATGCGTCTTTAGACTTTCATTCTAAATCAAGTCTGTCAGCAATGCGTAACAAGAAATGCATTATTTAAATGCATTATCTGTTTGCTTGCAACGAGTCATGATGTATATCAACTGACAATGATTTGAAAAATTGAGACTATTGAGTTGAGTGAGAGCAAAGTGAAGTACGATGTAAACAAGAGATGATGTGTAAACAAGAGATGATGACTGTTGACTGTGTTTATAGTAGAATCAATATGATGAATGTTTTGATATTAGCACTAATATGATGAATGTGTTGATCGCAGCTCTAAGATGATAAATAAATTCTAACATTCAACTCTAACTTTAATTTTACTTACATCTCATCTTACATCTATTCTAATTCTAACTTTATCTACGCTTGATGTTTATTCTAACTCTAACTTTTTCTACATCTCACATCTATTCATTGCACTCATCTATTGTGACTAAGTTCATTAGAAAAAGCACTTCAACATCACTATCAGATAAGAAGATTGTTATGCATTATCTATATGCATTATCATTGAGACTAATCAAAATCGCAGAATGTTCAATCTATCAATCAAGTCGCAGTCAATTGCGAGTAGAAATCATGCGATGAAATGAAATGAAGATCAGAAAACTCTTTATATTAAACAAAGTGCAGATCGAATGATTCTTTATAAACAACTCATCAAATTGAGAAGCATCAGCGTCTATCAGAAAGTCATCAAAGCGAAGCAGATGAAAATGAAGAACAATATGCAAAATACGATCACGAATGATCGAGTGAAAAAGAGTCTGCATGATAATGCATTTGAGTAATGCATATGTGTTTCAAAAGCTGATTGTATAATAGCTCAATGCTTCGAGACGAATTTGATGAAGAAGACGAGAGAGAAGAAGACTGCGAAGCGAGCGAAGCTCGAAGCGATAGTCATGAAGACGACGTTCAATACTACTTCTACTGTTGATGTATGTACTGTGTTTGATGTGAAAGACAAGACTAATGTATGCATTAGACTATTGCACAACAAGATGAACTTGGGAAAAACATGTCAAGATACATGATATCTACTATTGAACTAATTCAGCAACGCATTTTACATCATGAAGAATTGAATGAATTGAAGATGATGAACGATTCAGATGTCATACAAGAATTCGACAAATTCATAAGCGCATTTTCGAATGAAAAAAATGCGATTGATCGAAAGATAGTTAATTCACTAGATTCATCAGATGATGAATCTGACAATATCATTGAGATTGACGACAATGACAAGAAGATGAAATTTAGCAAGAGAGATGACGATGCAGATATGATTAAGAACGAGAACGAGTACGAGAAGAAGTATGAGAAGAAGAAAAAGAAGAAGAAGAAGAAGAAGAAGAAGAATGATGAGATAATAGTGATCTCAGATTAGCAGTAGTAAATGAACAAGCATGAATTTTCTTCAATCAATTGCATTATTCTGTTGCATTATCAGACACTCAGATAAATATTAGTAGTACTTCGCTTCATGTCTTGACGAGTTGAGTCGAAAATTTCGAGTCGATACTCGATCTCAATCTTCTGACTCGACTCGAATACTTGAGTTGAATCTTCTGACTTGACTCAAATACTTAAGTCAAGAATTCTGACTCAAATCGAGTCTTGACGAGTCAAGTACTCGACTCGACGCGATCAGTCTAATAATGTGCTGTAAGACTTTGCATGATTTTTGTGCAGTCACAGATGTCAATGTGTCATTTTTGATGTTAAATATTGAAAATGAGCTGTGTTGAATTTCTCTTTTCAGACTACTCTTCATGTTTATTTGATTTATTTCTGTATGAATGTCAATCTCATCATCATTTCAGTGCGCTGATGCTCAGTCAGCAATAGAGACAAATCATGTGCATCATCAGTCATCTTGTTCATCACTTCATTTTCAAGTACTTTTGCATGTCTCGTCACTCGATGTAGCTTCAGCATGACTTCTTAAAATCAAATGCTCTCATATGCAATCTGAACTCATTGCAGACATGTTTGATCTTTTGTTGATATCATAACTTTCATTGCTTTCAAAAAAGTTTAACTATCACTATATACTTTGTATATCTTTTCATGATACTTTTGATTCTTTGTCATTACATCTGCAAGATGTTTCATTCTTACGATCAATTCTTTTAATTCTTCATGATGAGTGATGATTAAAGTCAATTTTTTCAATCTTTTACTTAACTCTCAGTTAATTCTCATTGCAGTCGTTGTAACATTCTTTTTACTGTCGTTATCATTTGAGTAAACTTTTTGCTTCAACATGAATGTGTTGAAACAATGTTGACTTATTGACATTTTCTTGTTTGTAACTATAACTATTCTCAATGATTCTGATCAGAAAATCATCATGTAAAAATGATTTCACTTCATCTTCATCTGTTTAAATGTTTCTTTCATTCACTTTTGTTTCAGCTGCAAAGATGTCTTATGCAGCTTTGATTTTCAATCTCTTTTGAGTATCAAGTCATTGCAAATTCAATGCATCATCATCTCAATAACTTTATCTGATTTTCAAGAGTTCATGTTCATTATCAACTTTTATATCAACTTTCATAAATGAATATTTATTAATGCTGTTTTTATTTCTATCTGTAGAATCTTTGTTGATATCACATGATAAATTTTGATGATTTATCACAATGTTTTTTCTTGTATTGATTTCAGCTTAATGTTTAAATCTTTTCAATGATTCTTTACTTTTTATGACATGTATCATATAATGATTTCGTGACTAAGCAGAGAGCATGTCATCACGAAGTATATTTGCTTTCTCATCATCATTGATGAATCTCAAGTAAACTTGATGATTGTCTGCATGATCTTTTGTTTAATCACTAGTTTTGCTTCAACATGATGCATGTAAATCACTCATTTCAGCTTGAAGTTCAATTGAACTTTCAAAATTCTGATATCTGATTTTGAGTTAATTTGATGTTTCATCAGCTTTACATTAATGTTCATATTAAATCACTTAAAAGTTCTCATAAAGTGAATCAGCTCATGCTTTGTCTTTGAAAACTTGATGTCATGCATTTTTGATCACTGTTTACATTTATCATAGATCTCGTTAAGAACTCTGTAGTTACATTTCATGAACTCTTCATATGTTAAAATATTGACATCGTTTATGAAATTTGTGAAGCTTATTCTTAATCTGATGTCATCACATGCTTTTAGTAAGTTCATGTTGTAAAACAAATATAATATTAATGATAGCAAAAAATCTTGTGATATATCAACGTTCACGCTACGTTTCATCATCATGTAATCATTGATTGTGATCATGATGCGTCAATCTTTCAGAAAGTTCTTCACAAATTCAAAAAGCAGTCTGAGAACTCTTTTTTTTTCATGTCATGCAAGAATCTGCTATGTGCTACATTATTAAATGTGCTCTTTTCATTTAGACTCAGCAGTGAAACTACTCTTCTTCTTATATCACTTCATATAATGTATATCTTTTCTATAATCAGTTGCAGAATTGTATTTGTTGATCTGTGTTTGCAAACTTTCATTTGAATATTCAATATTGAGTTGCATGCTTCTATAATGTTTTGCAGACGTTTAAATATAATGAACTTCAATATTTTACTTAACATGTTGAGTAGCACAATTAATCTATATATCTTTACATTAAAGTAATTTTTCTTATCTGACTTTTACATCACTATTGTGATTATGCTTTTGAACTGAGTTAACTGTATTCTCTTCTGCAGACATTTTTCAAAAAGAGAGCGTATTTATTCTGATGTATTATCAACAAGTCTGCGCATTATTTTATTTATGTATTCTGTGTGTTTCAAAGTCTTGTTGAGCATCATCTTGTAGATGATTCTCTTAATCTTACAATGCATCAGCAAAGCATCATTCTTAATCAAGAGCAAATACTTGAAGTTTTTTGTGTTCAACATGAAAATCTCAGAAGATGATGAAAAGTGAGTTTAAAACATCATCTTCATTTTATTCTGCGCTGTAATAATGATGTTGAAGCACTCTGACTTGATCAGAAAGAGAATTGTCGCTTGAATCAATGTGTCTGCGATTGCATTTCTTGCTTATTTCGCAGTTTTGAACAGTTCTCTCGAGAATTATTCAACATTCTGCATGATTTCTTAATATTCACTGTGTTTCCGTTTTCTGATGATCTTGCTCTTTTTGTCACATGCTTAAATGTACTCTGTTCAATCATTGATGATTCAACAGCTTTTTCTCATTCATTGCATGCTTTTGATGATTTTCATACACTTCTTTATTCATTCTGCTTTGATCATTTCATGTGATCTTGCTCAAAGAGTGAAAATCTCAATGATCTTCTTCAATGCATTCAGCAATTGCTTAATGTATTCATTTATACATTAACATTTCATCTCATGATTCAACAATAATTTTGACATTTGTTCTTTCAAAGTATTGATGAACTTCTTTTCATTCATTGTCTTTCAGTTACAACGCAATTTTCGCGCTGACTCTTTGCAGACTCTGAAATCTATAATTGTCTGTATTGACAGATGATCTGAAAAGTTTTTCATTTCTTCATCAATTTCACATTGTATTAATTGATTCATAATATCATCTGTCGTGAAGATCAGATCTATTGTCATTTAAAATCTTTGATAATTTCTCGTAATCATGTCTTGAAATAACATCAACGATGCATTAACATTTGTGATCATTTCAATTAAATCATTTGATAATAAATGTTATTTTAAGTAGAATGATTTCTCTCATGTGAAATGATGCAAATTGAAGTCTTCTACAAGAATGCATTCTTTCGACATGTGTAACGTCTTTTCAATGTCTGAAAGACTTTCTTTTTCATGAATAACTTCATGATTTCTGAATGATGAATTGTATGCTTCGTGAATGTATATAACTTTCTGAATCATCTGTGTATCATTTGTTAATGTTTGTAATGTAATTGTGTTTACATCTTTGAAGTATCATGTTGAATATCAGATGTTGCTGTCAATTTTCTTGTTTATGTAGAAATGAATTTTATCTTCATTATTCTTCAGCATGAAGTCAACAATTGCTGAGCAGTACGCTCTGAAATTCTTATCAAATCATCAGAGTTCTTGAAGAATCAAAATGTCATAATTCTTTATTTTTTTCTCATGTAATAATGTTATCATTATCTTTTCTCTGAACTTGTGAACGTTGTACTGTAGTATTCAAAACTTCTTTTGCTGAAATATTAAAGTTTACATTTAAAGCTGTTTGATGTTCTCTTAAGTGTTTGCAATGTGCTTACTTCTTTTATAAAATCTTCAAAAGAAGATGATACTGAAATTGATGTGATTAATGTTGACTTTGATTCATTTGTTTTTAACTTCTTGACTAAATGATTCAATATAATGTTTTCGAATGTGATGATCATGCTGAGCAGATGATTTTTATTTGTTGAGCATCTCTGTTTTCTCTTCAAGTCATTGTTTATCAACAATCTCAAACTGATAAATGTCTCTATGAACATCTTCGATGTCATCGCTTTGAGTTCTCTTTGTTCTCATACGACGTGATATAGAGATCTGTGTTTCATGACTCTCTTTATTCTTTCTTTTTTAATCTGTCGTTTATGACATTAAGAGTCAAAGACTCTGTATGTATCTTGATATACTTCACATTTTCACATGTTTCAAGTCTGTTTATGAAAACAATGCTTCGAGTGATGATTTAGCATGCAGTAAATGCATCTTTGCTTGTTTCTGCATTCATATATTTTATGATCATAGTCTTGATACTTTAAAAATTGATGTGTTCTACAATTAAAATCATAGAACTGCGTGATTTTTATGTCGATTTCATGACATACTTTCTCATTAATTAGCTTGTTCATCATCTCAGCGCTGACTATGCATATCATCAACAAGATGTATCTCTTTTGTTCATTATTCTTTGTGAGTCACTTGACTTTCTCAATCATCATCTTCAAATGTATGTCTTTGTTGATCTTGATGAGTGCTTTCGCTCTCTTCTTCTCTATGTCTTTAGACATTTCTTCGATTTTAATTTCATGTATCACTATCTTGAAACTGACTTCATGCAGACTTGCATTCAATGAAATCTTTTTGATTCAAAAATCTTTTTTCTTCAATATTTTCTTACTGTCTTTGATCTTGACTCAAAATATCAGTAAATTTGATCATCTCTTCATAGTCTCTATGTTCTTGTGTATCAATAACATCTCGTCGACGTCAATTTCTTTCGCTCATCTCACTATGTTTTCTGTTTTTGTTGTCATGATTCTCTTGATCTTCTTTTTCTCTTTGATGAAGATCTTAATTTTAAATTTCTTGCAATGATTTTGCACTGATGATGCAATGTCAACATTGAAAATAAGATGACTTTCAAATGATGTTGTTGATTTTTTGTTCGCTCTCTTTGCTCAGTTGTCAACGCATCTTTTCTTCTTCGTGAACTTCTTTTCAAGTCTGCTCGTTATCTTTTTCAATTTCTTCAGCTGATTCTTCATGCATTGATTGACAATTGATGCAGCGACGCGTTAATGCATCAGCTTTTCTATCATCTTTGTCAATCTTCTCATCTTTCTTCAGAGCATCAACTTGTTGTTTCTACATTCGTTGAGTTCATAAAGTACTTGCAGCTTGTTCAATTTCTCATGTATATTCTTCGTCTTGATTGAATTTTTCTGTGAGATAGTGATACTTACTTCTCGCTCACTCGCTGACGTTACGTTGATGATGCTCATCATTTGCTTCTGATGATCAGAATGAAGCATAAGCATCATGTTAATGATGTTCTATTGTCAAAAGAAATTGATGTCAATTTAATAAGATTTTGAGTTTCAATCTTAAGTTAGTCTCAGAAAACTCTTTTCTTATAAAATAGTTCGCTATTATTTTAATACTGTAATATTAATATTTAATAAAAACTTGAACGTTATTTCAAGTATACTACTCAATCAGATGAATTATTCTTTGTGCAATACAATGTATGAAATTTAACTATTTAATATTCTTTTTCTAATTTTCTATTAATTTAATACTAAATTATTAGTTCATTGATGTTATTGTTAAATCAGATAAAATCTTTTGTCATTGCAATCTGTATGAATCTCATAATGAGACGAATTCAGATAATAAACAATATCAAATGTGCTTTCATAAAGTAAATATTAATTCATGCTTATTATATTATCAACTAATAATTAATTATATAGAAATCTTTTTCTACGACATTTGCACTTCATATGCATGTATGTCAGCAGCATTTCAGATATCATGAAGAAAATCGAGAAAATATGAAGAATAAAGATCATAGATCTTTGAATGATATTATTATATTGCTATTATATTTTTATATCATTGCTATTATATTGTTACTATACTAATATGAATAGAAATGTATCATAAATGAGTTGATCATTATGAGAAAATTGTGATGAATACAGCTATGATGAAAACAGCTGAAATGAAAACAACTATGATGAAAACAGCTGAAATAAAAACAGCTGAAACGAAGATAACTGAAACGAAGAAAACTCAAAGATAAATGATAGCTAAATATTAATTTGTATTTAATATAATATTAACTTCTTCTTATTCAATTTCTTCTTAAATCTGCTTTCATCTGTTCATTCTGTAGTTTCAATTGATTAATCTCTGTCTTCTTAAGTCGTATTTTCTGTGCTCAACTTTCTAATTTCATTTATAACAGCTGATTCTGTATTGATTATTGCAATGAACTTATTTGTGAAAATCTTCTTACGTAACGACAGCGTTACTGAAAGTGAAGAACTAGAACGTGAACTCAATCTAGAAGTCAAAGAACTAGTTGCTAATGAACTAGTAACTCATTGAGAATGAGTTAATAATCGATTACGACTTGCTCTTGAATCGCGCTGAGAACATCGCTCTCATTTATCGTCACGATGTGATTCTGACAATGATGATATACTTGAGACTTCTGACATTTCATCGTCAAATTTCTCTTTCTCGTCAATAATCACTGTAAAATGAGTCATTTGTTTTCTTTCTCTATCATGAAAGACTCAAACATGACGTTGAATCTTATGTTCAATAGTAACTTCATCTTCTAGTTTACATTTTATCACTTTTGCATTTGTTAATAAGTTAGTATTTATTTATAAATAAATTATTACAGTTTTATTAATAGTTTATTACTCGCTCTTGCTAATGATTCTGTTCATCGCTGAGATATATCAGTCTGATGATAGAAGTGTTAAATACTAAAGTTTTCAAAAGTCTTTGCTTGCTCAACATTGCATTTATCAAGTTTCATTTCACTGATATTATGTTAGTATTATATTTTGAAAATGTTGATATTAGCTTACTAAAGAACTGCTTGAAGAAGTTTCAACGGAGTATTTTAGCTATTACTCTTAAAATGAGTGATTTCATCTGCATTAATATTCTTTTGAATAGTATCAAAATCATTAACATTCATTAATGTATAATGTTGATTTAAATTTGCGACAACATAGCAATATTGTTTATGTTGAACTCAGACATGAATGATTTTATTCTTTGTTTCATCGTAAATGATTAATAAATCATCAATATATTATTAAAGAGTTAACAATGAATTCATAACTTACTATCAATTTGATGAAGCATATCATAGTATTTTCCTCAACTGTGAGCATGATAAATTGACTTCATTCAATTATGAACAAAGTCATGATGTTGATTGAGTGTATCAGCAACTCGTAGAACTTCTTGATCGAAGTGAATTCAACAGTAAACAATAGCATATTTTATATGCATTTGTCAGAATCGATGATGTTGCATGTTGATATGAGCTAAATATCTTTCAAATTCTGTATCAATATATTAGTATCTTATTAGCAACAGATTCATAAAAAGTTATCAGCGTATTGCTTTGAATTCATATTCATCATGATTATCAGTCAGTCTTCATCATGAATATGCTTTCAACGAATCTGACGATGAGTTTTCTTCTCAATAAGCTCAAAAAGTCGCGTAAATAAATCACAATACATCGATGATGTTTCTCTATTTACGAAGATTCTTGCGAAAGTCATCACTATAGAAAGATTATTAACAAATCACTAACAAAATAGCAGCTAAATATCTTTTCTCATCTTTTCAACATATGTTGCAAAAACAACTTCATTCATGTTTTTCGTTTTTACTCTTTTGAAGATCATATTCATCTTGAAAGTTCTTTGAAAGAACAAGAAATATGTCTGCTCAATAAAGAAACAGATTATCATTTGATTAAAATCTTCATTGTAAATTTGTTGAATATATTGATAATCTTTTTCTAAGTGATTAAAATGATATTCTTGAACGAGATCTTTGAAGTCACGTTCTTCAGATCAGTAATCAAGACGAGTCTTGTATATCATAGCTGATATTCGATTCATGTTAACAAAATCAACATGTATTTCTGATATATGCTTTTTATTGTGTGTTCGACAGAATTCAATGAGTTGAGAACTTTTCAAGAAAGCAGCTAAACAGTTATTAATCATATATTAATAAGTTATTAAATAAATAGTAAAATACTAACAATGAGTTAATAATGATGAATTCATCTCTTTAATCAAATTCAACACTCAATTTAAGAGCTTCTTTGAAGAAGTGATTGAAGAAGAAGATGAATGAGTATGAATTTCATGAGATGTTAGAATAACGTAAGAAGTAGTTTCAATATTCTTGAGAATGATATAATTGAATTTCACATCACATGTTTGATGTTGCAATGCGTTTGATCTCTGAGCATGATCAATATTTTGAGAAATGTTAGCATTATAATAGAAACATGATACTAATATGATCTAAATAACACTTGTCACAGATTAGTCATCTTGTATTCGTTCGTTCAACAACTTCACATGTATCAGATATATCAATATAGTCTCTCTTGAACAGTGATAACAGAAAGAACTGATCTATTGACTCAGATTCTATGACTTTTCTTGATCGAAAGTGTTTCTCGTTAGAAACTTGAGAATTGATGCATTGAATGAAGAACAAAGAATGATTGACAAGTGTCTAGAATAATATTAATATAATAATAATATAATATAAATCTTAAAATAATATATTATTTTGTTTACATTATGTGCTGCACGATGCATTGTAGACAAGCAGCTAGACTTTCGATCTGAACATGCTCTTTCTGTTTGAAATAGATGCATTGTTTCAAGATATTGACTGAATTTATTAGTTATTATTTCAATAATGCTTATATAAAAGTGAAATACTATCTGATAATTAACTATTGTTTCTGATTTCAAGCATTTTGCTGCAAATTTGTTCTTGTGTTTTGAAACAATTTTCAAGATCATTCATTAATATTCAAATGATGATGATTTCTCAACTCATTTGTAAAATATTGACAATGCATTATTCTTGTACATCATAATTGATATCAAGATGTCTCAACATTGTTGAAAAAGAATGAGCGAGTGTTCATGTTTACATTGAGAATCTCATGACAGTAGCTAATCTTTTAGAATCGTATTAGAATCATATTAGTAATATGTTATTCTAGATGAAATTACATAACTATGATGACTTTTTCAGATCTTCAATGATTCACTTTTTACTGAAATAATGTACACAACTTCTTTGAATGAAATGTTTGAATACTCAGAAAATGAATCACTATTGATGATTTCATTTACAAGAAGACTTCTTTCTCGATCTGCAGTAATCAAAGTCTTTGAAATAGTCTCAAAGATCAAAGTGATCGACTGAATTATATTAAAAATTGATTATTAAAAGATTGTTAATTGATTATTGATCTAGAAGTATTTTCGACTCAATGCATGTTTTGATCTCGTGCACATTCTAAACTCAATTAGCAACTCATACTTTTTTTATTATTATTCAATCATCATTCATAGAATCAAATTGCAATTAATATAAAGAGTTGTCGATATCTATATGAAGTGTTACGATCCTAGCTACGCACCTATGTTGGTAGCTATGTTGGTGGCTATGTTGATGACTATCGCCGGCCGCTCGCCGCTAGGCTATAGGGTTGTTCCGAGGCCAACCCTATTCAGGGTTAGC
>JAABUI010000139.1_pt1 | contig 102440 bp, 108 predicted proteins | sample 5559111 | NCBI WGS metagenome assembly JAABUI01 (sample SAMN10711870, study PRJNA513365) | rock metagenome | isolation source: Antarctica rocks | place: Antarctica: Victoria Land, Buttleship Promontory | reverse complement strand
CCACCACCGGCAACCGGGCCACCCCCTTGCGGTCCATCACCGCATGCACCAAATCAATATCCGCCGGGGAACGCACAAAGGACAACGCGATGAAATCCACCCCCAAATCCAGGGCGAACTCCAAATCAGCGATGTCCTTGCCCGACATCGCCGGCACCGACACGTTCATCCCCGGCAACGACAACCCCCTGTGGTTGGAGACCTTCCCCCCTTCGATGACCCGGCACACCACGTCCTGCCCATCGACCGCGGTCACCTGCAGCTGAATGTTGCCGTCATCGACCAACAACCGATCACCCGCCTTCGCGTCCGCGGCGAGTTGCCCGTAGGTGGTGGACACCCGATCATGGGAACCCACCACATCGGCCACCGTGATCCGCACCTCCTCACCCGTGGCCCACAACTCCACACCATTCCCGAAATTACCCAACCGAATCTTCGGGCCCTGCAAATCCGCCAGCACCCCCACCGCCTTACTCGTGCTGTCGGATGCGGCCCGCACATAGGAGTACATCTGCTGGTGATCAGCATGCGTGCCATGACTGAAATTCAGCCGAGCCACATCCATCCCACACTCCACCAACCGCCGCACCTTCTCCGCACCATCGGTAGCCGGACCCAACGTGCACACAATCTTCGCTCGACGACCCACGGCTGAGCTGGTGGCGGGATGGCTGGCCTGCGACGTGCGGGTTGGGGTGATGCGGTCGGCCGGTTCCGGCGACTGCCACCACCGCAGCACGTCGGACCGGACTTCTCGGGTCGCCTGGCCCATCAGTAGCTGACCCTGTCTTCGTTGGCCAGCCACGCGTCGAACGGTGCTACTGCCGTCGGCATGGTGACGCCGACGACCTCGGTCGGCCACAGGGCGCGTTCGGTGGCGAAGAGCTCGTAGAATTCGAGGTCGTCGAACCCGCCCCGGGCCGCATCGTAGCGGTCGGCGGCGAAGACCACCCGATCGAGCCGGGCCCACAGGGCCGCGGACAGGCACAGCGGACACGGCTCGCACGAGGTGTAGAGCACGGCTCCGCTCAACCGGAAGTCGCCGCGCTGCTGGCAGGCCTGCCGGATGGCGGTCACCTCGGCGTGGGCCGTCGGGTCGTTGTCCCTGGTGACCCGGTTCACTCCGGTGGCCAGAATCTCACCGCCCGCCACGATCAGCGCTCCGAACGGGCCACCGCCGTCGACGACGTTCTGGGTGGCCCTGGCCACGGACTCGGCCAGCCAGTACGTGTCTTGTTCGCTGTTAGTCGTGGTCTCGCGTGTCATGCCTGCTGCTTGGATAGGTCGAACCGTTGGGTGTGTGAAGTGGCGATCGGGTTCGCCTCGGCCACCAGGTCCTCGAACCGGTGATTGGCGATCTTGGCGATCTCGATCAGGGCCGTTGCGTGTTCCTGCGCCGGAGAGTTCTCCATCCGGTCCCATCCGTTGGACAGCAGGCGGTCGCGCTTGTCGATCTCCCGGACGCACGTGATGAGCGGGATGTCGAACTGTTCGCGGTAGGCCGCGGCCAGCGAGCCGAACGCGGCGTGGTCCTCGTCGTTGAGGCGGGTCAGCCCGATCGTCGACTGGTCGCGTACCGAGTCCTCGTGCTCTCCGTCGGTGTCCAGGTCGCTACCCAGGTCGGGGTAGAAAGACATCAGATCCTGCTGTTCGGTGTGCGATCCGGAGAACAGCGCCTCCTGGAAGGCGACTCGCAGCTCATGGGTGTCGGCGAAAGGGCGCTGGCCGTATGCGCGCTCGGCCGCCCACGAGGGACCCTGGAACAGGCGGCCGAAGGTACTGACGAAGTCCTCCCGGCTCATCGCGTTGACCTGGTCGAGCCGGATGACCCCCGCGCCCCCCGGCGACCCAGCGACGGCCGGCCCGAAGTCCTTGCCAATGTGGTGGAAGACGACGTTCAGGACGATGGCGGCGATGCTGCCCAGCGTGATCCCGGAGCCGAAGATGACCTGCGCCCACCCGGGTACCGCCTTCGCGACATCGGGTTGGGAGGTGACGAAGATGGCAAGGGCGAGGCTGGTACCGACGATGATCACGTTGCGGTGATCATGGAAGTCGACCCGGGACAAGGTCTGGATGCCGACTACGGCCACGGTGGCGAACATGGCCAGGGCCGCGCCGCCGAGCACCGGGTGCGGAATGCCGGCGACGATGGCTCCTGCCTTGGGCAGCAACCCGAGGATGATCATGAACAAGCCGGCCGTGGCGACCACGTACCGGCTCTTGATCCGGGTCAAGCGCACCAGACCGACGTTCTCGGCGAAGCAGGTGTACGGAAATGAGTTCAGAATGCCGCCGAGGAGCGTAGCCAGGCCGTCTGCGCCCAACGCGCGAGAGACGTCGTTCTTGGCGACCCGCTTTTCCACGATCTCCGCGGTGGCAAAGACGTCACCGGTGGTCTCGACCGCGGTGATGAGCATGACCACGATCATCGAGACGATGGCCGCACCGCCGAAGCGGGGCCACCCGAAGTAGAAGGGCGTGGTCACGCCGACCCACGAGGAGTCGGCCACCGAGGTGAACTGCGCGTCACCCATCGCCCAGGCCACCAAGGTGCCGATCACCAGGCCCGCGAGGACGGCGACGGTGGCCATAAAGCCCTTGAAGATCCGTTGGATCACCACAATGAGTGCGAGCGTGCCCACGGCGTAGAGCAGGTTCCTGCCGCTGGCCGGGTTGGCGGAGGCGGCACCGCCCACCGCGTCGGCCGCCGCGACCGGCAGCAACGCCAACCCGATGATGGTGATCACCGATCCGGTGACCACCGGCGGAAAGAAACGGATGATCTTGCTGAATAACGGCGCGATCACCAAAAGCGTGAACAACCCGGCCACGATGACCGAGCCGTAGATGGCCAGCAGGCCGTCGGTGCCACCGCCTGCGGCGAGCCCGATCGCGATCATCGGCGAGACGGCGGTGAACGTGACGCCCTGCAACAACGGTAGTCGCACCCCGATCTTCCAGAACCCGACCGACTGGATGATGGACGCAATCCCGCAGGTGAACAGGTCCGCGTTGATGAGGTGGACCAACTGGCGCTCGTCGAGCCCGATGGCGCTGGCGAGCAGGATGGGGACGATCACCGCCCCGGCGTAGAACGCCAGGACATGCTGGATGCCATAGACGGCGAGCTTGTGTGCGGGAAGCACCTGATCGACGGGATGTTTGACGGAGTGTTTGCGGGGTGCGACTACTTGGTCAGTCATGGGGCACCTTCTACAGATGTGTGGTGTGAGCCGGCCGGGTACGACGGGGCGTCGCTGTGACTCATTGCACACTCTGGGCGCCGAGGTACCCCGGCAACTACCCGCAGAACCACCAAGACAGGTCGTCCGGCGATGGGCAGTGTTGTGCGATCGCACAGTCTCCCGAAGACCCCGGTGGATTAGTGGGACTACCGGGCAGCGTGCAGCCGCTCCCGACGCAGCGCGTCGACGTCGGGCATCGGCAGTGGGGCCAGCTCGCCGCCGACGGCCCACCCCAGCAGCCGGTCGGCCAGCGCGGGGTTTCGGGCCAATACCGGACCGTGCATGTACGTCGCAATGATGTGCCCCGCGCAGGCGCCCTCCACCGGCGCGCCGGCTCCGTTGCCGACGCCGTGCACCACCTCGCCCAGCGGTTGCGCGTCAGGCCCGATGCTGGTCGAGCCGCGGTGATTCTCGAAGCCGGTGATCAGCTCGTCCGACCAGTCCCCGCCGGGACGGATGGTCAGCTCGCCGATGGTGCGGGTGGGCGCGGTGATCGTGGTGGTCACGTCCAGCAACCCCAGCCCCTGGTAGCCGCCCTCGAGCTCGCCGACGTGGTGGCCGAGCAGCTGCATTCCTGCGCACACCGCCAGCACCGGTCGCCCCGCGTCGATGGCCCGCGGCAGCGCGGTCTGCCCGGCCAAGAGCGCCGCCGCGGTGCGACCTGGCCCGTCCTCCCCACCGCCGAGCAGGTAGATGTCGCACTGCTCGGGGATCGTCTCGTCCAGCCCGACCTCGAGTACGCGGGCTGGAATGTTGCGCCACTGCAGGCGCCGCGCCAGTACCTGGGCGTTGCCACGGTCACCGTAGGTGCCCAGCAGGCTCGGGTACAGCGACGCGATGGTGATCTCAGACGGCATCGCGCACCTGGCCGATCAGATCGCGGAACGCGGTGTAATTGGCAAACACCTCGACCTCGCCGAGCGGGGCGGCGCGGAGGGCATCCAGGGGCCGAGGGACCGTCTCGTGCTCCACCCCGGCGTAGCTCAACCGCACCGAGAGGTCGTGGCAGCGCTCGCCGGTCGCGATGACGGTGCGCCCGGCGAGTTCCTCGAACGGCACGTCCCACAGCCAGGATAGGTCGCGTCCGTCCGCCTCGCGGCCATTGATCGCCACCACCACCGGGGTTTCGGTGGCGCTGAGCATGATCAGGTTCTCGGTGGCGCCTGCGGGGTTTTTGGCCAGCAGGAAGCGCAGCTCGCGCTCGGCGAAGGACACGGTGGAAAACCGGCCCCCGACGGGCGCCATCGAGGCGAGCACCGTCATCGAGGTGTCCGGGTCGGCGCCGAGCACACCCGCCGCGGCGATGGCGGTGACCGCGTTGAAGCGGTTGAACCGCCCCGGCAGCTGCACCGTCATGGGCGCCGCGCTGTCGCCGTGGCACAGCTCGGTGTCGTTCACCGTCCAGCCCGGCTCGGGCCGCGCCAGTCCGCACTCGCAGCGCCACTGGCGTCCGTCGCGCACCAGCACCCGGGCGCAGCGCGGGCAGGTGGTGGAGTCGTGCAACCACAACGCGTCGCCGCTCACCCACTCCGTCGGGTTCACCTCACCGGCCGCGGACACCACCACGGGGTCGTCGGCGTTGGCAATCACGGTGCACTGCGGGTGGCGGCCCAGCGCGGCGCGCAGCTTCGCGTCCAGGTGGCTCACCTCACCGACCCGGTCGAGCTGGTCGCGGCTGAAGTTCAGCAGGATGAGCGCGGCCGGATCGGTCGCGTCGATCACCGCAGGGACGTAGGGCTCGTCCACCTCCAGCACCGCGAACGGTGCTGCTGGTGCGGCACAGAGAGCCGCGACGAGGCCGTCGGGCATGTTCGCGCCGTCGGCGTTGGTGGCCACGTCGCCGAGGCGGCGCAGCAGGAGTGCCGTCATCGCCGTGGTGGTGGTCTTGCCGTTGGTGCCGGTGACGACGACCACCCGACGGCCCGCGGTGAGCCTACGCAGCGCGTCCGGGTCGAGGACGAGCGTGACGCGTCCGCCGATGATCCCGCCTGCGCCCCGTCCGGTGCGCCGGGAGAGCCAGGCGGTGGCGCGCCCGGCACGGACCGCCACCGCGGTGCGTAGCGGTGGGCGCCGAGTGGGGGCGAGTGCGGTACTCATCGCGTCCCATTATGGGGCCCGTGGCTGTGCACCGACTGAGACAATGCTGACAGGCGCGCCGCGGGGTGCATCCGTGCGGAACTGCAGGGCGAGGAGGTCGGGAACGTGCGAGTAAAGCTGCGGCCGACCAGCTGGGGGGTGCGCACGCGGTCTGCATTGGCTGCCGCGATGGTGGTGGCGGTCGCGATGGTCATCGCGGCTGCCGCCCTGCTCCTGTTGCTCAAGAGCTCGCTGGAGTCGTCCTCGGACAGCGCATCGGCTACCCGCACCAGGGACATCAGCCGACAGCTGGTCACCGACGCACCGGCCGAGCTGGATCCGGTGCTGCTGGCCACTGACGGACGCAGCACGCTCATCCAGGTGGTGGACGCCGCCGGTCGGGTCAGCGCTGCCTCGCCGGGTGCACCGCAGAGCCCCTTGGCCGGTACCCGTCTTGGCCCGGGGGTCGAGCAACAGCTCGGCCGCTACGACGTGGTGGGCAGCTCGGAGGACTACCGGATGACGGCCCGCGGAGTCACCGGGCCGTCTGGGCAGCTCACGGTGCTGGTGGCCGCCGGACAGCAGACCACGGAGCACACCCTGACCGTCGTCGCACTGCTGTTGGGTGGGGGCATCCCGCTGCTCGTGCTCGTCGTGGGCGTGGCGACCTACGCGCTGGTGGGGCGCTCACTACTGTCGGTGGAGCGGAATCGCACCCGGGTCGCGGCGATCACCAGTGCCGATCTCTCCGAACGGGTCCCCGTCCCCGCCGCGCGCGATGAGATCTCCCGCATCGCGGAGACGATGAACGCCATGCTCACCCGGATCGAGGTCGCCCATGCTGCCCAACGTCGCTTTGTGGGGGACGCCTCGCACGAGCTGCGCAGCCCGCTGGCGACGGTGACCGCCGCGTTGGAGTTGGCCCGCGACCGCCCGGAGGTGCTCGACGCCGCCCTGGTGTCGGAGACTCTGCTGCCGGAGGCGGTGCGGATGCGGCACCTGGTGGAGGACCTGCTGCTGCTCGCCAGTGCCGATGAGCGGGGCTTGTCGCTGCACCTGGGCGATGTGGACCTGAACGATGTCGTCGACGCGGAGTTCCGCCGGCTGCGCGCCGGCTCCGAGCTGCGCGTGACGGCGTCGATTCATCCGGTGCGGGTGTACGGCGACGCCGCGCGACTGGCCAGGGTGGTGCGCAACCTGACGGACAACGCCGCCTGTTACGCGCGCAGCACGGTGCATCTGCAGGTGTTCCAGGAGGGCAGTCATGGAGTGCTGATTGTCTCCGACGACGGCCCCGGCATCACGCCGAGCGAGCGCATCCGGGTGTTCGAGCGCTTTGTGCGACTGGACACCGACCGCGCCCGTTCGGCGGGCGGATCGGGCTTGGGCCTCGCGATTGTCGCGGAAATCCTCACGGCGCACCACGGAAGCATCGAGGTGCGGAACTCCTCGACGGGCGGTGCCGAGTTCCTCCTGCGCCTGCCCGGGCAGATTGTCGAAGATGCCGTTCACGGATCGGTCTCAGGAAAATCACAGTGATCTCCCCGATAATGGGTGCTCCGTCCCGGAAAGGTCCTGTGCATGCCCCCCAGCTCGAGCCCTCGTGCGCCCCAGCATCGGCGGCGGGTGCGCCGCTCGCATTCGCGCGTGTGGGTGGCGCTCGGGCGCATGGTGGCGGTGGTGGCGTCCTTCGCGGTGGTGGCCTCGACGGGCGTGGCCTGGGCGACGCTGCGCGACCTGACGCAGGGCATCACCACGTCCAATGCCCTTACCGGTGCCCCGACCGGAACATCGCGATCCAAGGACGGCTCGGTCAATATCTTGCTGGTAGGCCTGGACTCACGGAAGGACCAGACTGGCAACGATCTGCCCCCGGCGATTCTCGATCAGCTACACGCCGGTGACGGCAGCGAGGGCGGCTACAACACCAACACGCTCATCGTCATGCACATCCCGAACGACGGCAGCACCGTGTCCGCGTTTTCCATCCCCCGCGATGACTACGTCCCCGTGCGCGACATCCCGAACAACGACCACGTCAAGATCAAAGAAGCGTACGGACTGAAAAAGGCCGCCACCGAAGATGCGATGAGCAAGCAAGGCGTCACGGATCGGAAGACCCTGGAAAACGCGGGGCGGGAAGCCGGTCGGACGGAGACCGTGCAGACGGTGCAGGACTTCCTCGGCATCTCGATCGACCACTTCGCCGAGGTGAACCTGGCCGGCTTCTACGACATGGCCTCCGCGCTGGACGGCGTCGAAGTGTGCCTCAACCATCCGGTGCAGGACAGTTACTCGGGGGCGGACTTCCCCGCGGGGCACCAGATCCTCAACGCCGCGCAGGCGCTGGCCTTCGTCCGCCAACGCCACGGGCTGACCAACGGCGACCTGGACCGCACCCACCGCCAGCAGGCGTTCCTCGCCTCCGTCACGCACAAGCTCAGCAGTGCGGGAACCTTCACCAACATCGGCAAGCTCCAGGGCCTGCTCGACGTCGCCAAGCGCGACGTGGTCATCTCGGCAGGCTGGGACATCAGCACGTTCATCCAACAGGCCACCAACCTCACGGGCGGCAACGTGCAGTTTGCGACGCTGCCCATCGAGCGCTACGGCACAAAGGACGGTCAGGACGTCAATATCGTGGACGTCGCCAAGGTCCAGAAGGAGGTACGCGTGGCGTTCGGCCTGGAGCCGGCTGCGCCGCCGACCCCAGCGGCGGTGCCTGCACTCACCTCCACCGTCGATGTGCTCGACGGCGACGGACGGCCGGGGCTGGCGACCGGGGTCTCGGAGGCGTTGGTGGGGGCTGGCCTTCCGGCGGGAACCATCGGCGGCAGCACCGCGGTCACCACCGCAGTGAGCTACGGGCCGGGCGCGCAGCTCGACGCGGCGGCTATCGCCTCGTTGTTGGGCGGCGTGGTGGCTGCACCGGATCCCGCGCTGCCTGCCGACCGGGTGAGCGTGGTGCTCGGCAAGGAATTCGTCCCCGCCGCGGACCTGGCGCAGCGTGCCGCGGCGCTGAAGAACCCGCCGCCCGCCGCAGCGACCACGGCGACCGATCCGGCCGGCCCGCAAGGTCTGCCGGTCGACGGCAGCGGCATCCCGTGTGTCGACTGAGAATCTGCGCGGTTAGGGCGCCTCGCTGCGCAGCCGGTACCCGATGCCGCGCACGGTCTCGATGCTGCTGTGCTCGATCCTGGTGCGACCCCGCGGTGCGTCCAACTTGCGCCGAAGATAGCCGACGTAGACCTCGACCACGTTGTCATCGCCCTCGTAGTGCGCATCCCACACCCCGCGCAGAATCTCCGCCTTGGTCATCGCACTGTCCTTGTGCCGCAACAGGAACTCCAGCAGTCCGTATTCGCGGGGGGTGAGCGCCAGCTCGTCGCCGGCCACTGTGACGCGTCGCCGTGCGGGATCCAGCGCCAGCTCGCCTGCGGTGAGGACGGCAGGCCGTGCGGGCGCACCCCGCCGCTGCAGCGCGCGCAGGCGGGCGATCAGCACGATGAAGGAGAACGGCTTGGTGAGGTAGTCGTCTGCCCCCAGGTCGAACGCATCCGCCTGGTCGTACTCGCCGTCCTTGGCGGTGAGCATCAACACCGGCGTCCACACCTCGCGCCGCCGCAGCTGGCGGAGCACGTCATAGCCGTTGAGTCCGGGCAGCATGATGTCCAGCACGATCACGTCGAAGGCGCCATAAGTGCCACGGTGCAGGCCGTCCGGCCCGGTAGGCGAGACCTCCACCACGAAGCCCTCGGCGAGTAGGCCGCGGCGCACCATCTCGGCCAGCCGGGATTCGTCCTCCACCACCAGGACCCTCATGGTGCAGCACCTTTCGACGTCTGGTGGGTACATCCACCGGCATCCAGGCTACGGGCGGGCGGGGGGTGCGGCGGTCAGCACCCTGCAGCAAGTGTCAGTGCGACGAGCACTCCGGTGAGCACCTTGTGCCGCGCGAGTATCGGCGCCACAGCCGCGCGGATCACTCCTCAGCGGACGTTCAGCGAGCGTGGTGCACGCTGGTGGCAGTCGAGCCGAGCGTAAAGGGTTTACAGAAATGGGCAGCAGAGCGAACACGCGTGGCCGGGGTGCAGGTGGGCGCGGCGATCAGGATGGCGCCGCGCTGGACGCTCGCCTGCACCCACGGCGAGTGCCTGAGGTACGGCTGTCACCGCGCTCATCGGAGCGCTGACGGCGCACCATGAGACGCGACCTGATCGACGCTGGCGCCGACCAACGCAGCTACCGTGCGCGGGCGGGCGCCGCGGCGGATTCAGTACCCCCTCGACCCCCGGTCCGACCGCACCGACGTTGGGTGCGCCGCCTGGCAGCGGTAGTCCTCACCGCAGTCGCCACCCTCACCACCGTGCTTGCCGTGCTGTGGGCGGTTACCCCATCGGTTGGGGATGCGGAGACCCGCATCGCGACCCGCCTGGCCGCCTATGGCGCCCAAGACCCCGGCGCGCTGCCGTACCGAACCCTGTCGGGGTGGCGCTCATCGCCACCGAGGACGCCCGCTTCCGCGACAACCCTGGCATCTCCGCGGCCGGGGTGGCCCGCTTCGCCCTCAGCCCGGTGATCGGCGACCAAGGAAGTGCCACCCTGGAACAGCAGCTGGCGAAGGTGCTCTACACCCCGGAACGCCAAGACTTCACGGCCCGCGTCGAGGACGGGACCCTCGCGTTGAAGCTCGACGCGCACTACACCAAGGACCAGATCCTGGAGATGTACCTCTCGGCCGTGTACTTCGGTCACGGTTTCTACGGTCTGCCCGCCGCCGCCCGTGGTTACTTCGCCACTGCCCCGGCGGACCTGAGCTGGGCGCAGGCCAGCATGCTCGCCGGGCTGGTGCAGGCACCCTCGGCGTATGACCCCTACGCTCACCTGGACTTGGCCCGCCGACGCCAGCGTCACGTGTTGGACCAGCTGGTGGCCACCGGCACGCTGACCGCGAGCCAGGCCGACGCTGCCTTCGCGGCACCGTTGCGACTCGCCGGGTGATGACCACGCCCGCAGCCGAAAGAACTATCACTCGGCGCGGCCCTGGCTCACGTCCGGTCGAGCAGTCGGCGGATCTCAGCGTTGACCCGCGGTGCGTCCTCCACTGTGGACATGTGTCCGACACCGGGAAGCTCGATCAGCTCGTCGAGGTGCCCGTCGTGCTCGAGTGCCTCGGCGAGCCGACGAGCGTGTCCGGGTGGGGTCAGCCGGTCGGCGCTGCCCACCAGCACCGTGGTCGGCACCCGCAGATGAGTCAGCGAGTCGCGGAGGTCCAGCCGGGACAGCGCCGAGCCCCATTTGCCGCGGGCCCGCGCCCGGCACCCGAGCACGATCTCCTGGCAGAACGCGACCTGCGCCGGCGATGCCTGTGGTGACAAGGCCACGTACTGCACGCCACGGTAGGCGAGCGGGGATGGCCTGCCCAATGGGGTCGGCATGCCCAGGGCGCTGCGGCCGACCAGCTCGACCGCGCGCGGCCACCGGGTGGGCAGGCGCACAACGAGCGACTCCGCGAGCAGACCATCGACTCCCGTGCTGGCCAGCAGCGCGGCACCGGCCCGGGTGGCGACCTCCTCCGGGTAGCGCCCGGCCCAGGCCACGATGCTCATCGCACCCATGCTGTGTCCGACCAGCACTGCCTGCTGCCCCGGCTCCAGCGTGGCGTCGAGGACAGCTGACAGGTCGTCGGCGAGTACGTCGGGGCCGTACTTCCCGCGGCTGTTGGCACTGGCCCCGTGGCCGCGCTGGTCGTAGGTGATCACTCGATAGTCGGCGCCCAGGGCGCGCACCTGCGGGTTCCAGTACCGCGTCGAGCACGTCCAGCCATGCGAGAACACCACGGCGGGGGCGTCTTTGGGGCCATGCAGTTGCACGTTGAGCCGCGTCCCGTCGGCGGAGCCCACCCAGCGCTGCTCACCGGGCACGTCGGGATCGGTCAACGACGGTGCGACGGGGTCCGCTCGTACCGCGGCGGCGCCGGCTCGGGCCGTGGAGAGCCACAGCGCGCCGGTGAGGGCACCGCCCGCGGTGGCGGCCACGGCCAACGTCTTGCCCATCGTGTGCGTCCCATCGTTGCTGTGCTGGCGTACGATCCTCGGCCACAGTACCGACCTGTCACCATTGAACGTGACACTCTATGTGGACACCGTTCGGGTGCGGGTCTAGTCTCGCCCGGACGCCGGCTGCACTCCGCAGCGTGTCGACGACGAGGGAGACCACCCCCATGCTCGGTGATGTCACAGGTATCGGCCAGCTGAAGACCTCGATCGAAGACATGAAGGACTCGCTGGCCCACACCAACGAACTGCTGGAAGCGGTGCTGACGGAGCTCCGCCAGCTCAACGGCGAGCGAATGGTTGCCGTGGTGGACCAGCTGCAGACCGTGAACGAGCAACTGGTGAAGGGTTCCCCGCTAGCGGCGGTTTAGCGCCCTTTGGACGTGCGGCCCGCGCGGGTCTCCGTCAGCCGGGTTGTTGCCCGATCGAACGCAAGGGACATCGCGTCGCTCATGGCCCGGCCGAAGGTCGCGTCGACGGCTTGCGCCGCGTGCGGGCGCAGGTGGTGGATCAACGCGGCGATCTCGCTGATCTGCTCCGTGGACGGCAGTGGGCCATCGTCCGCGGGTAGCACGTGGGCGTAGACCAGCTCGACGAAGCGATTGGCCACGATTGCCATGTCGGTCTGCAGCGCCTCGGCGATGTCCAGCACCGAGGAGATGGGGATTCCCGCCGCGACGAGGTCCTTACCCGCGGCGAGCAGGCGCGGGCTGTTCACCATGAAGGACGCGCCCGCCCGGGTGAGCAGGCCGATCTCGGACCCCCGCTTGAGCACCGCATTGCTGGTCTGTTTGCCGAACATGCGACGCAGCTCGGCGAGTGACATCTTCACCGGGCGCTCGTCGGTCCACGGCTGGGCAATTTCTTCCTCGAGACCGAGAAGATCCTCCACCCGCCAGCCCTGCTGCACGGCCAGTAAGAGCTCGGCGATGGTGGCGAAGGTGTAGCCCCGGTCGAGCAGGCGCCCGATCAACCGCAACCGCCCCAGATGCGACTCGGAGTACCAGCCGGTGCGACCCTGCTTGCGGGGTGCAGGCAGCAGCCCGCGGTCCTGATACACCCGCACGTTGCGCACCGTCGTCCCGGCGAGTCGGGCCAGCTCGTCGATGCGGTACTCGGTCACCAGGCGACTATATCGCCCGGCAGGGCTGGTTCATGGCCAGAGAATCGCTCTCGCCCCCGGCGTCGGATCGGATAGGTTTCCTGTTGTGGAGCCACCAGCAAGCAGCCCGCCCAGCGCAGCGGCTCGCTTTGTGCTGGGTATTCGGGGCGTGGACCGTCACCCGAGAACCGTGAGCCTGCTACAGCGCTTCCGACGGGCGATGCCCGGCGACCCCGGTTTCGGCGATCCGCTCTCCGTGGCCGGTGCCGACGGAGCGTCCACCATGGCGCGCATCGCCGATCGGCTCTTCGATGAGCAGCCGCGCGCGTCGCGGGAAGCGGGGTTGGGGGTGCTGCAGCTGTGGCAGTCGCTGGCCGAACGGGCCGGCCGCGGGCGCGGGGAGCGCGAGGTGACCTTGCTGTTCACCGATCTCGTTGGCTTCTCCTCGTGGGCGCTGCGTGCCGGTGACGAGCAGGCCCTGCAGCTGCTACGCGAGGTCGCGGCGGCGGTGGAACCGCCGATGCTCGCCCGCCGGGGCCGGGTGGTCAAGCGGCTCGGTGACGGCGTGATGGCCGTCTTTCCCACGCCGCAGCTGGCCTTCGACGCCGCGGTCGCTGCGCGGGAGCAGCTGGCCACGGTGCCGACCGATGGTTATCGCCTACGGCTGCGGGCGGGGGTGCACACCGGACATCCGCGCGCCATCGGTGGCGACTACCTCGGAGTGGACGTGAACGTGGCGGCACGTCTGGTGGAGAAGGCATCGGCGAACGAGATCCTGGTGTCGGAGCCGACGCTGGCCGGGCTGGACGCCGAGCGCATCTCGTCGCGAACCAAGAAGACGTTCCGCTGGACCCGGGTCAAGGGCGTCCCCGAGGATCTCCGGGTGTACGTGGCGGAGCCGCGCGGTTGACCCGGTGGCGGAGCCGCGCGGTTGGCCCGGTGGGCGCGCCGAGTCTTGGTGGACGCGCCGAGAGGTACCTGAGGGTTGCTGGGAGGCCACACAACGACCGTATGGTGCATCTCGACCGAGGAGCCGTCACCGAAGGGTTATGCGCATGAAGCGAACGATGACTGTGTCCGACACCGTGATGATCGCCACCGACCCGACGACGGCCTACGCACACGTCAGTGATCCGACGCGGATGGGGCAGTCGAGCCCGGAGAACTTGGGCGCCACCGTGGCCGACGCCCGGGACGGCGCCTACGTCGGCATGGTCTTCGACGGTCGCAACAAGCGCGGAGCCGTGCGATGGACCACGCGGTGCGAGGTGACCGCGGCGGAGCCGGTGAGCGCTTTGCCTTTCGGGTCGGCGCTATCGGTCTCCGTACACCGCGGATCCCAGGACCGATTGCCACCTGGGAGTACCGGTTCGAGCAGGTTGACGGTGGAGCTCGGGTGACCGAGACGTGGACGGACGATCGTCGACGCTGGCCGGATGGCCTGGCCCGCGTCTTCGACACCGTGGTGACCAGAGGCCAGACGTTTGCCGACTTTCAGCGCGGGAACATCCGCAGCACCCTCGGCAGGCCCAAGGCGGTGTTGGAGTCTGCACCCGAGAGAACCGAAGGCGCGGTCTAGCGGGTTTTCGCCGGGCTCTGCGTGCCCTGGGCTGCTACCGCGAGGGGTGAACGGCGACGCGGGACATCGCCTGCGTGACGGAGTCGACCACGAACCACGCCGTGAACCCGTGGGGGTCGTCGCGGGTGTGCATGCTCAGTTGCGCACCGGGCAGGATCGGCGTGAGGTACTCGATGGTGGTCCGGTGCGGCTGAGCGAGCAGCGCCGGGCGCGTGGCGATCTGGTCCTCGATCGCCGCGAGGTACACCGCATTGTTGGCGTGGTGGGAGGGATCGAAGTCGCTGCTACGCAAAGGAAACGGCACACCTGAGCCGGCGGGTGGCTCGTCGGGCAGCCACCGTCGCCAGCGCAGTCGGTGGTTGTCGGTGCTGCCGCCGATGCTCTCGGTGAACTCGGCGCCCAGCCGGGCCGGGCGCCCGGTCTGCGGACTGAAGTTGATCCAGAAGCCCTCGGTCTCGATCAGGCCGCCGCACGCGCTCTGTAGCTGAACCCGCTCAGTGCACCAGCTGCTGGACAGGCCCGAGCACCACCTGCGCAGGGTCAGCGAGTCGGGCCAGCTGGTCGGCCTCAGGACGTCGATGACCGTCCGGCGCACGATCCACACCGGATGCGTGCTGCGCGCGCCACCGTCGTCGAGGTCGTCGTTGCCCAGGTCCTGCAGGTAGCGGCCGATACCATCCAGGCGCAGCCGGCCGTGCACGTCCACATCTCCCACCCGCACCGGCCACGAGTTCTTGAAGACGCGTCCCTGCGCAGGCAACGGGGCCAGCGGCTGGTTCATGATCATCGCGCGGAACCGTAGCGCACCTGGCTCAGGCTCACCTCGTTGCCACGGCCGATCAGCTTCTTTCCCACCGCGCCCCGCGCCTCATGGCTGTTCGCTACCCCCCACGTGCGCCCCCTCGGCCCCGGCCGTTGTGTTCAGGCTTACCGTGCCGTACGCCATTGCGCCACTAAGACTGGCGGCATGGGCCGAGCGCTTGGGTAGTCGCCGACCATCACGGATCAGCGCGCAGCGCACTGAGCGGTGTCGTGGGGTCGATGGTGACCCCGAGGTCGCGCAGGTTGCCGTCGAGCACCTGCCAGATCGACGTGGTGAGAAAGCCGGCGAGCTGCTCGGCAGTCAGCTTGCGACGGGGACTGTTCAGCCACCGGTTGACGCTGGCGTCGACCAGCCCGACCAGGCCGAAGGCCACCGACTCGGCGAGCCCGGTGTCCCGGTCAAGCTCCCGTAGCACCGTCTCGAGCACTTTGGTGAGCTGAACGGCGATCGCGGTTCTGGTGCCGGTGACCACCCGTGAGCCGACGATGCGGCGTTTGGCCGAACCGGTACCGAGGAACTGGTGCAACCGAGGGGACTGCACGATCCAGTGGAGGTAGGTATCGACGGCGCGGGTGATTGCTTGTTCAACGGTGCCCTGCGGGGTGAGCGCCGGTGCAAGGTCGGCCATCAAGCGGTCGATGATGCGGGCCCGGATCTGTTCGTCCAGGTCACCGCGGTCGGCGAAGATGCGGTAGACGGCGGAGCGGGGGACGTCGGCGCGCGCGGCGATCTGCTGCACCCCGACGTCCGAGCCTTCCGTGGCGATCGCGGCAATCGCGGCCTCGAGCACCCGTTCCTTGCGCTCGACCTTGTGGTCGACCCAGCGGGTGGTGCGCCCGTCCGCCTCGGGGACAGCGGTTTCTGGGTCAGCGGTGCGCTCGGCCGGGGGTGCCATCCGGTAGACGATAGCCACCGACGGCAGCGACCCCGGCGTTGACCGGACACTGTGTCTCACCTATCTTAGTCGGACACGGTGTCCGGAACACATTCCTGGGAGTGGTCAATGGCTAGCAAGGTGTACGTCGTCGGCGTCGGGATGACGAAGTTCGAGAAGCCCGGTGCGCGGGAGTGGGACTACCCGGACATGGCGCGGGAGTCGGGCACCAAGGCACTGGAAGACGCGGGGATCGACTACCGCGAGGTGCAGCAGGCCTACGTCGGCTACGTCTACGGCGAGTCCACGTCCGGGCAGCGCGCCGTGTACGAGCTGGGCATGACCGGCATCCCGGTGGTCAACGTGAACAACAACTGTTCCACCGGGTCGACGGCACTGTTCCTGGCCGCCCAGGCGGTGCGCGGCGGCACCGTGGACTGCGCGCTGGCGCTGGGCTTCGAGAAGATGCAGCCGGGTTCGCTCGGCTCCACCTACGACGACCGCGAACAGCCGATGATGCGCCACCTGCTGGCGCTGGCCGAGCTGCAGGAGTTCGCGATGCCGCCCGCGCCCTACGTGTTCGGTGCGGCCGGCAACGAGCACATGGAGCGCTACGGCACCACGGCCGAGCAGTTCGCCAAGATCGGCGTGAAGAACCACCGCCACTCGGTGAACAACCCCTACGCCCAGTTCCAGGTCGAGTACTCGCTCGAGGAAGTGCTCGCGGCCAAGACGATCTACGGCCCGGTGACCAAGCTGCAGTGCTCGCCCACCTCGGACGGCTCCGGCGCGGCGATCATCGCCAGCGAAGCGTTCGTCGAGAAGCACGGGCTCGCCGCTCAGGCGGTCGAGATCGTCGGCCAGGCGATGGTCACCGACCTGGAGAGCACCTTCGCCGACAAGAGCGCGATCAGCCTGGTCGGCGCGGACATGACGCGCACCGCCGCCCGCCAGGTCTACGAGCAGGCCGGCATCTCCGCCGAGGACATTGACGTTATCGAGCTGCACGACTGCTTCTCCACCAACGAGCTGCTCACCTACGAGGCGCTCGGGCTGTGCCCCGAGGGTGACGGCGGCAAGCTCATCGACAGCGACGAGACCACCTTCGGCGGCCGCTGGGTGGTCAACCCCTCCGGTGGACTCATCTCCAAGGGCCACCCCCTGGGCGCCACCGGCCTCGCACAGTGCAGCGAGCTCACCTGGCAGCTGCGCGGCACCGCCGACAAGCGTCAGGTCGACGGCGCGACGATCGCCCTACAGCACAACATCGGGCTCGGCGGCGCGGTGGTCATCACCGCCTACCGCCCGGCCAACCGCTAGTTGACCGCCGAGATCGTCCACATTGGCGCTCCCGGTGCCCTCGGAGCAGCAATCTGGACAGTTTCGGCAGCACTTCTTAACCCCACCACCACCAGGAGTTTTCGTCATGGCATCTGTTTCTGTTTCCGCCTCGCTGCCCACCGAGCCCGGCAAGACCTGGGACGCGCTGGCTGACCTTCCGCACTGGGAGGACTGGCTCAGCATCCACCAGGCGTGGAAGGGTGAGCTGCCCACCGATGTTGCTGTCGGCGCCCGGATGACCGAGGTCGTCTCCGTGATGGGGATGGCCAACAAGATCGACTGGACCGTCACCGAGCTCGACGCCCCGCACATGGTGAAGATCGCCGGTGCCGGAATGGCCGGGGTCACCATCGAGTTCACCCTGTCGGTGCAGGCCGAGGGCACCGGCTCGCAGGCCACCATCGACGCCAGCTTCACCGGCGCGATGATCGTCGGACCGATCGGCAAGGCCGTCGCCAAGAACGCCAAGGGTGATCTGGAGAAGTCCCTGGCCAAGTTTGCCGAGCTGCACAGCTGATGACGGCCTCCACCGTCACCTTTGACGCGTCCGGTCTCGGCGAGTGGACCGACGACGAGGTCTTCGAGGTGACCGCGGAACGCATCGCGGCCTACGCGGCGGCCACCAACGACCCGATCGAGCGGCACCGCCAGGGGGAGATCGCCCCGCCGGTGTTCGCGGTGGTGCCGGTGTTCATGTCCATGGCCCCCGCGGCGCTGGCGGTGGCCCCGGTGGAGCTGCTGATGAAGCTGGTGCACGGCGAGCAGGACTTCCACTTCCACCGGCCGATCTACCCCGGTGACACCCTGGTGGCCCGCGCCAAGCCGATCGGCTTCGAGGGCATGTCCAACGGCTCCACGGTCACCATCTACGTGGAGACCCGCACCGACGCCCGCGAGCTGGTCAACGAGCAGTGGATGACGGCGTTCTTCCGCAAGGTCGACGCCGGCGCCGGTGTCGGCGAGTCCGCACCCGTGCACAAGCTGGACGAGAAGTTGCGCCAAGCCACCCCGGCGGCGCAGGTGTGTCAGCACATCGACGCCGATCAGACCTACCGGTACTCACCGGCCTCCGGGGATCCGATGCCGATCCACCTCGACGAGGAGATCGCCCGGATGTCCGGCCTGCCCGGCATCATCAACCACGGGCTGTCCACCATGGCCTTCACCTCCTGGGCCGCGCTCACCGAGTTGGCCGATGGCCGGGTCGAGCGGCTGCGCCGCCTCGCGGTGCGCTTTGCCAAGCCGGTGCTGCCCGAGCAGGACATCACCACGCGCTTCTGGCCGGCCGGTGCCAGCACTGATGGCACAGCCAGGACCGACGGGGCGACGGCCTACGCCTACGAGACCGCCGTCGGAGACGACCTCGTCATCAAGGACGGCCTCGCCGTCATCGCAGACAACTGAAGGGGCACCACGTGGGAAGCCTGGATGGACGCGTCGCCATCATCACCGGTGCAGGCCGGGGTATCGGCCGCGAGCACGCACTACTGTTCGCCCGCGAGGGGGCCAGTGTGGTCGTCAACGACCTCGGTGGCGCCAATGACGGCACCGGTGCCGACGCCGGTCCCGCGCAACAGGTGGTCGAGGAGATCACCGCTGCCGGTGGTAAGGCAGTGGCCAACACCGACAACGTCGCCACCTGGGACGGGGCTGCAGCCCTGGTCAACCAGGCGGTCGGTGAGTTCGGCCGACTCGACGTGTTGGTGAACAACGCCGGCATCCTGCGGGACGCGTTCATCACCGGGATGGATGAGAGCCAGTGGGACTCGGTGATCGCCGTGCACCTCAAGGGCCACGCCGCCACCCTGCACCACGCCGCCGCGTACTGGAAAGCCCAAAGCAAGGCGGGCGAGCCGGTGAACGGCGCCGTCATCAACACCGCCTCGGCCTCGGGCACGTTCATGCCCAACGCCGGGCAGTCCAACTACGGTGCCGCCAAGGCGGGGATCGCCGCGTTGACCCTGGTCGCCGCGGACGAGTGGAGCGTTACGGGGTGCGGGTCAACGCCATCGCCCCCATCGCCCGCACCCGGCTCACCCTGGCCACCCCCGGGATGGGTGCGTTGTTCGCGGCCGAAGTCGAAGAGGGCGAGTTCGACGCCTTCAGTCCAGCCAACATCTCGCCGCTCGTCGCCTACCTCGCGACGGAGAAGTGCCCGCTGAACGGCAAGGTCTACGCCGTGCAGGGCGGCGGGATCTCCGAGCTCGCGGGCTGGCACGACGTGGCCACCATCGAGAGCGACGGCCCCTGGACCATCGACGACCTGAGCAACCGGCTCTGAGAGGCATTCAGCATGGCACGCAACGCTTATGAGCTCGGGCTCGGGCTGACCGAAGAGCACACCGCGCTCGCCGACTCGGTGCGGGCCTTCGCCGAGCGGACCATCACCACCGAGGCGGTCCGCGTCCGGATCGACGCACCCGAGGAGAAGTTCCCCGCCTTCTGGCCGGCGTTGGTCGGTCAGGATCTCCTCGGCCTGCACGTCCCGGAGGAGCAGGGCGGTGCCGGAGCCGGTCTGCTGACCCTGGCGGCGGCGTTGGAAGCCCTGGGTCGCACCGTCGCACCGGGGCCGTTCGTGCCCACCGTGCTCGCCTCGGCGTTGCTGGCCGCCGCCGACTCGAAGGTCGGTATCGAGGTTTTGCCCGGCCTGCTCGACGGTTCCCGGACGGCGGCGGTGGCGCTGGGGGAACCACTGGAAGCGACAGCGGACAATCCCACACTGGAGGCGGCGGTCGACGGTTCCGGCTACACCCTCACCGGGGTGCTCGACGCCGTGCTGGGCGCTGAGCACGCCGACGTGCTGCTGCTGCCCGTCCGCATCGGCACCGACGTCCGCTGGGTGGTCCTGGAAGCAGACCAGCTCACCGTCAGCAGGCAGGACAGCATCGACCTGCTGCGCGGCTCGGCCCGCGTCGAAGCGGCCGCGGTGTTTTTCGGCACCGATCGGGTGCTGGAAAACCTCAGCCCCCGCCGCGTCCGTTCCATCGCCGCCGTGGTGCTCGGCGCCGAGGCCGTCGGTGTCATGTCCTGGTGCGTGTCCACCGCTGCGGAGTACGCCAAGCTGCGCGTGCAGTTCGGCCGTCCCATCGGGCAGTTCCAGGGGGTCAAGCACAAATGCGCAGGCATGGGGATCGCGCTGGAGCAGGCCCGAGCCGTGCTCTGGGATGCGGCCAGCGCCCTGGACGGCGGCGACGACACCGCCGACTTCGCGGCCGAGATCGCCGCCGCGATCGTGCCCGATGCGGTGGTCACCACCGCGCAGGACTGCATCCAGGTGCACGGCGGTATCGGCTTCACCTGGGAGCACGACGCGCACCTGTACTACCGGCGGGCACTGGCCCTGCGCGGTGTGCTCGGCACCCGGGAGGAACGGATGGACCGGGTCGCGGAGCAGACCCTGGCCGGGGTGACCCGCGCGCAGGTGCTGGAGCTGCCGCCCGAGGCAGAGACCATTCGCGCCCAGATCCGCACCGACCTCGCCGCCCTCGTCGGCCTGGACGAGGACGAGCAGCTGATCCGGCTCGGCGACGAGGGTTGGGTACAGCCGCACCTGCCCCAACCGTACGGCCGCGGCGCCGCCCCGTTGGAACAGATCGTCATCGCCCAGGAGATCAAGAAGGCCGGCATCGCCATGCCACAACTGCTGATGGGCGGCTGGGCCGTGCAGGCGGTCGTCGCCCACGGCAGTGAGCAGCAGAAGCTGGACCTCGCCGTTCCCACGCTGCGGGGTGACCTGGTGTGGTGCCAGCTGTTCAGTGAACCCGGTGCCGGCTCCGATCTGGCATCGATCTCCACCAAGGCCGAGAAGGTCGAGGGCGGCTGGAGCGTCAGCGGACAGAAGATTTGGACCACGGTGGCGCAGTTCTCCGACTGGGCGATGCTCATCGCCCGGACCGACCCGACCAAGCCCAAGCACGAGGGCATCACCTACTTCGTGCTGGACATGACCAGCCCCGGCGTCACCGTCCGGCCACTGCGAGAGATGACCGGCTCGGCGTTGTTCAACGAGGTGTTCCTCGACGAGGTGTTCATCCCGGACGCCAACGTCGTCGGCGAGGTCAATGACGGCTGGCACGTCGCCCGCACCACGCTCGCCGGGGAACGGGTGGCGCTGAGCCAGAAGATGCAGGCCTACGCCACCGACACCGACCTGCTGCACTTCGTGGCCGGCCGTGAGCTAAGCCCCGTGGGTCGCTACCAGCTCGGGGAGCTGATCGCGGAGAGCCAGGCCGTCGACCTGATCGGGTCCCGGGTGGTGCTCAAGCAGCTCTCCGGCGCCGACGTGTCCACCACCTCCAGCGTCGGCAAGGTGCTGGCCATGCGGATGGGGCAGCAGATCGCCGAGTTCGTCGTCGCGCGGCTCGACGTCGCCGGCACCGTGGCAATTCCGGGGCAGCCCAGCGACAAGGCGATGGAGCAGCTCATCGCCGGCCGGGCCACCACCATCTACGGCGGCACCACCGAGGTGCAGCTCAACGTCATCGGTGAACGGATGCTGGGACTGCCGAGGGATGCTCGTGCGTGAAAAGGTGCCGCCGGCGAGCCGAAATCACGCACAAGCCGCAGGCCCCCTGGCGGGCGTCCGCGTGGTGGAGCTCGCCAGCCTGGCCCCGGCTCCGTTCGGGTGCGTGGTGCTGGCCGACCTCGGCGCCGACGTGATCCGGGTCGAGCGCTCCGGGTCCGGTGGCGGCGGGTTGGCGGTCCCCTCGGGAGTGCTGGACCGCGGTCAGCGCTCGATGGAAGCCAACCTGAAAGACCCGGCCGGAGTCGAGGCGGTGTTGCACCTGGTGGAAACCGCGGACGTGCTCGTCGAGGGGTTCCGGCCCGGGGTCACCGAGCGCCTTGGCCTCGGGCCGGCTGAGTGCCTGGCGCGTAACCCGCGGCTGGTCTACGGGCGGATGACCGGCTGGGGCCAGGACGGCCCGTTGGCCCAGGCCGCCGGGCACGACATCAACTACATCGCCGTGGCCGGGGCGTTGGAACCGATCGGGCGACCGGGCCAGCCACCGGTCCCGCCACTGAACCTGCTGGGCGACTTCGGCGGTGGTGGCTTCCTGCTCGTCATCGGCATCCTCGCCGCGCTGCAGGAGCGCACCGTCTCCGGGCAGGGTCAGGTGGTCGACGCGGCCATGGTCGACGGTTCCGCCCTGCTCACCGCGTTCATGCACGGAATGCACTCGGGTGGGCTGTGGAACGACGAGCGCGGCACCAACCTGTTCGACGGCACCGCGGCGTTCTACGACACCTACGAGTGCGCCGACGGTCGTTATGTCGCGGTGGGCTGCGTCGAGGCGCAGTTCTACACCGAGATGATCACCCGGCTCGCGCTCACCGGCGAGGACCTGCCCGCGCAGTACGACCTGGACGCGGCCGAGGCACTGAAATCCCGCCTCGGCGGGGTGTTCAAGTCACGCACTCGCGACGAGTGGACGACGGTGTTCGACGGCTCGGACGCCTGCGTGTCGCCGGTGCTCACCCCGTGGGAGGCGCACGAGCACCCCCACAACGCCGCCCGCGGCACCTTCGTCGACGTCGGTGGCATCCGCCAGCCCGCCCCCGCCCCCCGGTTCAGCCGCAGCACCGTCCCCACCCCGCAACCAGCGCCCCGGACCGGCGCGCACACCGAGGCTCTGCTGGGTGGAATCGGCTATTCCGCGGCGGAGATCACCGACCTCCGCGCTGCCGGCGCCGTCGGCTGACGCGCCATGAACGAGCGCAGCGACGTAGGGACACCGGCCATGAGCAAACCTGCCTTGCACGAGGTCTCCTCCGGCGCGGGGGACGACCTGGTCGTCCTGCTGCACGGCTTCTCCGACAACGCCGATACCTGGAACAAGGTCGCGCCCACGCTGGCCGAGGATGCCCGGGTGTTGGCCGTTGACCTGCCGGGGTTCGGCCGGTCGGCGGCGTCGGGCGACACACCGTTGTTCGATGGCTACGTCCGCGTAGTGGTCGACCTTCTCCAGCGCCACCGTGGACCGGGTTCGGTCAGCATCGTGGGCAACTCCCTCGGTGCGGTGGTGGCCCTGCTGGTGGCCACCGAACGCCCTGAGCTCGTCGATCGGGTAGTGCTGGCAGACATGCCCGGCCTTACCGGCATTCCGCGACTGTGGCGGCTGGCGTTGTCCCCGCCAGTCGAATGCGCATTGACTCCGGTGCTGCGGCTGTTGCCCACGCCGGTGGCCCGCACCGGGTTCGGCTTCTGCTACGCCCTGGCGGCTGCGGGGCTGCATCCGCTGGACGGGGCGACGCGTTCCGCCTTCACCGCGCACTACGCGGACAGATCGAGGCTGCTCGGCCTGTTCACGACCGGTCGGGATGTCCTCGCCGAACTGGACCGCACGCCGGTGGCCTCGCTCGTCCGGGACCTGACCGTGCCATCGTTACTGGTGTGGGGCCGCAACGACACCCTCACTCCGGCCCGTTCGGCGCGGGTACTGGAGCGAAACCTGCACACCGAGGTTGGCTTCATCGCGCACTGCAGCCACTGCCCGCAGCTGGACCGCCCGCACGAGTTCTTGGCCGTCGTCCAGCCCTTCCTGCGCCACATGCTGCTGAGCACCCAACGAGGAGAACAATGACCGTCACGTTGCCCGGGCAGGTAGTTGCCATCAGCCAGAAAGCCGAGGGCACCCCATGATCGAGTGGTCGGAAACCGATCTGCTCATCCGCGACAGCATCCGCGAGTTCATCGACAAGGAGATACGACCGAACATCGATGCGCTGGAGAGCGGGGAGATGACGCCGTATCCCATCATCCGGAAGCTCTTCAGCTCCTTCGGTGTCGACGTGATGGCCACCGAAGCCGTCAATGTCCTGCTCGAAAAGCAGGGGGCGAAGGACGCGGCGCGCGAAGCCGGTGAGCCGCTGACGACCAGCCGCACGAAGGAGCCTGGGGGTTCCCCGCTCGGCGGTCAGGAGAGCCTGGGTCTGATCGCGATCAAGGAGCTGGCGGGGGTGAGTTTGGGGCTGGTGGCCTCGGTCGGGGTCAGCCTCGGATTGGGCGCGGCGACCATCCTCTCCCGCGGCACGCTGGCGCAAAAGAAGCGTTGGCTGCCCGAGTTGGTGACCTTCGAGAAGGTTGCGGCGTGGGCGATCACCGAACCGGACTCCGGTTCCGACGCCTTCGGCGGGATGAAGACCTACGTCAAGCGGGACGGTGCGGATTACCTGCTCAACGGGCAGAAGACCTTCATCACCAACGGCCCGAACGCCGACACGCTGATCGTCTACGCCAAGCTCGACGAGGGTGACGGCGCCGAGAAACGCGACCGCAAGGTGCTGGCTTTTGTGCTGGACTCCGGGATGGCGGGGCTGACCCAGTCGCCGGCGTTCAAGAAGATGGGGATGAACTCCTCGCCCACCGGGGAGTTGTTCTTCGACAACGTCCGGCTCGGCCCGGACCGATTACTGGGGGAGCCCGAGAACCACGCCAGCGGTGACGGCCGGGAAAGCGCCCGCTCGAACTTTGCGGCCGAGCGCATGGGGGTGGCTGCGCTGTCGCTCGGGATCATCGAGGAGTGTTTGCGGCTGTGCACCGATTACGCGCAGACCCGCACGCTGTGGGGGCAGGAGATCGGGCGGTACCAGTTGATTCAGCTGAAGCTGGCGCAGATGGAGATCGCCCGGCTCAACGTGCAGAACATGGTCTTTCGTGCTGTGGAATTGGCGCGCGCGGGGAAGATGCCCGACATCGCCGAGGCCTCGGCCATGAAGTTGTATTCCTCGCAGGCGGCGACCGAGGTGGCCATGGAGGCGGTGCAGCTGTTCGGCGGTAACGGCTACATGCGGGAGTACCGGGTCGAGCAGCTCGCCCGCGACGCCAAGTCGCTGATGATCTACGCGGGCAGCAACGAAATTCAGGTCACCCACATCGCCAAGGGACTGCTGGCTCGATGAAGCCCGCCACGCCGCGGACGCCGCTGTGTCGCCGTAGACCTGCCGGGCTACGGACAGGCGGATCGGTGCGCTCGGGTTCGTTCCTTACCCCAAGAGCGTGTTGGCCAGCCGCCCGCGGGTGGGGCGCGAGCCCTGGCCGGGGAAAATTCTCGGGTAGCGGGACCTACTTCGAGCCGACGGGGAGGAGGCGGTGCGGATGGCCAACGATTCCTGCGATGGGCTCTCGGTCACCGTCTGGACCGGGGACCGTCGTCGCGGTGAGCAGCTTGCTCGACGCCTTGAAGTGGGCGCGGTCAACACCAACGACGCCTACGCGAACTTGTTCTCCGGCACGCCGCCCCACGGGGGCTGGAAGGAATCCGGCATCGGCGCCCGCTTCGGGGTGCGCAGGGCATCCGCAAGTACACCCGCCAACAGGCCATCACGGCGCCCCGCGTTCCCACGATGAAACGCGAACCCATGTGGTACCCCTACACCCCCGCGCGAACCAGATTGGTCGCCGGAGCCATGCGGGCGGTCGTCGCGCGTGACAATCCACGCCGCCTCACCCGTCGCCAACATCACGGTTGAGCACGCTAGGTTCAGGATATCCCCGGCGGCTCGCCTCGGGGCCCGTTGCGCAGGCTTGGAGCGATTACCCATGACCGAACTCACCAACACCGTCGGACCGCTGCTGCGGGGCACCACCAAGCGGGCGACAAATTTGGCCCGAAGCCTGCAGGTGATGCACCGCGCCGGGTTGATCCCGCTGCCCAGGGTGGACCATGCGCTGCAGGCAGTGCTCGCGGTGCGCCAGTACGGGCCGTTCGCCGGCGCTACGATACACGCCGCGCAGCAGGACAAGCATGCCGTCGCGTTGATCGATGAGCGGGGACCGATCACCTTCGCCGAGCTCGACGCGCAGTCCAACGCCCTGGCCCGGGCGTGGACCGAGGCCGGGCACGGCGACGGCACCGCCATCGCGGCGCTGTGCCGCGACCACCGCGGTCTGGTGCTGGCGATGCTGGCCGCGGGCAAGACCGGCGCGCGGCTGGTCATGATGAATACCGGCTTCGCCAAACCCCAACTCGCCGACGTCGCCGAACGCGAGGGGGTGCGCGCCTTGGTCTATGACAGCGAGTTCACCGGCCTGCTCGAGGCAATCGCGCCCGACGTGCCCCGCTACCTGGCCTGGGTGGACGACGAACACGACGTGGACCCCGGCATTCCGCAACTGGACGCGCTGATTGCGGCGCACTCGACCGCCGACGTGCCGGCACCAGCCAAGCCCGGCGGGTTCGTGCTGCTGACCAGCGGCACCACCGGCACCCCAAAAGGCGCGCCTCGGGACAGCATGTCGGTGTTCGCCACCGCACAGTTCGTGGACCGCATCCCGTTGCGCGCCGGTGGGGTGACCTACATGGCCGCGCCGATCTTTCATGGCACCGGGCTGTCGCAGTTCGTGCTGTCCTTCGCGCTGGGTTGCACGGTGGTGATGAACCGGCGGTTCAACCCGGAGAAGACACTGCAAGGCATCGCCGAGCACCACGCCGATGTGCTGATCGTGGTGCCGACGATGCTGGCGCGGATCATCGACCTGGGCCCGGAGGTGCTGGCCCGCTATGACACCTCGTCGCTGCGGATCCTGTTCGCCGCCGGGTCGTCGCTGTCCCCGGACTTGTGCCGGCGCACCGCCGAGGCCTTCGGTGACGTGCTGTACAACCTGTACGGCTCCACCGAGGTGGCGGTGGCCACGGTCGCCACACCCGAGGAGCTCCGTCGCGCCCCGGGCACGGCCGGTCGCGCTCCGGTCACCTGCCAGGTCGCCTTGTTCGACGCTGACAACAAGCGGGTCACCGAGCCAGAGATGATCGGGCGGATCTTCGTCTCCAGTGGACTGAGCTTCGGCGGCTACACCGACGGGCGGAACAAGGAGAGCATCGACGGGATGCTCTCCAGTGGCGACATGGGCCACTTCGACGAAGATGGGCTGCTGTTCATCGACGGCCGGGACGACGACATGATCGTCTCCGGTGGCGAGAACGTGTACCCACTGGAGGTGGAGAACCTGCTGGCCGACCGGGACGACGTGCAGGATGCGGCGGTCGTCGGCGTGCCGGACGACGACTTCGGGCACCGGCTGCGGGCCTGCATCGTCTCCGCGCCGGGCGCGGCTCAGGACGTGGACGAGATCAAGACCTACGTGAAAGACCACCTGGCGCGTTACAAGGCGCCTCGGGATGTCGTCTTCCTCGACGAGCTACCCCGCAACGCCACCGGCAAGCTGCTGCGCAAGAAGTTGGTGGAGATGACGGATTAGCTGGCTCGCCTCTCGCTGGCCACCGGAGCATCCGCCCTGTGGTGAATCTCAATCGTGGTGTGACCTTTCGGTCTCGTGTTCGGTCGAGTTGGTCGCCGATGCGTCCGGTAGCGAGCGGGCGTCGACGAAATGCAGCCTGGTGAGGGCCGCGGAGAGGCCGCGGCGCTGCTCGGTGGTGAACACGGCGAGGCCGGCAACCAGGATGAGCAGCCAGGACACTGCGCCCGCGACCTTCGATACCAGACCGATGTCGCTCGTATTGGCCAGCGCGACCAGTACGCCGTATCCGCCGGTGCCGAACAGGCTGCGCGCGAGCCCATGCAACGGCCACGGCCGGGTGCGGGCTCGGGTGCGTGGGGCGAGGCGGACAATCCGCTGGCCCAGGCTCGCCCCGCCCCCGACGAGCGGGATCAGGACGAACAGCACAAGCACCGGCAACCAGAAGCCGAGCAGCGTCAAGACCGACGCGAACCCGGATCCGTCCACCGGCGGCGTCCGGGCGAACGCGTACCCCGCCAAGACGTACCCGGCGCTGAGGCCGAAGCCGATCACATACAGCAGCAGCAGGTCGCACACCATGCCGAGCAGCCTGCGGCCAGCAGTGACCGGACGTGGCGTCCCGGCCCGAACAAGCTCGGCCGGCTGCCCAGGGACGAGCCGCAGCACTGGGCCGATGATCGCGCCGATCAGCGCACCCAGGGAGTTGGCCAGCAGGTCGTCCACATCGAAGATCCGATAGGCGCACGGATAGAGGAACCAGTCGCCGGTAAACTGGGTGCATTCAATCAGCGCCGACACGACGAAGCCGATCAGCGTGGCGGCGACTACGCCGCGCCGGAACAGATGACGCGCGAACATGCCCAAGGGCACGAACAGCAACACGTTGAACACCAGCTGCAAAGCGGGCGAGTTGTGCAGCAGCTCGTACACCCCGCCGACCCCACCACCGGCTCGGATGTCGTCCAGCACCTGGAGCGAGTGAAGCTGCCTGCCGGCGCCGCCGTGAGCGCAGAAGCCGGGGGTGATCGCGGGCAGCGGCAGCACGACGTAGCCGATCAGTGCCAGGCCGTAGATGACCGCAGCCAACGACAGCGCCGCATGTCCCGGCCCCACCTCGCCGCGGCGCCGGTACTGTCGGGCCACATACGGCACAAACAGCACCACCACCGCCAGCGCGAGACCACCGAGAATGGCGATCACCGCTGGCGTGCCCCGGCTACTCACGGATCCCACTACACCTCACCAGCGGCACCCGAGCGAACTCGGGGCAGGCCGGCAGACATCCGACAGCCACCCCCGCGCGGAGCGGCGGCCCTGGTGCAGTTCAGCGCAGCAGGCGCTGCCCTCAGAGCACGTGCGCGCGGCGCAACAGCATCTTGGACGGGCCTCCGACGAGGTCGGCGCTGTCCAGGAACTCCATGGTCTTGGCGGCACCCTCGCGGAGCTTGGTGTGGTAGTGCTCATTGGACTTGGCGGAGGCGAGCGCGCGCTTGGTGTCCAACCCCGCGGCGGCATAGACCTTCGGGTTCACCAGGCTGGTGGCGATTGCATAGGCCGTGCCGGCCAGCACTACGCGGGCGAGTTCCCGCTCCGCCTTGTTCAGGTCCGGGGCGCGGCGATGGGTCTCCTCGCGGGCGAATCGGATGTGCCGGGCCTCCTCCAACACGTGGATCTTGCTCACCGTCCGCGTGACCGGCTGGACCCGTTCGTCGTTCATGAAGTCGCGCTGCATCACATCAAGAATTTCCTCGGCGAACACAGTGCCGCCGTAGGACACCGCACCGCTGGCGGTGGCGGCGAAACCCTTGCCAAGAGCAAGCATGACGCGGTTCGGACGGTAGGAGGGGCAGCCGAACTTGTCAGCGGCCCGGGCGAACATCACCGAATGCCGACACTCGTCGGCGATTTCGGTGAGCGCGAACTGGAAGTGTGGTTGGGCGGCGTCCTGGCCGTACATGTCCCGCACCAGCATCTGCATCAGGATCATCTCGAACCAGATCCCCGTGCCGCTGATGCTGGCGGCCTCATGACTGGTGAGGGCGATCTGCTGCTCCAGGCTCATCTCGTCCCACAGCGCGGTGCCGTACAGCGTCGACCACTCCGGGGTCATGCCGTACAGGTGTGTGGGCGTCTCCGCGTCCCAGTCGACCTCGACGTTGGGGTCGTAGGACTTCTTCGCCGAGGATGCGAGCAGGCGGGTGGCCAGCTGCTGCCGGTCGGTCACCTTCGGTGCGCGCCGCCCGGTCTCGGTGCTCGTCCTGCCTTCGGTGGTCGTCATCGTGGCTCCCTGAGAGTTCGTTGTTGCCCTGGTCCGTGGAACTTGACACCAGGCTATCGTCTCAACGTACATTGACACAATAGGTAGCCGTTATTTGATGACACATCAACACCGGGAGATCCGATGACTGCGACCACCGACCCGTCCGTACCCCCTGCAACCGGCGACGAAGCGACGCACCTCCGCGTGGTGGTGGTGGGCGCCGGACTCGCCGGGATCGCTGCGGCCGTCAAGCTGAAGCAGGCGGGGATCACCGATTATGTGGTGTTGGAGAAGGCAGATCGGGTGGGCGGGACCTGGCGCGAGAACACTTACCCGGGATGTGGCTGCGACATCCCCGCTCCGGTGTACTCCTTCTCGTTCAACCCGAACCCGCAGTGGCGCAAGAACTTCGCGCTGCAGCCGGAGATCCTCGCCTACATCAACGACACTGTCGACAAGTTCGCACTTCAGCCGAAGATCCGGCTGTCCACGGAGCTGATCGAGGCGGCGTGGTCGGACGAGCGCCGTCGATGGGTGCTGGACACGACCGCCGGAAGCTACGTCGCGCAGCACGTCATCTTCGCGGCCGGTCCGATCACCGAGCCGAGCATCCCGGCGATTCCCGGAATCGAGAGATTCCAGGGCGAGGTGTTCCACTCCGCGCGATGGGATCACGAGCTGGACCTGACGGGCAAGAAGGTCGCCGTCATCGGTACCGGCGCCTCGGCGGTGCAGTTCGTGCCCGAGATCGCACCCGACGTGGCGCAGCTGCACGTGTTTCAGCGGACCCCGTCCTGGGTGGTGCCGCGGCTCGACTTCCCGTTTCCCACGGCGGCGCAGGCCCTGTTCCATCGGTTGCCGGCGGTGCAGCGTGGCCTTCGAGAAGCGGTCGATGTGATCCTGCGGACGCTGAGTATGCTGATGCGCCGCGAGCAGACCGCACGTCTGCTCAACTCGGTGGGCACTGCACTGCTCAAGGCGCAGGTGCCGGACACCACGCGGCGAGCGGCGCTCACCCCGGACTTCACGCTCGGCTGCAAACGCCTGTTGTTGTCCAACACCTACCTGCCCGCACTGAGCAAGCCGAACGTCGAGCTCATTCCGCACGCGCTGGTGGCGGTGGACGAGCACGGTGTCCTCGCGGCCGATGGCACCCGCCGCGAGGTCGATGTGATCATCTTCGGCACGGGGTTCGACGTCAGCCACCCGCCGATCGCCAGCAAGATCCGGTGCCGCGATGGGCAGTTGTTGTCCGACAGGTGGGCGGTGAGCCCGGAGGCCTACCTCGCCACCACCGTGCCCGATGCGCCCAATTCCTACATGATGTTGGGGCCGAACATTCTGGTGTACAACTCGTTCCTCGCGCTGGCCGAGGCCCAGCTCGACTACGTGATCGACGCGCTGGTGACAACCGAGCGGGCCGGTATCGAGGTGATCGAGATCCGCGACGAGCCGTTCCGCACCTTCAACGAAGAGGTGCAGGCCGGTCTGGCGCCTACGGTGTTCAACAACGGCGGGTGCAGTAGCTACTATCTCGACGCCCGCGGAAAGAATTTTGCCGCGTGGCCGTTTTCGACGGGCTCGCTTCGCCGTCGGCTGTCCCGCTTCGATCTCCAGAACTATCACGCAGTGCCTGCTGCGGACTCGGCTGACATTCCGGCAGTCGCCACCTTCGCATAACTCGGCGCATGGCAGACCGGGGCTCATGCGGCGGTGTGGTGTTGGCGGTGTTGTGCTGGTCTGGGTTCTCGGAGCGGGTCCATCCATTGGGGTGGGTGGAACCAGGGGTGGCCGTCGTTGCCGATGTGGATGTCCCACCCGTCGTGGTGGATGACGCGGTGATGGTGTCCACAAAGGAGTATCAGGTTGGCTAAGTCGGTGGTGCCACCGTTGATCCAGTGCCGAATGTGGTGGGCTTGGGTCGACGCGGGAGGACGGTTGCAGCCGGGGAAGGCGCATCCGTGGTCGCGGGCGATCAACGCCCGCGGTTGGTGCGCGGAAACAAGGCGTTGGTTGCGACCCAGTTTCAGCGGTACCCCTCGCCGTCGATGAGGATGGCGGTGAGTTCGCAGTCACACGCGATGCGTCGGGCGCTGGCCGCGGAGATCGGTCCGATCCAGGTCAGCGGCGGGGCGGGGGGCGGTTTCTGCGGTGGGTGCCTCATCGGCAGTGGTGTCGTTCTCGTTGTCCTCACCGGCGGCGGCGAGGTCTTCGTCGCGGATGAGTAGCGACGGTTGGGGCGTTCGTAGCCTTCGGTGGGGCTGGACCACTGTTGAGGTAGCGGCGCAGCAGTTCGGTGAACGCCTCCGCCCGTCGTAACGCCGCCGGGCGGGTGCCGTCGGCGGCGGCTTTCGGTTGGGACAGTCCGGAGAGGGCGGTGTGCAGCATTTCCATGGTCTCGGCATCCAGGTCGGCCTTCACCGTCCCACGCCCGCCCAGGGTGATGGCGGCGAACAACTCATTCAGGGCGGTGTTCTCCGCGTCGGGCAGGCTGTGCTCGGCGGGTTCGAGCAGGTGCCGCAACGCCGCGGCCCGCCGGGTTAACTCCACCGGATTCTCCGTCGCCGCCGCCTGCAACAGGTAGCTCTCGCACTCGGGCAATGCTTCAGGGGTACCCCGTCGGGCAGGTGGGCGAAAAACCCGACGATCACTTTGGCGTGGGCGACACTGATCGCCCCGGAGACCACCGCCGCCGCAGTGCCCGCCCACTCGGCCAACGCTTGGCTGAGGTGCACGATCAGGGTGGCCGCCCCTGGTGCCATCCGCGTCACTCCGGACAACCACGATGCCGTCGACCCCGCACCCAGGGTTTTGGCCGTACCGCGGGCTTGCAGGTCTACCACCAACCGCACACGCAAGGCTTCCAGATCGGTGATCCGCTGACACACCGCCCGGGTTGTGGTCACCAGAGCGGGCTCGGACAGCCGCCACAACCTAAACCCCGCAGGGGGCAGAGAGCGCAACGTCTGGATCCACAACTCGAACAATAGTACGAGTGCATGTCGAGGTCAAGTATCTGTTTTCGAACACCGCTCGGCTTGCGAGCGAAGACGCAGCGATGGGGGTGATGCACAACCGTGGTGCCGGCTCCGCACTCGCCGAAGCTGTAAGCGGTGTACTCAGGGTCGGCGCGTGCCGGAAATGGTGGACCCGGACGGGCGGTGTTGTGGGACCTAGCATCGTGTCCAACCGCCAGGGGGAACCGGCGGACCGTTCGATTGTCGCCCGGGCATCCGACCTCAGGCATCCCAGTGGGGCCGGCGGGCACGCACCGGCCGCACGGCACGCTCGCCAGCGTTGATATGGACCACTGATGCGCGGCGGCACCGCGGTGGTCAACTACCGTCGTGGGCAACTCCCTTCGCCGAAAGAAGCGTGCAATGCCTTCCGCACAGACCGATGCCCGCGAGTTCGCCCTGATCCTCTACGGGGCCACGGGTTTCGTCGGGAAGCTACTCGCGAGATACGTAGCCTCCGCGGCGCCCGCCGGCACGCGAATCGCCCTGGCCGGCCGCGACGCCGCCCGGGTGGAGGCCGTGCGTGCGGAACTGCCCGACCCGGCTCACTCGTGGGGAGTGGTTCGCGCCGACGCGGCCGACCCGGACAGCCTGCGCCACATGGCCGAACGGACGCGGGTGGTGGTTACCACCGTTGGCCCCTACGCCGAGTTCGGCCTTCCGCTGGTTCTGGCCTGCGCCGATGCGGGCACCGACTACGCCGACCTCACCGGCGAGCCGCTGTTCATCCGGGACAGCATCGAAGCCGCTCACGACCGCGCCGTCGCGAGCTCCGCCAGGATCGTGCACTCCTGCGGATTTGACTCCGTACCGTCTGACCTGAGTGTCTTCCTGACCTATCGGCAAGCACTGCAGGACGGGACGGGCGAGCTGACGAGCTCGACCCTGATAGCCACGCTGAAAGGCGGCATGAGCGGTGGAACCATCGCGTCGGGGCGCGGACAGATGAAGGCGATCGCCAATGACAAGAGGTTGCAAGGGGTCGTCGATGATCCCTACGCGTTCAGCGCTGATCGGTCGTTGGAGTCGGATCTCGGTGATCAGTCCGATGCGGTGCTTGCCCGCGCGTCGAGCATCGACCCCACGCTGAGCGGGTGGATCACCAGCTTCGTCATGGCGCCGCACAACACCAGGATCGTCCGGCGGAGCAACTCACTGCTCGGCTGGGCCTACGGCAAGGACTTCCGCTACCGCGAGGTGATGAGTACCGGGCGCTCGGCGGTCGCGCCCGTGCTCGCGACCGGAATCGCGGGTGCCTTGTGGGCGCAGAGGGTCCTCGGGCCATTGGTCCACAAGGGCCCCGCGTCGGCCGTCCTCGATCGCATCGCCCCGAAGCGGGCACCGGACCGAGCGAGGCAGCCCGCAATCAGGGCTTCTTCTCCATGCGGACCATCACCCGGACCTCGGGTGGCGCCACCTACCGGGCCACCTTCGCCGCGGACGGTGATCCGGGTTACAAGGCCACCGCGGTGATCCTCGGCGAAGTGGGCCTGTGCCTGGCCCTGGACCGAGACAGGCTGTCGACCTTGGCCGGGGTGCTCACCCCGGCGCCGGTGCTGGCCGAGCCCCTCGCCGAGCGGTTGCGCGCTGCCGGGATGACCATCACGGTCGAGCGACAATAATTGCGACGCGCCGATCTTTCGACGCGCGGGGGCTTGCGGGATGGGTTACCTTCCGCTCATCGACAGGACACGGTGCGCCTGTTGCCTAGTTAGGGAGTGCCATGATCACCCTCGGTGTCATTCTGCTGATCGTCGGTTTCATCATCAAGATCCCGGTACTTTGGTCGATCGGGATCATCCTGCTCATCATCGGTATCGTGCTGTTCGCGCTGGGCGCGATGGGCAGGGCTGTAGGTGGTCGCAAGCATTACTTCTGACCGATCTGTGAGGTGCACCGGTGCTGGTAGCCGCTGAGTCCCCTGAGCAAGGAGCGTCATGATCGTCCTGGGCACCATCCTCATGATCGCTGGATTCTTCTTGTTTCCCCCGCTCGTCGGGATCGGGGCAGTCGTGTTCGTCATCGGCCTGGTGCTGTTCGCGCTGGGGAACTCCGGACGTGCTGTGGGTGGGCGCAAGCACTACTACTGACGGACACGGCACGCCGAGGTAACACTGTGGCCCCCACCCGTACTTGGGTGGGGGCCACAGTGGACGGTGATACTCAGCTCTTGAAGACGTCCTTGACCTTCTCTCCGGCCTGCTTCAGGTTGCCTTTGGCCTGGTCGCCCTTGCCCTCGTTTTCGAGGCTCTGGTCGTCGGTGGCCTTCCCGGTGGTCTCCTTGGCCTTGCCGCCGAGCTCGTCGGCCTTGTTCTGCGCCTTGTCTCCCAGTCCCATGTCGGGCCTCCTCTGTAATGTCGGTGGTTCTGCGTGGTGGATGAACGTGCCAGTCCTACCGTAATCACTCGCGCCGTTTCGCGCTGAGCGTCACTTCCGCTCGCTGACTCCATCGCGAGTCATCGTCAGGTCTCCGCAGCTAATCTGTCTGCCGGACCGCGCCGCGGCCGGGTTCCCTGATGCGGGGACGCTGTCGGTCGCTCCGTTACGTGCTGCGGTCCCGTTCAGCACGATCTGGGTCCGCTGCACGTCCAGCGGCTGACCGGTGTCGTCGACGTGCACGTTCAAGCCGACAAGGCTGCGTCCCGAGGTGCCAGCCACCTGCGAGCAGCCCACCCCGGTGCCGGTGCCGCGCAGGCCGAGGTCGAATTCGTAGTGCTGGCCTTCCGGATTGGTGACGGGGAACAGTCCGCAGTTTTTGACCGCCAGCAGCTCGACGGTACGTCCGTCGCTGGCCAGTGCGGTGATGGTGCCCTTGCCGTCGGTGTTCGCCACCAGTACCGAACGGGGTCCGCCCCCGGCCAGTTCTATCTGGATGCTGAACGTCGCGCCGGAGGCAGTGGTGATGCCGAAGTTCGTCCCACCGTTAATCCACCCGACGTCCGGCCGTCCATCACCGTCCACGTCGATGATCGGCTTGCTGCTCGCCCCGGTCGGAATTCCGGAGCCGGCGGGTGCACAACCCACGGCCGTCGGGGACGCTGTGGTCGTCGGTGCCGGGGTGACCACCGATGTGTCGGTGCGGGGGGCCACGCTGGGAGACGACGGTGGTGCCGAGCTGCTGTTCGTCGCCGAAGGCAGCGGGGGCGGCGGCGCCGCGGCAGTCGGGCTCGGGGAGCAAGCGCCGAGCAAAACTGTGCCGAGCACCGCAAGGGGTACTGCAGCGGTACGAGGTCTCATCGGTTGTCTCCCATCCGTACTGCGAACTGCTGGGACTGAACGGGATGGTACGGGCCGCTGAATCATTTTCATCCGTGCCGAGCGGACGAGACGTGTTCTCCTTAGTAGGTAAGACATCGGCACACTCGACTTAGGAGACTACGACCATGGCCGAAACGAAGGATTTCCCCGAGGGCGCCAGCAGCACGCAGGTGGCATCCCGCGAGTCGTCACCCTTAACGACCTCCACCGGCAAGACCACGATTGCCGACACGGTGGTGTCCAAGATCGCGGGTATTGCCACCCGCGAGGTGAACGGGGTGCACGCCGTCGGTGGTGGTGCCTCCCGCGCGGTCGGCGCACTCCGCGAGCGCATCCCCGGCGCGCGCGTCAACCACTCCCAGGGTGTGGCGGTCGAGGTCGGTGAGCGGCAGGCGGCCGTGGACATCGACATCGTGGCCGAGTACGGGGTGGCCATCGCCGAGCTTGCCGCGGGCATCCGCCGCAACGTCATCGCCGCGGTGGAGCGGATGACCGGCCTGCAGGTCACCGAGGTCAACATCGACGTCCACGACGTGTTCCTCAACGATGGCGGCGAGGACGGCAGCGCCGAGCCCAGCCCCACGCGCGTGCAATGACCATTCCCGCAGCGACAACTCCCGCAGCGACAACTCCCGCAGCGACAACTCCCGCAGCGCCCACTCCTGCTGCCGCCGAACCAGACCCGGCTGACGTTCTCGCGGCGGCAGTGCTGGCCGTCGATGGTGTCGCTGGGCTGCACGGCGGCATGTTCGGTGAGGTGGGCACCTACCTTCCGGGACGCCGCGTGGCCGGTGTGGCGCTGCACGACGCGGGCGCCGAAGTACACATCGCCGTGCGTTTCGGCGTGGACGTCCAGATAGTCGCCACTGCGGTACGGGCGGCAGCAGCTCCGCTGGTGGGCGGCCCGGTGGACGTCGTCATCGAGGACGTCGAGCTTGCTGTTCTCGCCCTGCCTGCTGCGGAACCCTCACGTACCCCCTGAGCACTTTGGAGTAGAGCATGAACGTCACCACTACCGGACTCTTCGCAGGCCTGCTGCTCGGCGTCGCTGCGGCGGCCGGGGGTTGGGTCGGGTTCCTTGTCGCGTTGCTGCTGGCCATCGTCGGGGCGGCGTTGGGGGCGCACTACGACGGGAAGCTCGACCTGGGTGAGCTGATGCGCGGGCGTAATCATGGCTGAACACCGGGTGGCGGACCCCACTGATGAAGACGACGAGCCCGGCGCCCGTGGTTCGCTGACCGTGCACGACCGGGCCGTGAGCCGGGTGGCGGAGTATGCGGCAGTTGACACCGACGGCGTCGTCCGCCAGTCCAGCGGTCTCGGGCGCATGATGGGCCGCGACCTGCCACGGGTGGACAGCAACGTCAGCGGTGGGCGCGTCCGAGTCAAAGTTGCCATCGCCACCGCATGGCCCCGCTCGGTACCCGCGGTGAGCGCGGCGGTGCGTGCCGGGGTGGCCGAGCAGCTACAGGCCTCCACCGGGCTGATTGTGGACCGGGTAGACGTCGTCGTCGACGAGGTCGTGCGTCAGTCGTCTGCCGACTTGCCCAGGGCGCTGCGATGACCGCGGCGTCCGGCCACGAAGCGAGCGACGGCAAGCCTGACGCCGGCGGCCCGCAGGCTCGTCCACCCGTTGCTGCGCCCGCCGCCGCGCCGGTGGGTTTACTCATTGCACTGGTCCTCATTGCCGCCGGGGCGGTGGCCATTCGGGAGATGTTGCTCGGCGCGCACGCGTTCAGCGGACCGGAGTGGGTGGCGAACACCGCAACCTGGGTGGACAACCTGCGTCCGGCGGTGTGGCTGATTCCCGCCGGCATCGTCGCGGTCTTTGTCGGACTGTGGTGGGTGTGGGCCGCGCTCAAGCCTCGGCGGCGCACCGAGCTGAAGGTGGCAGGGGAGGACGTCGCGTGGATGCGCCGCAGCGATATCTCTCGGGTGGCGCACGCCTGCGCGGACAGCGTCGCCGGCACCACCACTGCCTCAGCGCGCACCGGCCGCAGGCGCGTCACTGTCACGATCACCACCACGGAGGCGGAGGCGGAGGCGGAGGCGATGCGTAGCGCGGTCACCGACGCTGTGACCGAGCGGCTTGCGCCCCTGGAGCGCACGTTCACACTCAAGGTGAAGACCAAGACCAGCCATGACGGGGGCGCGCGATGAGTCGGACACTGGCCGCACTGGATCGCCTGGTGGCACTGGTCCTCGGAGTGGCACTGATCGCGCTGGGGCTTGCCGCCATAGCCTGGCAGATCGGGACGGTTTCCTGGACGCCGCGCGAGCAGGTCGGCCCGGGCACGAGGACGGCCACCGCGCAGGACTGGTGGCCATGGGCGACCGGCGCGGGTGGCGTGATCCTGATCCTGCTCGGTCTGTGGTGGCTGGCGGCGCACATCCCCCGGCGCAAGCTGGGCCCCGTGCGGCTGCCGGGCAGCGGTGTCGCAGGCATCCTGCGGGCGGACACCACTGCGGTCGCCGGTGCCGCGGCCGAGTCGCTGGCCGCGGCGGACGGCGTGCAATCCGCCAGCGGGCGCTCGTTCACCGACCGTGGGCGTCCCACGATCGCGCTCACTGCCACTGTCGACCCGATGGCCGACCTTGCCGCGGTGCGCGATGGGGCCGCCCAGGTACGCGGTGAGATCGCGCAGGCCCTGGACGGTGCCGAGCTGGCTACGCGCATCCACTTGCACGTCGGCAAGACCTGAGCGCCACGGCAGGTGCATCCTGGAGCGCGTGCACGCACTGGCGCTCGGGTCCGACCTGCCTGCGCTGACTCCTGCGCAGGTGCTCACCTCCTGGACCCCGAACCCACCGCTGCTGTGCACGGTCCTGGTGTTGGGTGCGCTGTACCTGAGCGGCATCTCGGCGCTGCGCCGTCGCGGGACCAGCTGGCCACGCACCCGGACGTGGTGTTTCGTGGGAGGTGGACTGGGGTCGCTCGCCCTGGTGGGGTTCTCGATGGTGGCGGTGTACGCCGACACCTTGTTTTGGGCGCGTGCCCTGCAGAACCTCATCCTGGTGATGCTGACCCCGATGTTCCTTGCCCTGGGCGCGCCGCTGTCCTTGCTCCGCGAGCTGCTGTCCGCCCCTGCGCGGGCCAGGGCCGCGGTCGTGCTGCACAGTCGCCTCGCCAGGGCGCTCACCTTTCCGCCCGTGGTGACCTTGGTGCTGGTGATACCGCCCCTGGTGCTCTACCTGAGCCCGCTCTACGAGCAGACCCTGCGCGATCAGCTGGTCAGTGGACTCGTCGGCTTCTGCCTGGTGCTTGGCGGGTTCGTCTACTACTGGTCGCGGCTGCGGGTCGACCCGGTTCCGCGGCCGGGCTCCTACCTGGTGACCATGTGGATCACCCTGGTCGAGGTGTTGGTGGACGCCATCCTCGGCCTGACGTTGTGGCTGGGCCCGGTCATCGCCACCGCCTACTACCTGGGGGTGGCCCGCCACTGGGGTCCCGATCTGCGCACCGATCAGGACATCGGCGCAGGCATCCTGTGGATCGGTGGTGACATCATTGGTCTGCCCTTCCTGGCAACGGTGATCGCCCGGATGACCAAGGAGGACGAGCACCGGGCGGTGGAGATCGACGCCGAGCTCGACGCCATCGACGCCATTGCGGCCGAGCAGCCCCCCGTCACCGATGCGGCCGCGCCGCGGTTGTGGTGGGAGGAGCACCCCGAGCTCGCCGCGCGGACCCGCCGGAAAAACTGATCCCGTCGGCGGCGTTGATCCGCTGCTGGGTCACCGCCGTGGTGTAAAGATGGCGGTCGCGGTGCAAGGATGGGTTGCGCACCCGGTCGTCAACCGTCTGAGCAACGCTGCGTGATGAGGAAACAGTGACGGACCCACTCGCCGCCGCCGAGGCCGAAGCAGTCCAGATCAGCACTAGAGCGCAGCCACTGGGCGCGCTCGGGGACAAGTTCAGTCGGCGGTCGCCCTTCTACCTGGGGATGACCGCCGCCGCCGGGGTGGCCCTCACCTACGCCGTGGTGCAGGCGCTGGCCGACGCCCGCCAGGCGCTGACCCTGCTGGGGGTCGCGCTGTTTCTCGCCGTCGGGCTCGACCCGGTGGTGTCCTGGTTGGTGCGGCATCGGTTCCCGCGCTGGGCAGCGGTCACCACGGTCTTCCTCGTCACCACGGCAGCGGTGGTGGTGCTGTTCGCCATCGCCATTCCGCCGCTGGCCCAGCAGGCCGCACAGCTCGTCTCCCAGGCGCCGGACTACCTGCGTGAGGCGCAGGACCACTCGTCGACGCTGGGGCGGCTGAACGACCGCTTTCACCTGCAGCAGCAGCTCACCGACGCCGTCAACGGCTCCACGTTGCTCGAGCACCTGGTCAGCGCGGTCACGCTGATCTTCGACGAGGTGACCAAGCTGGTGCTGGTCGCGGTGCTGACGGTGTTCTTCCTGGCCGACATGCCCAAGATCCGGGCCAACCTGTACCGGCTGGTCCCCGGAACACGGCGACCCCGCGCCATTCTCATCGGCGACCAGATCTTCGCCAAGGTGGGTGCGTACGTGCTGGGCAACGTGGTCATCTCGGTGATCGCGGCGATCGGCACCTTCCTGTGGCTCGAGGTGTTCGGCGTGCCCTATCCGCTACTGCTAGCCATCTTTGTGGCGGTGTTCGACCTGATCCCCGTGGTCGGGTCCACCGTCGCAGGCGTGGTGGTAGCGGCCGTGGCGTTGACGGTGTCGCTGCCGGTGAGCTTGGCCACGGTCGCCTTCTTCATCGTCTACCGCTTGATCGAGGACTACTTGCTGGTACCGCGCATCATCGGTCGCGCCGTGCATGTTCCCGCGGTGGTGACGGTGGTGGCGGTACTGGTCGGTGGCGCCGTGCTGGGCATCATCGGGGCGCTGGTGGCCATCCCGATCGCTGCCGCCGTGCAGCTCCTTGTCCAGGAGTTGCTCTATCCCCGCCTCGACGAATCCTGAGCAGCCACCTCACGGTGATGCTGCCGGCGCTCCGTTCTCCAGCCGGGACAGCTGGATGACGGCGACGCCCAGCACCAGCAGCAGGGCGCCGAGCCCGAAACCCTGGGCCAAGTGGTGACGAATCTGCTCGTCGTAGACCACTACCCCAAGCACGATGCTGGCCAGTGGGTCCACAGTGGAGATCGCGGGCAGGCTTGCCGCCAGCGGGCCCGCCTGAAACGCCAGCTGGTTGAGGAGCAGCCCGCCTGCGCCGGTGACGATCACCGCGTACAGCTGCCAGCTGGTGAACAGGGGAATCGGACCGTGCAGCGCAATGTCGGTCAGCGACTTCAACAGGGCGGCGGTCGCCGCGTAGATCGCGCCGACCGCGATGCCCAGCAGCGCCGCCGAGCGGCCCCCGTGCCAGAAACGACGGCCGAGCAGCACGCAGGTGCCCGCCAGCACGACCCCGGCGATCGCAGCCGCCACCGCAGGCCCCCGGTCTGCGGTCTCCGGGTGTACCGGTTGGTGAGCAGTGCCCGCCAGCAGCAGAAAACCCGCCAAGGAGAGCGTGAGCAACAGGCCCCAGCCAAGCTCGCGGCTGCTGGGCAGCTGGGTGCCCCGTCGCAGGATCAGTGCGAACAGCAACCCGCTGATGAGTAGCGGCTGCACCACGCCGAGCGCCCCGAAGTGCAGCGCCAGGATCTGCAGGGTCAGCCCCAGCACATCGGCCACGACCCCGCCCAGCCACAGCGGGTGTGCCAGCGTCGCTCGAACGAAACGCCCCACCGATCGGGGGCTGAGGTCCTGAGCATCGGGTACCTGACCTGCGCTCACGTGCTTCAGCGACGACGAGGTCGCGAAGGCCAAGGCAGCGCCCAAGCTCAGCACCAGGACCGCCAAACCATGGGTCACTGCTGGTGGCCTCCCTGCAGCGGCGGTGCGGTGCGGGCCTCGGTGCTCATAAGGCCCCTATTGTGACCCAGCACCGATGGCGTCGCCGTTCTGCCACACTGGACGCCATGGATCGTCGGCCGACCATGGTGGCGCTGGCCGCGGGCGCAGCGCTGGTCTCGGCCTGCAGCGCCGCCGGCCACAGCAGCCCTGCAGCCCCGACCGTGAGCAGGCTTGATGTGGCCCGAGGAGCGAGCGCGCAACTGGGTCAGCAGACCCACGAGCCAGCGCCGACCATCGACTGCGCAAACGACCTACCCGATGCCGCCGGGGCCACCGAGCAGTGCGCGGAAACCGACTTCACCCGCGGGCAGCGTCATTCCGTCACCGTGCGCATCGACCGGCTCGACGGAAACACGCCGCACTACAGCGTCGTCGTCGGTGATGCACCATTGCCGCCCCCGGAGAACTAGCGTGTGGTGACCGCCCCCGTGGCGGCATCCCAGAACAGGGAGCCACCCTCGAAGTCGCTCTGCCTGCCTCCGGCCACCCCGCGCTCGTCCGAGATCGGGTATCCGAGCGAGCCGGTCTCCCAGCCCTGTGCCGCCCAGCTGTCGCGGATGGCGCCCTGCACGGTGTGCGCTCCGGTGCTGGGCGTCCAGTAGATGGAGCCGCCCTGCAGGTGGTTGTACCGACCGGTGCCGTCCGGGGTGGTCCGCTCGTCGGTCACCGGATAGCCGAGGACGCCGGTCTCCCACTGGTACTGCGCCCACTTGGCCATGATCGCCCCGTGGATGGACTGAGCGCCCGTCGTCGGGGACCAGTAGATGGAGCCGTCCTGGAAGTCGTTGTAGCGTCCCAGCCGGTCGGCTGTCGGCTGCTCGTCGCTGACCGGGTACCCGTGCGGGCCCGTCTCCCAGTCCAGCTGTCCCCACTTGTCGTCGATGGCGCCGTGCAGCTCGTGCGCCCCCGTCGTGGGCGACCAGTACAGCGCGCCGCCGTTCGCGAAGTTGTTGTAGCGTCCCACGCCGTCCGCGCTGGGCGACTCGTCGGTGGTGGGCAGGCCCAGGCTCGACGCGGGACCACCGATGGCGAGGTAGTGCGCCAGGACCGCGCCGTGCACCTCGTGCGCCCCGGTGGCCGGCGACCAGTAGACGCGCCCGCCGGTGAAGTTCTGCGCCCGACCACCGGGCACCGCGTACTCCGACCCGTTGACCTGACCGAGGTCGGAGTCGGCGCCGCCGAGGCCGGTGTAGTGCGCGAGAATCGCCGACGGGGGCGCAGTAATTGCCGCGGATGCACCGTTGGCTAACGCGGACAACGCCGCGGAGTCGCCGGAGAACGTGGAGATGTCCACGCCGGTGCTCACCCCGGAGATGGACCCGCGGTCGGTGAACTGCCAGAAGGCCCAGCTTTTCCAGCCGCCGACGAGCGGGGTGTTGGGAGCGGAGCCGCCGTTGTAGTCGGCGATCCACAGCGGGTACTGGGTGAAACCGGTGTTGTTTGCCATGGCGCTGCGCCAGAAGTACGGATAGGTATAAATGATCGCCTTGCGTCCGGTGAGCGCGGTGATGGTGTCCAGCCAGCTGTGCACCCAGGTGACCAGTTGTACTGGCGACAATCCGCCGGTCTCCTCGAGGTCGAGGGTGGGGGCCAGGTCGCCGCTGGCGCGCATGGTGCCCGCAACGGAGACGAAATAGCGAGCCTGCTCGGCGGCCGAGGAGGACGAGCCGTCCGGCTTGGCGTAGTGGTAGCTGCCCCGCACCATTCCATTGGCCTTGATGGCCTGCCAGTCCGAGGTGAAGGAGGGGTTGACGTACCCGGTGCCCTCGGTGGACTTGACGAAGGCGAAGTTACGCCCGGAGTTCTTGACCTTGCTCCAGTCGATGCTCGCCCCGTAGGGGTGCTGGTGGCTGGAGACGTCCGGTCCGGTGATGTCGGCGGCCGCGGCGCCCGCGGCGGCCAGCAGCAGGAGCGCGGCGATCACCGTCGCGATGGTGGCACGCGGACGGCGACGCGCCGAGGCAAACGAAATGGGCATGCGGTGAGACTAGAAGTACTAATGTGATTATGGGGAATCTTGTGATTCCTGGGGCTCGTTGGGGAGCAACTCGTACCGCGGGTTGTTGATGACCTCCTTGCCCTCCTTCTGCACCACCCGGCCGTGCATGCGCATGCGTGTGCCCGGGCTGATACCGCGAATGTGCCTGCGGCCGTAGAACACTGCCGTGATTGCGCCGCTGTCGTCGACCACCTCGCAGGCGAAGACCGGTTCGTCGTCCAGCGAGGCGACCTGCACCGAGCGCACGGTGCCCTCGACGCTGCACGGTTGGCCGGGAGCAGAACGGGCCGCTGCACTCGCACCCTCGGCGGTTTTGGCTGTGCGGGGCTCCGCGGTAGTCGGTGCGGGTTGGGAAGCACGAGGCACCATCTCGCCGTGCAGTCGCGCCGTGGTGTCGAAGGGAATGATCGTGGCCGCCGCCGACGGCAACCGGCTGATGAACCGTGCGATGTAGTCGGCTGTGTTGTCGTGCAGCAGGCGGCCGAGTATGTGCGAGTAGCTGCGGCGCGGTAGCAGCACCGTCACCTGCGTCTGATCCTCGGTGGCCCGGCTGACCAGCTGCATCGCGGTGTGGCCGAGCCTGCGCTCGGGGCAGTCCACCAGTTCCAAGGGCACCCGCGCGTGCGCGGCTTCCCACTCGGCCTGCAGCCGCTCGGCCCGCGCGCTGTCCAGTACGAAGTGGACCGCCCTGAGTTGGCCCGGACGAAGGCTGCGTCCGTAGCGGAACGCCTCCACCGTCGCCAGGTCGAAGGAGTCGACGAAGATCAGCACGGTGTGGTGGGCGTACACAGTCGTGTCGTCGACCTTGCTCGGGTCGAGCTGGCGCAGAGCTGCGGCCTCGTCGCGGTACTCCTTGTTCAGCCGAATCAACGCGAACACCATGATCGGGAACAGGATCACCACCGCCCAGGCGCCCTCGGTGAACTTCGCGATGGCGAAGATCAGCACCACGATCAGTGAGGTGATCCCCGCCGCGAGGTTGATCGCCACGTTGCGCCGCCACGCCCCCTCCCGCAGCTTCTGGTAGTACCGCGCCATGCCGAGGCCGGCCATGGTGAAGCCGGTGAAGACGCCGATTGCGTAGAAGGGCACCAGCGCCGTCACCTGGGCGCGGGTGACCAGCAGCAGCAGCACCGCGATGACGGTCAGCACGATGATGGCGTTGGAGAACACCAGCCGGTGCCCGCGTCTACGGAGCTGTCGGGGCAGAAACGCGTCCTCGGCCACGAAACTGGCCAGGAACGGGAAGCCGTTGAAGCTGGTGTTCGCGCCGGTGTAGAGGATCAGCGCCGTCGCGGTCTGCACCACGATGAAGAGCACCTTGCCCAGAAGTCCATCACCGAAGACCAGTTTGGCCTCCTGGCTGATCACCGAGGGAAAACCGGCGGTGTAGGGCACGGCGTGGGTGAGGTAGGCCAACAGGGACACGCCCGCGACGAGGAAGCCGAGGACGCAGGCCATGATCACCAGCGCTCGACGGGCGTTGGCTCCCTGCGGCTTCTGGAAGGCGCTGACCCCGTTGCTGATCGCCTCCAGCCCGGTAAGCGAGCTGCCGCCGTTGGCGAACGCGCGCAGCAACACGAGCACCGTGGCGCCCATGACGAACCCGTCCGCGTGGCCGATCGGGACGGCGCCGACCAGCTGGGTGGTGTCGATCTGTGGCAGGGAGTGCAGCAGCGCCTTGATGATGCCCACGGTGATCACCGCCCCCATGGTGAGCGCGAAAAAGTAGGTGGGGAAGGCGAACACCTTGCCCGCTTCCTTGATGCCCCGCAGATTGCCGTAGGCCAACAGCAGCACCACGCCAATGGTGATCTCCATGGTGTAGGGACCGATGGCGGGAATGGCCGAGGCTACGGCGACGGTGCCTGCCGCGGCCTGGACGGCCACCGTCACCACGTAGTCGATGAGCAGGGCCACCGCGGCGATCTGGGCGACCTTCGGCCCGAAGTTTTCCCTGGCCACCACGTAGGATCCGCCGGCGCGGGTGTAGACCATCACCACCTGGCGGTAGGACAGCGTCAGCAGAATCAGGATGCCCAGGATGATCCCGGTGATGGGCAGCACCAGGGTGAATGCGCCGAGCGCGGCGTAGGGCAGCAGCTCCACCAGGATCTGCTCGGTGCCGTAGGCCGAGGACGAAATGCAGTCCGGTGCCAGCACGCCCAACGCGACGGTCTTGGTGAGCCGCTCGTCACCGAGCTGGTCGTTGGTCAGGGCCGGCCCGAGCAGACGTCGCTTGAGCCGATAGCTCAGCGGCTCGCGCAGCCGTGACTCGGGTCCGGGCGAGGCGAGGTCCAGACCCGAGTCTGCCTCGGACGGTTCGAGAGACGTCAGCGGTGCTGCCTGCTCGGTCATGATGCTCCTGCACTGTGCGTGAAAAAGGCCCGCGGGTGAACTCTATTCACGCACGAGGCGTTAGCCCTCTTCCTCGGGGTGGAAGCTGACGTCGACCTGCTCGAAGCCCTTGCTGCGTTGCGCCTCCGCTTGGGTGGAATACGCTCGCCGGTCGCCTGCGGTGAGGTCGACGTTGTCGGTGAACGGGGTGAGCAGAGCGCGGGGGTAGAGCGCGTCTACGCGCACCACGTTGGACTCGACGCAGAAGACAAGCGCGACGGAGGCAAGGTAGAGGAAGGCGACGAGGCCGAGGACCACCGCGAACACGCCGTTGATGGCGGTGGCCCGGGTCACGACGCGGCCCACCAGGGTGGCACCGAACATCTGCAGCAGCTGCAGGGCGACCGCGGCACCCAGTGCACCAGGTGCCACGTCGCGCACGGTGACCGGGCGGGCGCAGGCCAGCCGAAACGCCATGATGAAGGACACGGTGTACAAAGCCACGGTGCCGACGAAGACCAAGGTGCCCAACCCGGGGCCGTCGATGCCGAACTCGTGCGCGTAGCGGCCGAGCACAGAAAGGACGGTGATTCCCAGCACCGCCAGGCCGACTGTGCCCATGAGCAGCAGGCTCCGCCCGCGGGCGGCGAGCGGATTGGGGCGACTGTTCCGCGGCACCCGCCACGCGGTGTTCATGGCGTGCTGGGTGGCTTGGCCCACCCCCGATGCCCCGTAGAGGGAGCCGAGCACACCGATGGTCAGCGCGACCGGGCCACCGCCGCTGCGTTCGGGATGCTTGAGCTGGTCACCGATCACGGGGAGCTGGCCTACCGCGGAGTCCAGCACCTGTTCCTGTAACTGGTGGTTACCGGTCAGCACGTAGCCGAGGATGGTGGCCAGCAGGAAGAGCAGCGGGAACAGGGAGATGAAGGCGTAGTAGGCGATGAGCGCTGCCAGGTAGTTGCCCTGATCGTCGAAGAACTTGTAGAACACGGCCAGGGGATACCCCGCCGCGGGATGACGCTGCTGGAAGGCGTCCAGTCGTTCTGTGACGCTCATCGGCCGTGCGTCAGACCTGGACGCCGTCGACGGTCGTGGTGATGCCCTCGCCGAGGAAGCAACGGAGCCCGGCCGCGGCGCGCACCTCGTCGTGGGGCTCGGGGTAGCCGAAGCAGACGTCGTTCAAACCTTCGGCACTCCAGTAGTGCGCGGTGCCTTTGTAGGGGCAGACGGTGGTGGTCTCACTGTTGGTCAGCAGCTCGGTGCGGATGTCGGACTCGGGGAGGTAGTACCGCGTCGGCAGGCCGGTCTCGAACACTGCGAGCGGGGCGTGGCTGTCCGCGAGCACCATATCGCCCGCCGTGACCACGACGTGGCGTGAGGACGGGCGTACGTCGACCCGGTGGAAGGGATCGGTGGGGTGGCCGTACACCTGCTGGTCCTCCTCGAACCATTCCTGCAGCGCGTCCATCCGCACGGAGCACAGCCCGGCGAGGGCGGCGGCGCCGGGCAGCGGGTTTGCGTAGAACCAGACGGCGTCTTTGACCAGGGTGGCGCCGACGCGGAGATCGTAGTAGCTGGCGTCGCCCTTGAACGGGCAGTGCGTCTGGGTGTCGTTGCGCTCGAGCACGCCGATGGCGAAGTCGTCCACCGGCAGGTACCAGACGGGCAACAGCCCGGTCTCGTGCAGCATCAGCGCCTGGTCGGTGTCCAGCACGGTGGTGCCATTCAGCGTGCCGCGGATGCGCCGCGGTGCGGGGTGTGCGTAGAGCGCGTGCGCGGGCAGGGCCGACCAGATGTCCCCGTTGAGCCAGCCTTGGGGTGGACGGGCAAGCGGGCCGATACCGAGGGTCAACGACATGCGCCGAGCCTAGTGCGGGGGCTGCAGTGCTGCGCTATGTCGTGCGAATGCCGCATTCACCTCAGCTTCCCGGGTGAATGCGGCATTCGCACACAATGGAGCGGGGGATCAGGACTGCTGTCCGGCCTCGATCTCCAGGGTCACGGTGATCTTCTCGCCGACGACGACGCCACCACCTTCCAGCGGCATGTTGATGTCGATGCCGAAGTCGCTCCGGTTGAGTACCGTGCGAGCCTCGAACCCGGCGACCGGACCGTGGCCCATGCCGGGGTTCACACCGTTGAACTCAAGCTCCAGCTCGACGGTCTTGGTGACGCCGTGCAGGCTGAGCTCGCCCTCGAGCACGAGATCCGAGCCCGACGAACGAAGCGCGGTCGAGCGGAACGTCATGGTCGGGAACTTCTCCACCTCGAGGAAGTCCGCGGAGCGGATGTGTCCGTCGCGCTGGGCGTTGCCGGTATCAAAAGAATCGAGCACGATCTCGGCGGTCGCGACCGGATCGCCGCTCGCGGGGACCTCGATGGCGCCGGTAAAGGTTCTGAACGAGCCGCGAACCTTGCTGACCATGAGGTGGCGGACGCTGAAGGACACCTGGGAGTGCGCAGGGTCGATGGTCCAGGTTCCGGTGGGCAGCCCGGCGAGCGTGGATGTAGCGGTGGTCATGAGGGTTCCTCCTGAAAGACGGTTGAAGATTCAATCGTCACAACACGGCGGGTGCCGAGCTTATTCCTACAGCGCGGACCAGCAATGCGTCGAGCGTGACACCATCACTGCCCAGCACCCGCAAACATCGTAGGAGCAACGACATGTGGCAGCTGACGGTGGATCTGGGAGCGTCCCGAACGGTGGCTTCGCTCGCCCAGGACGGTGCGCCCGCGCAGCTTGTGCAGATCGACGGCGCGAGCGCCGTGCCCTCTGCGGTGTACCTGGAGCAGGACGGGCGTCTGCTGGTCGGGCTGGAGGCGCAGCGACGGGCGGAGCACGATCCCGCCCGCTACGAGCCGTCACCGACGTTGCGCATTCCGGAGACCAATCTGTTGCTCGGCGAGCACCTGGTTCCCGTCGTCGACGCGATGGCTGCTGTGCTGGGGCATATCGCCGGTGAGATCCAGCAACGCCTGGGTGCCCCTCCCGAGCAGGTGCTGCTGACCACGCCCGCGTACTGGGGGCCCGTGCAGGCCCAGGCGTTGCTGCAGGCGGCGACGACGGTGTGGGGGCACGGGGTGCAGCTCCTGGCCGGCACCCAGGCCGCGGGGGATTACTGTGCAGCGCACTCGGCGATGCCGCCCGGACGCCCGTTTGCCGTATACGACCTCGGCGCCGGCGGGTTGGGCTGCGCGGTGCTGGTCGTCGGTCCGCCTGGCGTCACCACACTGGCGTCTAAGGGTGCATCGGGTGTGGGTGGCCATGCCGCCGATGCGGCGCTGATGGACCAGGTGGCGCAGCAGGTCTCGGGTCGCGCCCCGCAGGCCTGGCAGGCGCTGCAGCAGCCGGGTGACCTGTCGGCTCGACGTGTCACGTTCACCATGGAACGCAACGTGGCGCGGGCCAGGGAACGGCTGTCCAGCAGCAGGATCGCGGCGCTGGCGCTGCCCGATCCCTTCGGCTCGGTGCAGCTGACGCGCAACGAATTGCAAGAACTGCTGCGCCCGCAACTGGAGCACACCGTGGCGGTGCTGGCCAGCACGGTCGCCGACGCGCAGGTGGCTCCCGGGCAGCTCGCCGGGGTGTTCCTGCTCGGGGGAGCGTCCCGGACGCCCTCGGTCGCGGAGCTGATCGGCGCGCGCTTCCCCGTGTTGGGGATCATTGACGATGCGGCCACGGTGCTCGGCGCTGCTCACCCGTCGGCGCCCACAGCCACTGAGCTTGCGCAGTCACCCATGGCGCCTCCTGCCGCGGTGTTGCCCGCGGCCACCTGGCAGCCGTATTCCGCCCCGCCGGGTGGTCCCTCGTTCGCCGGCGCCGATCCCTTCGCCCAGCCCGCAGGCTAAGGGGGCAAGCAATCGAAGGCACCGCTGGTGATCGCCGCGGCCGTTGCGGTCCTGGTGCTGGCGCTGGTCGCCGGCATCGCGGTCGTCGTGCTGAAGTCCAGGTCCTCGCCCACCGACGTGACGGCTGAGCCCACGACTGCATTGCCCACGACTGCAGTGCCGACGGTGGCGCCGTCCCGATCACGCCGGGCGCAGGCATCGAGCGCCCCGGTGCCGACCACGCCACCAGCGCCTACCTCGGTGCCGCCTCCGCCGCCGGTAGTGGCCGGGTGGCAGACGGTCGCCGTGCCAAACCGCAGCGCCGCCTACGATGTGCCGCCGGGCTGGAAGGTGTCCTCCCAGAACACGATCGGAGGTTACGAGACCAAGTCGGGTCCGCCCCTGGTTGGTAGGGGTCTGGCGAACTTCGGGGATGGCTTCTGCGACAAGTATCAGTCCAAGGCGCTGTCGGTGATGACGAACTCCGACCAGTCCGACCCCGCAGTGGGCGCGCGGGAGCTGGCCACCAAGTGGGCCACCGCGGCGTTCTCCAGCGACCGGACGGGGGCGGTTCCGCCGCTGCAGATCGGGCCACCCCAGCCGCTGCCTGCGATGGCGGGCAAGAGCGGCATGCTCGTGGAAGTGACTGCGCCGCTGGAAAAGCCGCAGGGCTGCTCTACGCCGTCGGCGTCCATGTACTCCTTTGCCTTGCCCAGCTCCGGCGGCGGCACGGTCGGGCTCATGATCTACGTCGGGCATGGCGTCCCGGATGAGGTCAGCGCCGCCGTCGTGCGACAAATCGCGAGCAGCGTACGGCCGCTCTGATGCGACTCAGGCGGTCGCGAGCCGACGATCCCAGCGCTGCTCGACCTTCCCAAAGCGCCAGACCAGCAGGGCAACCACCCAGGTGACGATGAACAGCGCCACCACCACGTAGCCCATCAGGTTCAGGTTGAGTCCGCCGATGGCGGCCAATGGGCCCGAGGTGATCTCCAGCTTGTCCACCAGGATGGAGATGAGCTCCTGACCGCCGATGAGCAGCGCCACCGCCACGGACAGTCCGGTGATGACTAGGTTGTAATACACCTTGCGGACCGGTTTGGAGAAGGCCCAGCCGTAGGCGAAGTTCATGAACGAGCCGTCGATGGAGTCCAGCAGCGACATCCCCGCCGCGAACAGGATGGGCAGCACAAGCACGGCGTACCAGGGCAGCCCGGATGCGGCGGCGCCGCCGGCGATGACCAGCAGGCCCACCTCGGTGACCGTGTCGAAGCCCAGCCCGAACAGCAATCCCACCGGGTACATGTGCACGGGCTTGCGCACCAGCTTCATCACCGGGCGCAGCAACCGGTTCATCAGACCGCGGTTGTCCAGGTGCGCCTCCAGGGTGGCCTCGTCGTACTCTCCGGCGCGCATCTTCCGGAACACCCCCACGATGCCGACGAGCACCACGAGGTTCAGCAGCCCGATGAGCAGCAAGAACGTGCCGGAGATCGCGGTGCCGAACAGTCCGGTCGTTTTTTGCAGCGCCGACTGGTCGTCGGTGAGTGCGCCGGCGAGTGCGCGAACGCCGAACGACAGGAGCGCCACCATGATGAACACCACGCTGGAGTGGCCGAGCGAGAACCAGAAGCCGACCGACATCGGTCGTTTACCGTCGTTCATCAGCTTGCGGGTGGTGTTGTCGATGGCTGCGATGTGGTCGGCGTCAAAGGCGTGCCGCAGGCCGAGGGTGTACGCGGTGACGCCGAGGCCGATGCCGAAGATCTCTCCACCCACCTGGTAGTTCTCCGGCGCGATCACGGCGATCAGCAACCCCCAGCCGAGCACGTGCAGGCCGACGACGACGGCGAGCATGCCTGCCGCGCTCCGTCGCTCCTGCGGGCTCAGCCCGGCTAGCGCGCGACGAATCCGTCCGGGTGTTGCCTGGCCGAGACCCACTGCCGTCTGAGTTGCCACATCGATCTCCTCGCTGTCCTGCGCGCCGTGCGGCAAGACGCTACGCGCGCCAGACGGGCAGGTGCAACAGATGTGCAACAACGATCATTCGTCGTAAAAGCTGGGAAACGGCTTGTCGGCGATCGTCGCCCACGGGCCCAGCGGCCGTCGTCGTCCCGAACTGACCGCGATAGCTCGACTAAACCGGTCGTCGATGCCCGGCGTGACCGGCCTCGTCCGGGTTATCGGGGTCGTCGTCCATATCAAAGTTGGTCGACCGGAACAGCACCGCGAACACCAGCCATCCCGCCGCCGCCAGCAGCGGGAAGGTGATCAGCCGAAAGATGATGACGGCGGGCAACGCCGCCCCGGCAGCCAGACCGGAGGCCACCAGAGTCGCTGTCAGGGTGCCGTCGACGACGCCGAGTCCGCCGGGCAGCAACGGCACCGTCGCGACCACCTTGCCTGCGGTGAAGGCAATGAGCAGGCCGCCGATGCTGGGGTGCGCGCCCGCGGCCAGGCAGGCAAACCCCAGGCAGGCGACATCGGCGATCCAGTTGAACGAGGCCCACCAGCCGGCCAGCGCAAGGTCTCGCTTCCGCAGCTGCACCGCCTCCAGTTGCTCGAGAATCTCCCCGATCCGCTCCATCCCGGTCTCGGCCGGGTGCCCGCGTGCGGCATTGACCCAGCGGAGCACGTGCCCGGCACTGGTGAGCAATACTCCGGGACGGGTGACGACGAAACGCACTCCGACGAGCAGGGCCGCGGTGGCACCGATGGCGATGGCCAGACCGGCGTAGTTGGTCCGGGAGCCAACGAGGATGCCCCCCACGACGCCCATCAGGGCCAGCCCGCCGGTGGCCAGCACGCCGCTCATGGCCAGCTGCCACGAGGCGACGACTCTGCTCGCGCCCCATCTGCGGGTCTGGCGGAAGGTGAAGGTGGTGGAGAACAGCGGACCGCCGGGCAGGCTGACGCTCATCGCGTTGGCGGCGTAGACCACGGCGGTGGAGTCGATTTGGCGCACGGGGACGGCAGCCGCGGTGAGCAGGGTGCGTTGCAGGCGGCCGAAGGCGCTCATCGACACGACCTGCGCGGCGATGGCGGCGCCGACCCACCACCAGCTGACGTCGCCGAGGCGCTGCATGGCGCTGCGCAGGGACGGCGCGAGGAGCACCACCTCCACCACGAGCACGGCGACCAGGATGGTGCCTGCGACCCACCGGAACACCTGCACGTGGCGACGGTGGGTCCCCTTGCGGGAGAGCTCACTACTGCCGGACACCCATGGAGGGTAGCGATCTTCGCGCAGCTGGGGGCGTACGCGGTGGTGTGGGCAGCCTCATGTCCGGCTAGCCATGTGTGCCCCGCTGGCGCCTTCGGCCTTCGACGGCTCCCGGTTGCGCAACTTGCACGAGGGTCGGTGGGGCGCTGTACGGCAACTTCCCCGGGCACAACCGCTACCCTGCGGTCTGACCCCGTTGTGCGAAAGCGGCATTCGCACGAAGAAGTTGGACGAAGCCGCATTCGCACAACGCGACAGGTAGGAGTGCAGTGGACGAGCTGATCGGTGTGATCGGCGGCAGCGGGTTCTACGAGTTCTTCGACGACCCGCGCACCGTCACACCCGACACCCCCTACGGCGCGCCCAGCGGCCCGATCACCATCGGCGAGGTGGCCGGACGCGAGGTGGCGTTTCTGCCGAGGCACGGGGTGCACCACGAGTATCCGCCGCACAAGGTCAACCACCGGGCGAACCTGTGGGCGCTGCGCAGCGTGGGCGTCCGCCAGGTGTTCGCGCCGTGCGCGGTCGGCAGCCTGCGGCCGGCGCTCGGCCCGGGCACGGTGGTGATCCCCGATCAGCTGGTCGATCGCACCTCGGGACGTCCGCAGACCTTCTTCGACACCGGCGGGGTACACGTGGAGTTCGCGGACCCTTACTGTCCCGCGCTGCGGCAGGCCGCGCTCCAGCCTGGCACCGAGGACGGCGGCGTCATGGTGGTGGTGGAAGGCCCGCGATTCTCCACCCGTGCGGAGAGTCAGTGGTTTGCCGCGCAGGGTTGGAGTCTGGTGAACATGACCGGGCACCCCGAGGCGGTGCTGGCCCGCGAGCTGGAGTTCTGTTACGCAGCAATAGCATTGGTGACCGACTTGGACGCGGGCATCGACGCGGGTTCGGGGGTGCGCGCGGTCGACGTGTTCGCCGAGTTCGCCCGCAACATCGGGCCGTTGAAGGACCTGGTGCGCGTAGCTATCGCAGCAGCGCCGACCGAGCGGGACTGTGCCTGCGCGCAGGTGCACGACGGTGTCCAACTGCCGATCACCCTGCCCTGAGCTGGCGTTACGCCCCGGTTTCTGTCCTATTCCCGCCACCGTGCCGACAGTGGCGTTTCCCACTGAGCCGTGCATCCGCGCCGGCGCAGCACCTAGCGTGGGGGGGTAGTAGTCGAGACCACCGGCGAACGAGCCACTTTCCTACCGAAAGGAACCGATCCCCGTGTCCAACCACGACACCAGCAAGCTCATCACCCAACTGCGCACCCTGTTGCAGCTCACTCAGACCGAGGCCCAGATCGCCCAGGCCCGCCAGGCGCAGGCCCGCACCGACGCCGTGCGCCGCGAACTCGCCCAAAACGAGCGCAACGCGCGCGACCGCAGCAAGCGGATCGCCACCACGCTGCGGGACCTCGGCGGTGTGCCCGACGTCGTCTCTCCGCTGATCGGCCGCCTTACCGCGTTGGTGAAGACGGTCATCGAGCAGGCCGAGCCCCTGGACGGGGCGTTGCTGGAGGACCTGGCCCTGGAGCACCAGCTCTTCGACCGGGCGCGCTACCTGAAGGTGCTTGCGACCACCGCAGACAACACCAAGGTGCGCCGCCTCGCGGAACGGCTGGAGACGGCCCACGGGGCCACCATCGACTGGCTCAGCACGGTATTGGCCGAGGAGGCGCTCGGCGGTCCCACGGCGTTGCGCGCCACCCCGTTCCAGGCCGTTGCCGGCACCGCCAGCCGCATCGTGAACGCGCCTGCGCGCTGGTCCGCAGACGGGGTCAACCGCGCGGTGGCCACCGTGAAGCAGAGCCGCGGCCGGGCCGAGGACGCCGCCGATGAGGTGGCCGAGAAGGCCGCCCAGCTCATGGACGCGACCAAGCAGACCATCGCCGCAGGCGGCAAGGCCGGACTGGCGCAGGCCGAGCAGGCCGCCCGTCGTGATGGCGCCGAGGACACCGCTGAGGGTGTGCACGAGGTCCGGGTGGCCACCGGCTCGGTCGACTCCTCGGAGCTGCCGATCAAGAACTACGACAAGCTGAGCATCGGTGACGCGGTGACCGCGGTGAAGAAGCTGGACCGGCCGGCGGACCTCCGGACGATCATCAGTTACGAAGAGGCCACCAAGAACCGCACCGGTGTGGTTTCGGCGACGCAGACCAGGCTGGCCGGTATCGCGAAGGAAGTTGCCGGCATCAGCTGAGCACAGCCAGGTCGCACCCGCATCGGCCGGGCCTCCGCAAGGAGGCCCGGCCGAAGCGCTGTTCAGCGTGGGCGCCCGGCGCAGAACCTGTCGACGTAGCCCGGTCCTCACAACGAGTAGGCGCGGCCGAGGCTGCAGTCAGCGCCCGGCGTGGTCGTACATGGCGCGCAGGTCGCTGTACTGACGTTGCGCGTCCCGATCGCCGGGCAGCATGCCGGCCAGCGGCGCCGCGGGGCGGAACTGTTCGAGCCGGAAGCGCGCGACACCGCGGCGGTGCACGAGCCGTAGCAGCGCGGCGAGGGTGAAGATGACGACGAGGGCGACGATGAGTGGAGTCATGGCAGTAACTATCCGCTCGTCTAATTGCAGACAACAGCGGCTGTTCTGACGCGCATCGACCATATTCCGCCAGTATGCTGGAGGGATGCTTCGTACGGTGGCCGTGCTGTTGATCGATGACCTCGCCATGTTCGAGTTCGGTGTGGTGTGCGAGGTCTTCGGCATCGACCGCACCGAGGAGGGTGTGCCGCCGTTCGAGTTCCGGGTCTGTGGGGCCGAGGCAGGCGTGGCGTTGTCGAGCAGTGTTGGCGCGCAGGTGATCCCGCCGTACGGCTTGGACGGTCTCGATGATGCGGACCTGGTCGCTGTGCCCGCGGCGCGCACCCGTGCGGAGTACCCACCGGAGGTCATCAACGCGCTGCGGCGTGCGGCCGAGCGCGGCGCGATTCTGCTCAGTGTCTGCTCGGGAGCGTTCATCCTGGGCGCGGCGGGCCTGCTCGACGGACGCAAGTGCACCACCCACTGGCGGCACGTGGACGAGCTGCAGCAGCGCTTCCCGGCGGCCGTCATCGACCCGGATGTGCTGTTCGTCGACGACGGCGCGCTGATCACCAGTGCGGGTACGGCGGCGGGCATCGATGCGTGCTTGCACCTGGTCCGTCGAGAGCTGGGTAGTGCGGCAGCCAACACGATCGCGCGGCGAATGGTGGTGCCCCCGCAGCGCGACGGCGGCCAACGTCAGTACATCGAGCGACCGATACCGCAGTGCAGCAGCGACGGGCTCGGCGATGTCCTCGCCTATCTGGTGGCCAACCTCGACGCGGCGCACACCGTCGCCGAGCTGGCCGCACGCGCCCACATGTCGACCCGGAGCTTCGCCAGACGTTTCGCCGCGGAGACCGGCACGACACCGGTGCAATGGCTCGCCTCCCAGCGCGTCCTGCATGCCCAGCGTCTGCTCGAGGACACCGCCCTGGACGTCGAGCAGGTCGCCCGCCGCTGCGGGTTTGCCACCGCCGCCCTGTTGCGCCACCACTTTCGCCGCGCCCTCGGCGTCAGTCCCAGCGACTACCGGCGGACCTTCTGCTCATCGCCGGCCTGACCAGAAGACCGAGATTGCCCAAATGAGGGCGATCGAGACGCCCGTCGGCCCGATTTGGGCGATCTCGTCGGCAGCGGGGCTGGGCCGGGTAGCTCCGGCTAACCTCTGCTGCATGCGGATACTGCTCACCGGCGCAGCTGGATTCATCGGCGGCCACATCTGGACAGCCCTGAACGACGCCGGCCATGACGTGGTGCCGGTGGACGCGATGTTGCCGCTGGCGCACGGGCAGGGGGCAGCGACCCCAGCGGGTGTGCGCCGCCTGGACGTTCGGGACGCCGATGCGCTTGCCGAAGCACTGCAGGACGTCGACGTGGTGTGCCACCAAGCGGCCATGGTCGGCGCCGGAGTCGACGCTGCCGATGCACCGAAGTTTGCCACGCACAACGACTTCGGTACGGCGGTACTGCTGGCGGCGATGGCCGAGGCGCGGTGCACACGGCTCGTGCTCGCCTCCTCGATGGTGGTCTACGGGTCCGGCCGCTACGTGTGCCCGCAGCATGGCGACGTCGAACCGGAGCCCCGGCGGCGCGAAGATCTCGACGCAGGAATCTTCGACAGCGCCTGCCCGCACTGTGCCCGGCGGGTGGACTGGGCTTTGGTGGACGAGGACGCACCCTTGCGCCCGCGCAGCACCTATGCGGCGAGCAAGCTGGCGCAGGAGAACTACGCGCTGGCCTGGACCCTGGCCACCGGCGGCTCGGTGACCGCCTTGCGCTACCACAACGTGTACGGCGAGCACATGCCGCGGGACACCCCGTACTCCGGCGTGGCCGCGATCTTCCGTTCCTCGCTGGAGGCCGGCCAGGCCCCGCGGGTGTTCGAGGACGGTGGCCAGGCCCGCGACTTCGTGCACGTCTGCGATGTCGCGCAGGCCAACCGCCTGGCGGTGGAAGCCGGGCTGCCGGGGTTCCAGGCGTTCAACGTCTGCTCCGGCACCCCGGTGACCATCGGCGAGGTGGCCGCGACCTTGGCCCGGGCACACGGCGGTCCGGACCCGGTGACCACCGGGCAATACCGCTCCGGTGACGTCCGCCACGTGGTGGCCGATCCGGCGCGGGCGGCGGAGGTGCTGGGTTTTCGGGCCGCAGTGGCGCCCGAGCGGGGCATCGGCGAGTTTGCCCACGCCCCGTTACGGAGTAACTGAACCAAGCGTGCTGCCCGATCACGCGCAGCGGACCGCGTTGTGACGGCCGGCTGACGCTCAGGCCGGGGTGCTGACGACGGTGCTCGGCGCCTGCGGGACGGTATCGAGGCCGGCGAAGGCCTGCTCCAGGATCGCCAGCCCCTCCGCCAACAGATGCTCCGGCATCACCAGCGGCGGCAGGAACCGCAGCACATTGCCGTACGTCCCGCAGGTGAGCACCACCAGTCCCTCCGCGAGACACGCCTTTGCCACGGCGGCGGTCACCTCCGGGTCCGGCGTCGACGTCCCTGGTCGGACCAGCTCGATCGCCACCATCGCGCCCCGCCCGCGCACATCGCCGATGGTGGGGAAGCGGCTCTGCATGTCCCGCAACCGGGGGAGCATGACGTCGCCGATCCGACCGGCGGCGGCGACGAGGTCTAGCTCCTCGATGGTCGTGATGGCGCCGAGCGCGGCGGCGCACACCACAGGGTTACCGCCGTAGGTGCCCCCGAGTCCGCCGACGTGCGCGCTGTCCATGATCTCGGCCCGCCCGGTTACTGCGGAGAGCGGTAACCCGCCGGCGATGGCCTTTGCCGTCGCGATGAGGTCCGGGACGATGTTTTCGTGCTCGCAGGCGAACCAGGCCCCGGTGCGGCCGAAGCCGGTCTGCACCTCGTCCGCGACGAAGACGATGCCGTTGGACCGGCAGTACTCGACGATCCGCGGCAGGAATCCTGCACCGGGAACGATGAACCCGCCCTCACCTTGAATGGGCTCAATAAGCACCGCCGCGATGTTGGCGCCCCCGATCTGTTTGTCCATCGCGCTGATAACGGCATCCGCGGCTTCCTTGCCGCAGTTTTCCGGGCCCGTCGGCCACCGATACGGGGAGCACATCGGCATCCGGTACACCTCGGACGCGAACGGCCCGAATGACTGCTTGTAGGGCATGTTCTTGGCGGTCAGCGCCATCGTCAGGTTCGTCCGGCCGTGGTAGGCGTGGTCGAAGGCGACAATCGCCTGGCGGCCGGTGTAGGCGCGCGCGATCTTCACGGCGTTCTCCACCGCCTCGGCCCCGGAGTTGAACAGCGCCGATCGCTTCTCGTGCGTACCCGGAGTTAGCCGCGCCAGTTGCTCGCAGACCGCGACGTAGCCCTCATAGGGCGCGATCATGAAGCAGCTGTGGGTGAACTCGCCGACTTGCTGGCGGACGTTGTCCACCACCGCAGGGGCTGCATTGCCGACACTGACCACCGCGATGCCGGCGCCGAAGTCGATGAGGGAGTTGTCGTCGACGTCAACGAGCACCCCACCGCCTGCGCGGGCGATGTAGACGGGCAGCGTGGAACTCACGCCGCGGGCCACGGCGGCGGAGCGACGCCCGTCGAGCTCTCGGGACCGCGGGCCGGGCAGGCTGGTGATCAGCCGTCGCTCCTGCGGCAGGTGTGGACCGCCCGCGCCATTATGCGGTTGCGTGCTGGGCTCGGTCATGTTCGCCCCTCTCGCGATAGACGACACGGAAGCGAGCCGCCCCCGGAGATCGAAGTAGTCAAGGACTAGCCACGGCCCCGCATCGCCCGCGTAAACCGTGCGCCATCGGAGTGCCGTAGACCAGACTGTGCAGGTGCGGACCTCAGCGCGGAGCTTCCGGTTCGGCGGCGAGGAGATCGTGCAGCTCACTAACCGCCGACGGGAGCGCTTCGGCGAATGCGGACAGCTGCTCGGAGATCGCGCGCGGGGCGCTGAGGAAGAGGTCGAAACGGTCGGGGAGCAACGCGTAACCAATACCGATGCAGGTTGCGCCGGTCGACCCGAAGCCCCAGTACCGCACGTGCGGGGAAGGCACGGCACTGGTGCTGAGGTAGTCCTGGCGCATGATCAGCCAGCCCGGTGACTCGTACAGGGCGAGCGGCTCGGTCGCGCACAACTCCGTCCCGCGGCGCTGCTGCAGCAGCTGCAGCTCCCACAGGTGCTGCTCGGGCGTCTGTCCCGCCTGACACTGTTTCGCCCGCTGGACGTGTATGTCGGCGGCGGCCCGCAACGCCGTCCTGCGGATTTGCTCGTCCGCTGTTGGGTCATCCATCACCGCCACGAAGCGCACCACCTCGGGGGTGACGACGCGCATGGCCTCGGTGCGTCCGTGCCGGAAGCCGCGGGTGGCGATCGACTCGTAGGTCGCGCCGAGGCGTCCCCGGGCACGTTGGTGGGCGAGCTGGAACGCCATCTGCGCGAACGCATCGGGGGACATAGCCAGCCGTTTTGCGTGCGCGCTGGTGAAGTTCTCGATCGACAAGGTGGTGGTCGCGGCGTCCGCCGCGTAGGCGGCGAAGGAGGCGGCCGCGGCATCGATTTCGGTCTGCAGCGCGGCGTCGAGCACGAACTCGATACGCCCATACGCAGGCGCTCCGGAGACGGCTCCGGAGTGCGACGGCGAGTCCAGGATCGCGTCGATGAGGCTGACGATGGTGGTGCCATCCAGCTTGCAGTGCTCGCCGTTGAGCCCGGCCGTGCCGTCGGGAAAGACGATGAGGGAGAAGGACTTGTCGTACCACCGGTTGCCGCCTTGGCCGTGCAGCAGCTGATCGCAGGCCTGTAGCGGGTGCTCGACTGGAGTGTCCTCCAGGCACAGGCAGAACAGCGCGGTCTCCACCGCATCGAGCATCGCGGCGTTGCCGGGATGGCCGTCGAGTAGCGCCTGCCGGCTCGCGGCCCACTCCGGGCGGGCCATCGTGGTGAGGTGGCCGACCGACGTGCCTGGTGGTGCCGGGGTTGCGCCGGCCATCATGACCGCGCGCACACCCGTGACAAGCTCGTCGGTGGTGTACGGGCTCCCGTCGGGGGCGATGACGTCGAGCCGGAACATGTTGCCGTGGAGGAGGACCACGACATGCCGTGCTTGGGATGGCCCGGGCCAGTCCGCGCTGTAGGGGGTGCGGGCGCTGTCCTGCGCCCGACCCGGAATCCGGGTGGCGGAGAACAGGTATTTGTTCTGCTCCATGGACACCGGCAGACCTCGCTGGGCTACTGGCGGCAGGTGCTGCTCGTCGATCAGCAACTTGTAGGCGACGGCGGCCGCGACGAGCTCGGCTGCCCGGTCGACCTGCCCCAGTGGTGAGTCCTCGAACAGGAAGAAGAAGTTCGCGTTGAGTGCGATGCGGTCGCGGCGGCCGAGGTAGCGGTACGGCCAGAAGGTGTCCAGCCAGCTGTGCACGCCCTCCTCCGCGTCGTAACGCTCGAGCGCGGATTGCAGGGTGTGGGCGGGGCTGTCGCGGTTCAGGAAGGCCGCCACGGTGGCCTCGGTCGTCGCCAGCTCTTCGGCGGTGAGCAGTGGCGCGCACCAGTCGAGGAACCGGGCGCAGCTGTCCCGCAGCTCGGGCAACGGTACCCGCGGCAACCGGTCGTCATTCGCGAAGGTCAGTTCGTTGTCGGCCATGCCCTAGTCCATCAGCTGGTCGACCCGCACGCCGGCACCAGCGGCGGCCAGGTGCTCCGGCGTGACGCGGCCGAAGAGCTGCTGGGTGCGTTCGGGTGTTCCGATGACGCCGGGACGCTCGCTGTAGGCAAAGATCGCTGTGTGCCGCGGCGTCGGACCCTGCACGGGGCTCACCCGGTGCAGGGAGTAGCGGCCCTGGAACAGTTGCAGGTCGCCCGGGTGCAGCGGGAGGCGTTGCACCAGGTGCACACCGCGCCCGTCGAGCACCGCACGGACGTCGTCGAGGTTCTCCGCCCGTGCCGACCTGATGTTCGGGCAGTACTCGAACACCCCGCCGCTCTGCGACGCCTGGGTGAGCATGCTGACCGTGAACTCGTTGGTGTCGAAGTGCCACGGGTGCGAGTGGCCCGGGGTCACGACGTTGAGGCACAAGCCGGATAGCGGATCGGCCAGCGCGTGCAACCGGGGCAGATCGAAACAGCTGGCGATGAACTGCTGAAAGATCGGGTTGGTGTAGAGACGGTGGATGATGCAGGCATCCGGGATCGCGTCCCGAGCGACGAAGGCGTTACCGCGCTCGACCGTGGCGTGCGCCGGATGGTCCTCGGGCAGTGACGGATCCGGCGCGGTGTTGTAGACGTTGACCGTCTCGACGTCGTAGTAGGCGCGATCGGCGAGGTCGGCGCACTCGTGCTGCAGCTCGGACTGCCGGTTTGCCGACACGAAGTCGGGCAGCACGCTGCAACCAACGGTCTGCAGCTCCTGGCGGACGCGGGAAACCACCTCGTGCCAGCCGCGACTGGTCGGATCCGACACGGAGTAGTGCGCCGTATCCACCAGCTGTTCGATCACGTGAGCCTGCGATGCGCTCATCGGCATCTCCTCTGGGTGCGGAACTGTCCACAATCTTGCGCGCCTGAGGAGGGGACCGCTTGACGTAACTACCGCTGTGCGTGAGTTTAGCCCACCGGCGAACCCTTTTCGCGCACAGGCCGGCGGCACGTCACGGTGCCGAGCGTGCACGGCTGGCCGGACGCGCCGCGGGTGGTCACCTGAGCGACGCTGACCGACCTTCCGCGGTGCACGACCTCAGCAGTGAACGTCACCTCGGCGCTCATCACGGCGGGGCGCAGGTAGTTTATCCGTACCGAGGTCGTCACCGGGTCCGTCATCACCGCGGCGACGGCATGGCGCCCGGCGAGCTCGGTACCGGCGATGAGTACGCCACCGTGCGCCATGCCCAGCGGGTTGGTCAGCTCATCCGACGGCGCCAGCGCTAGGCCGGAGTCCGTCCACCGCGCCCCGAGGACGTCGAACAGGGTGTGCTTGTCAGCTGGCGATTCCAGCGGCCAGTCGTCGTCGTTCTCCGGAATGCGCACACCATCGGGCAGCGGGATGTAGCGGCACCAGGTGCTCGCAACCGCGACGAGCCGATCGGTGTCATCGAGCACCCGGCACTCGGCGAAGCCGCCGTCCGCATCCTGGTGCAGCAGCTGCGACTCCGCGCGCAGCTCACGGGTGTCCCACGGTGGTGGCACCAGCACATCCAGGGACAGCTCCGAGGTGACCGAAGCCCGACCTGCGGGACGGCTTATAAAAATACGGTGGCCGACGGCGTCGTCGACGAGCACACCGATGGCGCCCGCGGCGGCGTTCCCCGCCGAATCATCCATCCACGTGCCCGTCCGCATCCGCGTGGTGCCGTGCTCACCCTCATGTCGGGGAGGGCCGACACGAAAGAGCGACTCGGGGGTCTGCGTCCGGACGACGGCAGCGCTGTTGACGGACATGTTGCTCAGCCTAACGGTGCTGCTCGCCGTGTCCGCTAACGCTTTGAGCTACTTCGGCTGCATCCGGACGCCGCCGTCCACGCGGACGACCTCGGCGTTCATGTACGAGTTGGTGAGCAGCTCCAGCACCATGGACGCCAGCTCGTCGGAGGTGCCGAGGCGCTTGGGGAACAAGACGTCGCGCTTGAGCTTGTCCTTGAACGCCTCGGAGCCCTCGCCGTCGCCGTAGATCGGGGTGTCGATGAGGCCCGGGGCCACGCAGTTCACCCGCACGCCGATGGCCGCGAGGTCGCGGGCTACCGGAAGGGTCATGCCGACGATGCCGCCCTTGGAGGAGGAGTACGCCGCCTGGCCGATCTGACCGTCGAAGGCGGCGACGGAGGCGAGGGTCACGATGGCGCCCCGCGAGCCTTCGGAGTCCACCGGCTCGGTGCGGCCCATCGCGGTGGCCGCGAGACGCACGCAGTTGAAGGTGCCGATCAGGTTGATCCTGAGCACCTTGGTGTAGAGCTCGAGGTCGTGTGCGGAGGAGAACAGGCCGTCCTTGCCCACGGTGCGGGTGGCCCAACCGACGCCGGCCGCGGCGACGAGGGTTCGCAGCGGCCCCAACGCCTCGGCGGCCTGCACCGCCGCGATGACCTGGTCTGGCTCGGCGACGTCGGCCCGGACGTACGTGCCGCCGATGGACTCGGCGACGGCCTTGCCCTTGTCGTCCTGCAGGTCGAGAATGACGACCTTGGCGCCACGCGCGGCGAGCTGCCGGGCGCTGGCTTCGCCGAGCCCGGAGGCGCCACCGGTGACGATGGACGATGTTGCAGTCAAGTCAAGCACTGTCTGTACTCCTGAGGTTTGAAGGTAGGACCATCACACCAGTTGCGAGCTGTGGCCTGCCCAGTACGGGTCGCGAAGGCGGCGCTTGTAGAGCTTGCCGCTGGGGTCACGGGGGAAGTCGTCCAGGAAGTCGATGGAACGTGGTGTCTTGAACTTCGGCAGCCTATCGCGGCAGAACTCGAGCAGCTCCGCCTCCAGTGCGGGCCCGGCGGTGGCCCCTTCCGTCGGCTGGATGGTGGCCTTGATCTCCTCGCCCCGGTCGTCGTCGGGGATCCCGAAGACGGCGCAATCACCGACGGCGGGATGTTGCAGCAGCACCGACTCGATTTCAGCGGGGTAGATGTTCACCCCGCCCACGATGATCATGTCCAGCACGCGATCGCGCAGGAACAGGTTGCCCTGCTCGTCGAGCTCGCCGGCATCGCCCACGGTGAAGAAGCCGTCCTCGCTCCAGCTGCGGCGGGTCTTCTCCGGGTCCCCGTGGTATTCGAAGGTCCGGCCGTTCATCTGCATCCACACGGTGCCCACGACACCCGTGGGCAGCTCCGCACCGGTTTCGTCCAGGATCTTGATGACGCTGCCCGGCCACGGCTTGCCGACTGTGCCCGGTGCGGCCAACCAGTCCTGCGGGGTGGCTGTGGTGCCGCCGCCCTCGGTGGCCGCGTAGTACTCCCACAACACCGGCCCCCACCAGTCCATCATTTTCGCCTTGGTGGGCACGGGACACGGCGCGGCGGAGTGGATGACGTGCCGCAACGAGGACGTGTCGTAGCGGGCGCGGACATCTTCGGGTAGCTGTAGCAGGCGATGGAACATGGTCGGCACCATCTGCGTGGTGGTGACGCGGTAATGCTCGATGCGCTCCAAGGTTCCTTCCGGCGTCCAGCGGTCCATCAGCACCAGCGTGTGTCCAGAGTGCAAGGCGCACTGGGCAAACTGGCAGACGGCGGTGTGGTAGAGCGGGGCCACCGTGAGGTGCACGTTGTCCGCGAACGCCTCGATGCCGAACAGCAGGTGCAGGAAGGTGCCCAACTCCGCAGCGGTGTCAGCGTCGAGGTCAGGCAGTGGGCGCTGCACCCCCTTTGGCCTGCCGGTGGTGCCGGAGGTGTAGTTCATCAGACCGCCGGGTTTGCGATCAGCTGGCGGTGTATTGGGCTGTCCAGCCTTGAGCTCGGTGTAAGGACGGAAGCCGCCGACGTCGCCAACCGCGAACAGGGCGACCAGATCGAGCGCCTTTGTGGCCTTGCCGGCCTCGGTGGCGAAGCGTTCGTGCGCGATGAGCGCCTTGGCGCTGCAGTCCTGGGTGATGTAGGCGATGTCGTCCGCGAGCAGGTGATGGTTGATGGGCACGACGTACCAACCGGCCTGTTGTGCGGCCAACAGCACCTCGATGAAGACGCCGCTGTTGGGCAGCACCGTAGCCACCACGTCGCCGGGCCGCAGGCCCAGTGCCCGCAACCCGTGCACCACCTGGTTGCAGGCGGCATGCAGCTGGCCTGCGGTGTGCTCCGTCCCGTCGGCCTCCACCAGGGCGACGCGCTCGGGATCGGCGGCAGCAATGGTCCAAAAGCCGAGCTCGGCCACCGGGCGGTCTCCTCAGGAGGTGTAGCGGACGGGGAGCGACTTGATGCCGTTGATGAACATCGACCGCAACGGACGGGGAGCGCCCTGGCGAGTGATGTCCGGCAGCCGCTCGGCGATGATTTCGAACATGATGCGAATCTCCGCGCGGGCGAGATTGGCGCCGAGGCAGAAGTGTGGACCACCACCGCCGAACGCGACGTGCTCGTTGTTGCTGCGCGTGACGTCGAAGGTGTCGGCCTCGGGGAGGTCGTTGGAGTCGCGGTTCGCGGCGGTGTAGAACAGGGCAACGCGCTCGCCTTTGCTGATCTGCTGCCCGCCGAGCACGGTGTCGCGCATGGCGGTGCGCTGAAACTGCATCACCGGGGTGGCCCAGCGGATGATCTCCTCGGCGGCGGAATCCAGCGGACGCTCGGCCTTGAACAGCTCCCACTGCTCGGGGTGGTCAAAAAATGCCTGCATGCCATGGGTGATGGCGTTGCGGGTGGTCTCGTTCCCGGCGACCGCGAGCAGCAGGAAGAACACGTCGAACTGCTCGTCGGTCAGGGTGCCGCCCTCGAACTCGGCGCTGAGCAGCCGGGAGATGATGTCCTCCCGCGGGTTGGCGCGGTGCTCGGCGGCCAGTTCGTTGGCGTACAGGTACATCTCGACCGAGGCGATGGCGCCGTCTTCGGGCGAGGTCTGGAACTCGGGGTCGTCGAATCCGATGAGCCGGTTGGAGAGGTCGAAGATCTTCGCTCGGTCCGCACCGGGGATGCCCATCAGCTCGCACAGCGCGAGCAGCGGCATCTCGGCGGCCACGTCCTTGACGAAGTCGCCCTCGCCCTTGGCCAGCGCCGCGTCCACGATCTGGTGGGCGAACTCGCGCAGGCGCGGCTCCAGCGCGCGGATGGTGCGGGGAGTGAACGCGCGCTGCACAATGTTGCGCAGGTGGCTGTGCTCGGGCGGGTCCATGTTGAGCAGCAGCATCCGCATCACCTGCAGCTGGGTCTCGGTCTGCTCGTGGCTGTCCGCACTGAGGATCGAGCCGCGTTCATGCGAGGAGAACAGGTCCGGCTGTCGGGAGACCTCCTCGATGTCCGCGCGCGTGGTCACCACCCAAAAGCCGTCGCTGGCCGCACCCGTCGCCGGATGCCAGGAGACGGGCGCTTCCTCGCGGATGGTGGCGAACTCGGCCAACGGGGGACCGTCGGCAAAGGTGTCCGGGTCGACCAGGTCGACGTCCACCGGGCAGCGACGCCGGGTGGATGCTTGCTCTGCGGCTGTCATCGGACGATCCTCTTTCGTCGAGTGCGCTGCGTCACGCAACGCGTTCCAAGGTAGCCAGCGGCTAGGGTGCGGTCAAGAACACGTTCTAGTTTTGGGAGGTCCACGGATGGTTCAGTCGCTTCAGGTCATTGTCGATTCGACGTGCATCATCTCGGGCTACTGCCGCCGGAGCGCCCCGGAGGTGTTCGTCGCCGGCGCGGAGGGCAAGACGGTGGTGACGGGCAACCCGGTGACCGACAGCGAGGACGTGCGGGAGGCGATGGAGAGCTGCCCGGTGGAAGCCATCTCCGCGACGGACGCCGCTACCGGCGCGCAGGTGTTTCCCTGAGCGATCGCTAGGCTCGCCCGGTGAGTGTCAAAGCCGCTGTGGTCGACGAGCTTCGCCCCATCATGCACGGCCTGTTGGGTGAGGACTTCCCGCTGCGGCTGCGCGCCTGGGACGGCTCCGAGGCCGGTCCGGTCGACTCGCCGGCGACGCTGGTGCTGCGCACGCCGCGGGCGTTGCGCCGGTTCCTGTGGAGCCCGGACGAGCTGGGCCTGGGCCGCGCGTACGTCAGCGGCGACATCGACATCGAGGGTGACCTCTACGCCGCGTTGTCGCTGCCGGATCTACTCAGCAGCGAGGACCGTCCAGACCTCACGCTGGACTGGCACCAGCGCGCTGCAGCGGTACGGACAGCGTTGCGGCTGAAGGCAATCGGGCCGAACCCAGCTGCACCTCCGGAGGAGTCGCGGCTGCAGGGACGGCTGCATGCGCTCCGCCGTGACGCGGACGCCATCGCCCACCACTACGACGTGGGCAACGACTTCTACCGTCTGGTGCTGGGCGAGACCATGACCTACTCCTGCGCGTACTGGTCGGAGCCGCACTGCACGCTCGATGAGGCCCAAGAGGCCAAGTACGCGTTGATCGCGCGCAAGCTCGGGCTGCACGAGGGCATGCGGCTGCTCGACGTCGGCTGCGGGTGGGGCGGGATGGTGCTGCACGCCGCCCGCGAGCACGGGGTGCACGCCGTGGGCGTCACCATCTCCACCGCCCAGGCAGTGCGTGCCCGGCAGCGGGTCGCCGAGGCGGGGTTGTCCAATTTGGTGGAGATCCGCCTGCAGGACTACCGCGAAGTCAGCGACGGGCCGTACGACGCGGTCTCCAGCATCGGCATGGCTGAGCACGTGGGCCAGGCTCAACTGCAGGTGTATGCCGCGCAGATGTTTGACCTGCTCAAGCCGGGTGGACGGCTGCTCAACCACGCCATTTCCCGTCGACCGGGCCCGGTGATGGACCCCAAGCGCAGCTTCCTCGTCCGCTACGTGTTCCCCGACGGTGAGCTGCACCCACTGGCGACCACGGTGGACACCCTCGAGATGGCCGGGCTGGAGGTGCGCGACGTGGAGTCGCTGCGCGAGCACTACGCGCGCACCTGTCGGTCCTGGGTGCAGCGCCTTGATGAGAACTGGGACGAGGCGGTGGCCCTGTCCACCCCGGGGCGGGCGCGGGTGTGGCGGCTGTACCTGGCGGCCTCGGCGCTGGCTTTCGAGCAGCTGCGGACGGGGCTGAACCAGGTGCTGGCGGTGCGACCGGACTCGGAGCTGGGCAGTGGTTTGCCGGCCACCCGCGCACAGTGGCTGGGTTAGTGCCTGCCGAGGCCGGCGGACAGCAGGCCGCGGAACGATCGCCGCGTCACCCGACCGGACGCAAGCCCCACTTCTACCAGGTCGTCGAACACCTGCTGGTTGCGCGCTGCCGCATGAATTCCCAGGGTGACCAGCGCCGGGGCGGACGACAACCGGGCGACCGCGGCAGTGTGGCGTTGATGGCTGCCGAGGCGGGCACGGACCGTCGCGCGGTACTGCGCCCCTGCTGCCGCCGTCCCCGTGGTCGCCGCGGTGCGCCCGGCGAGCATTCCGGTGACCACGGCGTCGTAGATGCCTTCCCCGGTCATTGGATTCACCAAGCTTGCGGCGTCGCCGGCCAACAGGATGCGACCGTCGGGGTGTGGCCAGCGCCACGAGGAGAGCGGTAGGTGATGGCCCTTCCACTCGGAGCCGTCGTGGGTCGATCCGGGCAGCAGCTCCTCGAGTCGCTGCATCAGCGCAGCGCGTGAGGGTGCAGGACGTCGCCGGGTGAGCAGCTCGCCGTAGCCGACGTTGGAGTAGCCGTCGCCCCGGTCGAACGACCATGCGTAGGACGGCTGGCGCCCGGGCCCGTACGAGATGACCTGCAGCCCAGCTCGCTTCGCGGGGGTTGGGACGTAACCGCGCAACGCCAACGCCCGCCGCCGCGCAGGTCGCAGGCCGGCGGCGGTACGCACCATGGAATGCGTCCCGTCGGCGCCGATGACCACTGCCGCGGTCAGCTCGCCGTCGATGAGCACCCCATCCGCTCCCGGCTCGACCGAGCGCACCCGTCGCCGCTGCAGGATCGCTCCCGCGCTGACGGCGGCCTGGACCAGGCGGGCGTCGAACACCTGGCGCGGTATCACCCACGTCGGCCGCCTCAGCTCTCGCTCCACCTGGGCTTGGCCGAGGCTCAAGGTCAAGCGGCGCACGGGGTTCCAGTCGTCGAACAGGCCGGTGACGCCAAGGTCGGTGAGCACGTCGAACACGTGCGGGGTGATGCCGTCACCGCAGGTCTTGTCGCGAGGGAACTCGGCCCGGTCGAGCAGGACCACCCGGAGCCCCGGCCGGGCATGTAATGCCGCCAAGGCAGCCACCGAACCGGCCGGGCCGGCACCCACAATGGCCACGTCGTATTGCGCTGTCACCGGGATGACGCTACCGGCGTTCACGCCCGGTAGAAGTCCCACCGGTCGCGCCCCGGCCGAAATCCAGCCGCCGTCGCCACCTCCACCGCGAGGTCGAACCGCTGACCGACGGCCCACGGCACGTGCGCGTCACTGCCGAAGGTCACCGCGCGGCCCCCTTCTTGGTGCCACCAGCGCACCAGCTCGACCGAGGCGAGCGGGCTGCGGGTGTTGATCTCCAGCGCCCGCCCCGACGCCGCCAACGCAGCGAACACGGCCCGGTACTCCTGTTCGAAGTCGCTCTCGGCGTAGGGCTCGGCCGAGCGAGGCCAGTGCCGGCGGGGATAGTCACAGTGGGCCAGCACATCGAACACGTTGCTGCCCATGATCATGCCCAACAGATCGGCGAAGTACTCGCGCATCACCGCGTGCGGCGCTTCCACCTTCAACACCCGGTTGACGCCGACCAGCTCCTCCTCGCGGATCACCGAGTGCAGCGAGCCCAGCACCCGCTCGAACCGCCCCTCCGCCAGCACGCCGGCGACGCTGCCCGCGAACAGGTGCGGCTCGCCCGTCTCGATGCCCGCACGTACGCGCAGGCTTGGGAACTCCTCGCGGCAGCGTTCGATGCTCGCCAAGTAGCCGGACACGTCCAGCGGCTGGTAGATCCGGGGGGCGCGGGGGCGCCGGCCGGGTACCAGGGGGTTGTCGTCCGGCGCCCAGCTGGTGAAGTCGACGTGTTCGGTGAAGGACACCGCGGGAATGCCGCGCTCCACCGCACGGGTACAGGCGGCGCGCATCGAGGCGTGCGGCCCGGTGTCCCAGGAGAACTCCGAGTGCACATGCTCATCGGCGGGGCTGCGCCCCTGTGCGTGAAAAGGTAGGGGCGGGGGGCCTTTATCACGCACAGGGCGTCAGCCCTGGTTCTGCACCAGCTTGAAGACGGCGCCGGTGGGGTCGGCTATCGTGCCGAGCCGGCCGAACGGGGTGTCCTCAGCGGGGTGCACGATGGTTCGGCCGAGCTCGACGGCCTGCGCTACCGCAGCGTCCGTGTCGTCGACTACGAAGTAGATGCTCCAGCCCGCGGGGAACTGCTCGGCGGGGAAACCGGAGACGTCCATGATTCCGGCCAGCTGGCCCTCGCCCGCACCGAGCGTCGTGTAGCGGAACTGGTCGGTGTCGCTGGCCACGTGGGTGTCCCAGCCGAACACGTCGCGATAGAACTGGACGGTGGCGGCGTAGTCGCGGGTGTGCAGCTCGAACCACCCGGGGGCGCCGGGTTCGGCCAGCACCCCGAACCCCTGGTGGGTGTCCGGCTGCCAGGCGGCGATCCCGGCGTGCCCGGCATCGGTGAACACCGCCATGGTGCCCTTGTCCATCACTTGTATCGGCGGAACCAGTACGGCGCCCCCGTGCGTGCTGACGGCCTGCGCGGTGGCCGCCGCGTCCGACACGGCCAGGTATACCGACCACGCGTCTTGCATCCCTGAGGTGCCGTCGTTGCGCATGCAGCCGGCGACCATTCGGCCGTCCTTGTGGAAGTTGATGTAGCCGCCGTATTCCTCACCGGCGTGCTCGGCGGTCCAGCCGAACAGCTGCCCGTAGAAGGCTTCGGCCTTGTCCGTGTCGGCGGAGAACAGCTCGATCCAACTGGGGGCGCCATGGGGGGCAGAGTCGCGGTACGGCATCGGTATCTCCTTGGTGGTGGGTTATCTGCGCGGTAGACGCACCAGTGCCGGGTAAGTCATCGCTTGTGCGCAGGGTCAACGACGGAGGCGATGAATTCCCCAACCTGGTGGTAGACGTTCCGGCTTTCCTGAGCCCACGGCAGCAGGAACGGGAAGACGTGAAACATGTCTGCGACCTCATGAGCCTCGCAACGGATGCCGGCATCATCGAGTCGTTCGTGGAACGCGCGGATGGCATCACGAAAGATCTCGTCCTCGCCGTAGGCGAGGAACGTCGGCGGCCAGAGCGACAAGTCCTGGTGGAGCAGCGACACGGCAGGGTCCCGAGGATCGAACCCATGCAGGTAGGGATTCGTGGGTACATTCCACGGAAGCACGTCCAGTGCTGCATTCTCGCTGACCGAAGGTTCGTTCAGTGTCAGGCTCACCTCGGGCGAGAACAGCACGACGGCGTCGGGCAGCGGAGTGCCGCCTAGTACGCAGTCGTTCAGCATGCTGCCGACCAATCCTCCGCCGCCGGAATCCCCGGCGAGGAAGAGCCGTCCCTGAGGTGTCCCGTCGTGTATCAGGGTGCACATGACCGTGATGATGTCTTGCGTCGCAGCCGGATACGGGAAATCCGGCGCCAGGCGGTAGTCGGGGGCGAACACCTCGCAGCGGGTCACTCGCGCGAGGTGGGCCATGAACAGTGCGTACATGCTCGGCGAGGTCCCGATGTAACCGCCACCGTGCAGATACACGATCGTGCCGATCGGCTCACGGTCGGGATTGCGATCGTCGGGGGTGCGGAACCACAGCCCAGGCACGCCGTCGACATGGCTGGACGTCATCTTGACTCGCTGGGCCCTGACGAATGGTGGAAGGACCGCGCGACTCACGTCATCGAGCACGCTCTCCAGCGCTCTGAACTCGTCAATGGGCAGCGATGTCATGTATCCCATCAGCGAACGCACGAGCTCACGGGTTGACGCAACGGCGATGTTGCGTAGCGGAGACGCCGGCCCCCGCCATGGTACCCGCAACGTGGTGCGGACAAGCGCCGCGACAAAGGCACCGCCGAGCCCGACGGCGTCAACAGCGGCGATCGGGGCGCTCGCCACCTGTACCCCCGACCGAGATGCCATGACCACGGTCGTCGACTGTACCGGGGCGGCAGTAACCGGACCGGCAACGGCGGACCCTCGGCGTCCAAGCCTCAGACACCCTGCAGCACGCCGAGGAACGCGCCCAGTGCCCGTAGGCCCGGCGTCGACGTCGGGGTGATGCGGCGCAGCAGCGGTGAGTGCACCAGGTACGCGGTGTGCATCGCTCGGGAGATCGCCACGTTGAGCCGGTTGCGCGAGAGCAGGAACTCCACGCCGCGCGGCAGATCCTCGCCGCTGGACGTGGTCATGCTGATGATCACGACTGCGGCCTCGCGGCCCTGGAACTTGTCCACTGTCCCCACCTGGACCTCGTCGAACCCGGCGTCTTGCAGGGCACGGCGCAGCGCGGTTACCTGACGGTTGAAGGGAGCCACGACGAGCACGTCGGCCTGCTCCAGTGGGCGCGGCACAGCATCGACGTCTGTCCACTTGCGACCCAACGCGTCCTGCATCAGAGCTACGACGGCGGTGACCTCTTCGTCGCTGCGGGTGCGGTTGTCGTGGTGGTCAACGGGCACGAGCACGAGGCCGGGTGCGAACCCGTCCAGGGTGCGCTGCAGGCACTGCTCGTGCGAATGCAGCTGGCCTTCGTACTGCAGAGCGGACACTGGGGCACACACTTCGGGCCGCATCCGCCAGGTGGTGTCGAGCAGGTACCCGTGCGTGGCCGGGATCAGGGCATGTTCGCCAAGTACATGCCCGAGCGCGGATACGTCCACCGGCTCGGGGTGCTGGCCCTGGCTGACCTGCGGCAGCTGCTGGGGATCACCAAGGAGCAGGATGCGTCGGGCGGCGGAGCCGGTCACCACGGCATCGGGCAGGCTGAACTGGCCGGCCTCGTCCACCACCATGAGGTCCAGCTGGTGCTCGCGGACGGCGGGACGGGCGAAGGTCCACGCGGTACCGCCGACGACGTAGCCACCCTCCTGCTCGGCCATCCAGTCACTGAGCTTCTTCGGGGTCTGCCACGGGGGATCATCGTCGCGCGGTTCCTTGGCCACCGTCGCCCCCAGGGCCACCACCGGCCGTAGCAGATTCTCCACCGTGGCGTGCCCCTGCGCGGTGACCCCGATCCGCCAGCCGCGCTCGGCCAGCGCGAAGATGACGCGGCTGCCGACATAGGTCTTGCCGGTGCCGGGAGGGCCCTGGACGGCGAGCACCCCGTGGTCGAGCGCGGCGATCGCAGCGGTGATGTCGGCGAGCCGGTCATCGGTTCGCGGCATGGCCGAGGCCGGACTCTGGCGGGTGAGCAGCCGAAACCACGCCGCAGCCGGTGGACCGCCGGCCAGCAACCCCTCGCCGAGGCCGCAGAGGGCTGCTTCCAACGACTTGGCCGACGGTGGCGCCGCTGGAGTGAGCGCCAACGGCAGCTGCGGCCAGCCATCGCTACCCGTCGGCGCCCGCTCGACCAGGGTCACCCGGCCGTCCGCCGCATCAACGCTGACCACCCCGGTGTGGGTCGCGCGCTCGGAGTCGGCGCTGGGCTCCAGCACGTCGGGCAGCGGCGGACCATAGACGATGAAGGCGCCGTTCTGCGTCACCGCGCGGACGTCCTCGGCGGCGGTGGTGGTGGACGCATCCACGGTGCGGGAGAAAGTCCGCTTGGGCTTCACCTTGTTCCAACCGCTGCCGGTGGGGTGCTCGAGCACCACCACGCAGTCATCGTTGACCAGGTCTTCCACCGGCTGACGGAGCCGATCGAAGTGCTCCCACCAAAAGGTTTTCTGGTTGCGCTGGTGGTACCCGAGCGCAGCGGCGAGCAGCGCGGTCGCCTGCTGTTCGGCGGTGCGGTCGATGGCGGGGACCCCCGCGCGCAGACGCTCCGCCAGCTCTTCCGTAGCGGGCGGGTCATGCTCGACCGGGACGGCAGGAACAGGCGCTGTGGCAGGGACGGCACTGCGCAGCGACAGCAGCCAGTGGTGCAGGCGATGGGTGCTCACGCAGTCGTACTCGTTGTAGTCACGAATCGCTTCGAGCAACCGATCAGCCTCGGCGCCATCGCCTGCCTCGCGACAGGCCACCACCTTCTCGTACTCCACAATGGAGTCACCGGCGTTGGTCACCTCGCCGTCGCGCAGCTGCTCCCCCATGTACAGCGGCTCGAGCTTCTTGATCGAGTAGCTCTCGGTGGACACGCGCACCGAGCGGCGCACCACGGCGTACAGGTCGACCAGACGTCCCTCACGCAGCAACTGGTCCACCTCGTCCTCCCTGGTGGCGTGCCGCGCAGCCAACGTGGTCAGGGCGGTGCGTTCGTAGGGCGCGTAGTGGTAGATGTGCATGCCCGGATGGGACCTGGCCGCCGCGGTGAAGGTGTCCACCACCTGCTCGAACGCACGCTTCTCCGCGGCTCGGCTGTGCGCCCAGAAGGCGGTGAACACCTCGGATGTGTCAATGATGCCGTGCAGGTATTCCAGCCCGGCTCCGCTCTCGGCGAAGGGGTCGCCTTCGATGTCGTAGTACAAATCGCCCGCGCTCGGCGCGGGCAAGAGATCGAGCCCGGCCGGGTCGAACACTTCGTGCAGCGGCGGCCCCCCTGCTCCGGCGACCTGCAGGGCCGACTGGGCGCGTAGGCGCACCCACGTGTCGACGCCCATGCCCGGTGGGCGCGACGCATCGTCCGCCACGGCGAGTGCGTCCATAGTGGACACTCCGGCGGTTCGCAGCCGCGCGATCTGGTCGCCACGTATCCCCGCGACGAGGCTGAGGTCGCGGGCCTCGCGGCGCCCAGCGGCGCAGTGGGTGTCCCAGCGACAGGCCCCGCAGGAGGGACGGGCCTCGCCCCACAGTGGTTGCGGCGCAGAGGGTTCAGCGTGCAGCCCGAGCAGCACCCGCTCGCGGTACTCCCGGGCCAACGGCAGCACATCCGCGGCAGGCACCTCCTCCCGATGGTTGTCGCCGAGCCACAGGTGAACCAGTTGCGGCGTGGGTCGACCGCTGCGTACCAGCGCGTCGGCGTAGCAGGCGAGCTGCAGCAGTGCGGTGGGCTTGGCGTGCCGCGCGAGCTTGGTATCCACCGGCTCGTACCGCCCCAGTGGTTTCCCGGTATCGAGGTCAACGCCGAGCAGGAAGTCGGCGTAGCCGAGGAAGCCGTCCACCAGCAGCACCGCCTGATAGATCACGGACGCGCCGGCGTCCATCGCGGCCTGGGTGGCTTCGGCGGCGTTGAGCAGGGCGCCGTCGTCGTGGCCCGGGGTGTCGATGGTGACAACGTCGAAACGTCCGCGCAGCTCCTCGAGGACCGCGTGCTCGTGCCGCAGGCCGTGCGATTTGACCAGGTCCAGGGTGCCATCGTCGCCCTGTGGCGGCCGCTTGACCAGGCCGTGCGCGGCCGCGTGCTCCAGCGCAAACCGATGCTCGCACTCGAGCACCGCCAGCACGTCGCGTGGCGAGTACAACCACGTCTGCCCGAACTGCCGCATGTCGTCCTCCCCAGTCGCTTCGAGGGTAGCGGCGAGGTCCGACAAGTTTGGGTGAAAGGAGCTCAGAAGCTCGAGCAGGCGCTGGGATCGCGATGCAACGGCGGTAGCTCGGCACGGCCGCCGGCGAGGGTGATCTCCACGCCCACATCGGTGACTCGGACCGCGGTCGGCGTCAGGCCCAGCGGGAAGGTCGACAGGTTCCCGCTGAGCAGGTTGACCACCTGCTGCACCGGGCTGGTGGGCAGGCCGAGACCGAACACCCTGACGTCGACCGTCTCGATGACGATGCGGCCGGCCTGGACTATAGGCCGCAAGGTGGTGGTGCCGAGGCCACCAAGGAACTGCACCCGCAGAGTGCCGCCGTCCGTGCTGAGCTGCGTGACCAGACCACCGAACGGCTGCGCTCGCACACTCGACGCGATCGCCTGCGTCGGCCAACTCACCGTCACCGCAGAGCTGTCCAGGTACCCGCCGCGTCCGTCCGAGCCCGGCAGGTGCACGCCGTTGAACCGCGCCTGCACCCGCAAGTCGGTGAGCTGCGGGCCGCCCGGGGTGCCGAAGGTCGCGTTGTCGGAGTCCGCAGTGAGGTACGGGACCTTCCTGTCGACCAGGCTCAGCAGCAGCGGCCTCCTGCTCAGCCCGATGTCGACGGGGCCGCCCACCGCGGTGGCTGCTGCCGTGGCGAGGCAGCTGGTGACGCGGTGGCGTGCATAGATTTCCGCAGCCGCTCCGACACCGACAACGACGAGCAGGACGGCGAGCGCGACCATCAACGCGACACTCCTGGAACGGCGCCGCGTGCGGCGAGGCGACGATGTAGCGGTGGGCATCGGCTCCCATTGTGGTGCGGGCTTCCCGCGGTTGCCCCGTCGGGCTGCCGAAGGTGGGCTTCGGCTGGCGGGGATCAGCCGGAGAAGATGCCGGCGAGGGCGAAGTTGTTGAAGAAGTTGGGATCGGTGGCGACGGGCACGACGAGCGCGGCGCTGAGCCCGAACGCAAAGCCCCTCGGGGCGATCAGCCGGGTGGTGAAGGTGGCTGTCGCACCCGCGGCCAGTGGTGGTGTGCGGAAGATGTTGAAGCCACCGACGTTGCCGTTGGGTAGGGTGCCGCTGCCGTTGTTCTGCACGGTGTACCCGGCGGGAACCACGAACGTGGCATCCGTGGGGTTCGCCGCGTGCGGGCCGCGGTTGGTGACGGTGAGCGTGCTGCTGACAGGCGAGTTTGCTGGGGTGAACAGCGGCGTGTGCAAGCCGACCTGTAGGTCGGCATGGGCATCTGGTGGGGGTGTGGCCTGGGGGGAGAGGAAGAAGCCGTCACCCACGAAACGTTGGTTGGAAGGGCCGTTCGGGTAGTTCGTCTCGCCCATCGAGGTGCTGACCACGCTGACGCCCGAACCGGTGTTCGGCAGTTGGGCGACCAGGGTGCTCGACTCGCCACCGTCGAGCAAGATTCCACTGTCCATCTTCATGTTCAACACCAGCTGGGCTGCTTGTTCGGGCGTGACCCCGGGGGCGCCGCCGCCCTTGCCCACCACGGACAGCGCGAGGTGTTTGCCGTCCGCTGAGAGGCCCACGATGGTCTCGGCGTTGGCCCCGTGTGGCGGGAAGCTGTTGGGCGGGGCGAGCTGGCCGCCGGACACCAGCACGGTGGAGCCGGTGACGAGCTGGGTCACCGTGGGGTCGAGCAGGCTGTACGGAGTGGCGATGATATCCCCGGCGCTCAGGCGCGCGAGCCAACTTCCCCCAGTGCCGGGTGTGGCCGACTGTGAACCAAGCAGGGCGACCTCGTTCGGTGCGAGCTGGGGGAGCGAGGCGAAGGGTCCAGGCGTCATCGAGTCGACGACGGTGGTCGGACCCGCCCGGTGGGCGCGGACCAGTACCGCGTCGTCGATGACGTAGTGGTTGCCGGGGTTCGCCCCGTTCTGCAGCGTCAGCGGGCCGAGGTCCGGGGTCAGCAGGGTGATGCCCAGACCGTGCGTGGGCTCAGCGAACGCCTTGGGGCAGGGCGGCTGCGGGCCACCATCGCCCAGCGTGTTGATCGAGGCGAGCGGGAAGACGTCGGTGCCGTGCACCACTGCACCGACGAAGCCGACAGCTCCGATGGACAGCGAGCCGTCGGCGTGCCACCTTCTCGGCAGCAGACGTGGCGCGTTCAAAACTGTCGGCGCGCTGCGGCAAGCTCTCCTCATGGGGACACCGAGCAAGCAACGTAGGACCATTCGGGAGCGCAAGCGGCAACACAGTTGGCGCCATCATGAAGCCCGCTCCGAGCACCACACGCTGTCGGTGGAGGAGCCCGTGCTCTCTGCGGCGTCCTATGCCTTCGGAGCCGGCGCCGACACCGTCGTGCTGGACCGGCACGTCGAGCGCCTTGCCCGCCTGGATAGCGGGATCGACAGCGATGGCGGTGCCGCGGCCGTGCTGCACCGCATGCTCGGCGCGCTGTGGGAACACGGATGGCAACCGATGGATGTCCTGCACGTCGTGCGCCGTGAGTGGTCGCAGCGGGTCGGGCAGCTCGCGCTGGCGGTGATCGCGCACGAGGCGCACACCAGCGGTGCATTGTCGCGGGCCCCCGACGAGTGGGCCGGGCAGCTCCGGGCGATCGACGCAGACACCAGTTCTCGCTTGCCCGCCGTGCACGGCTGGTGGGTGGCTGAGCGCATCTCCGCCGTCGACGGCTGGCGCGACGTCCTGCGGCTTGTCGGGCAGTTGGCACAGTTGCCGAAGCTCCAGATGCTCGGCGCAGCACCGTCTCAGTGGAGACGCACCCAGCATGTTCGTGCGGCGGCCGGCACGGTGGAGCCGAAGGCGTTGGCGAAGATCCGAGGGCTGCTGGCCAAGGCCGAGTCCACCGACTTTCCCGAGGAAGCCGAGGCGCTGACGGCCAAGGCGCAAGACCTGATGACCCGCTACGCCATCGACTCCGCTGTTTTGCACGCTGAGCAGGGCAGCAGGGTGGCCGATGAGGTGCGGTCGCGCCGAGTGCACATCGACAAGCCCTATCCGGACGCCAAGGTGGCGCTGCTGGACTCGGTGGCCCGCGCGAACACGGTGCGGGTGGTGTGGTTGGAGCCGCTGGGCATTGCGAGCGTGGTGGGTCTGCCAACAGACCTGGACCTGGTGGAGCTGCTGTTCACCTCGCTGCTGGTGCAGGCCACCCGGGGTATGGCCGAGGTGGGCAAGGACGGCAGCGGCGGCGGTCGGACCCGCTCCCGCGGATTTCGTCGCGCGTTCCTGCTGTCCTACGCGATGCGCATCGGCGAACGTCTGGAGCGCAGCAGCGCCCACGCGAACGAGGAGGCCTCGCGCGACTACGGCTCCGCTTTGGTGCCGGTACTGCGCGAGCGGGCCAAGGCGGTGGTGGATGTATTCGCGGAGATGTTCCCGGACACGGTGGTCAAGGAGAGCCGACCCGTTGATCGGCAGGGCTGGTTCGCGGGCCGAGCAGCGGCTGATCGGGCCGACCTCGGTGCCGCCCGCGACCAGCTGCCCACCCGCTGAGGTCAGCTGCAGCCGGCCTCATGGTGAGGAAGACTGGTGGCATGGACTACGTGAAGCTCGGCCGCACCGGCCTCGATGTCTCTCGAATCAGCCTGGGCTGCATGACCTACGGCGACCCGGAGCGCGGTGGCCACCCGTGGTCGTTGGGCGAGGAGGACAGTCGTCCGCTGCTCAAGCAAGCCGTCGAGGCGGGCATCAACTTCTTCGACACCGCGAACGTCTACTCCGACGGGTCGAGCGAGGAGATCGTCGGCCGGGCGCTGAACGAGTACGCCCGCCGCGACGAGGTGGTCATCGCCACCAAGGTCCACGGCGCGATGAACGCCGGACAGCCGAACGGACGCGGGCTCTCGCGCAAGGCGATCATGACCGAGATCGACGCCAGCCTGCGCCGGCTCGGCACCGACTACGTCGATCTGTATCAGATCCACCGCTGGGACCCGCACACCCCGATCGAGGAGACCCTCGAGGCACTGCACGACGTCGTCAAGGCCGGCAAGGCCCGGTACCTCGGCGCCTCCTCGATGTACGCGTGGCAGTTCTCGAAGGCGCTTTACCTCGCCGACCGATACGGGTGGACGCGGTTCGTGGCCATGCAGGACCACTACAACCTGCTCAACCGCGAGGAGGAGCGGGAGATGCACGGGCTGTGCCTCGACCAGGGCATCGCCGTGCTGCCGTGGAGCCCGTTGGCGCGGGGCCGGCTCACTCGCGACTGGGACGCGAATACCGCCCGCTCGGACACGGACGAGTTCGGCAAGACGCTCTACACCACCACCGGGGACCGCGACATCGTCGAGCGGGTGCGGGTGATCGCCGAGGAGCGCGGAATCCCGCGGGCGCAGGTGGCGTTGGCCTGGTTGTTGCACAAGCCCGTCGTCTGCGCACCCATCGTCGGCGCCCGGACCGCGAAGCATCTCGATGATGCTGTTGCGGCACTGGGCGTGACGCTGAGCAGCGAGGAGATCGGCCGACTCGAGGAGCCCTACGGTCCGCACCCTGTCGTCGGCTTCGCCTAACCACCACCAGGAGGCTCTACCGTGACCACACTTCTTGATCTGCCCGTCACCACGCTGCAGGGCGAGCAGACGACCTTCGGCGGACTGCTGGACGGCAAGGCCGCGCTCGTCGTCGACGTCGCCAGCCGCTGCGGGCTCACCCCGCAGTACGCTCAGCTCGAAGCGCTGCAGAAGGAACTCAAGGGCCAAGGTTTCACCGTGCTGGGCTTCCCGTCCAACCAGTTCGGCGGCCAAGAGCCGGGGACCGCGGAGGAGATCGCGACCTTCTGCTCGACCACCTACGGCGTCACCTTTCCGATGTCGGCCAAGGTCGACGTCAACGGGGACGACCGTGATCCCATCTACGCACAGCTGGCGGCCAAGCCGGACGCTGAGGGCGCGGCAGGCGACGTGCAGTGGAACTTCGAGAAGTTCCTCGTCGCGCCCGACGGTCGCGTGGTGGGCCGCTTCCGGCCGACCACCACACCGGATGCCCCCGAGCTTCGCGCCGCCATCGAGGCGCTGCTGTAGGTCAGCGGATCAGCACCCCGGGGTTGAGGATGCTGGACAGGTCCAACCCCATCTTTACCACGAGCGCGTCTTCGTTGTCATCGATCACCCATTGTTGTCGGTACCCGTCGCTAGCGTCGCCGCTACGAAGGCCGGGCACGTTTCGCGCGTGAACGACTTTGTACCTCTGCCCTCGTTGCGCAGGTTGGTCAGTGGCCGAGGGCAGAATTCATGGCTGCCGGTAGGCGGAGTCGGGGACGTCGGTGATGAACATGTACCCCGGCGCGTGCGTGATGGCGAAGGGCGGTCGCGAGGCCATCAGCGCAGCCTGCGGCGTGACCCCACAGGCCCAGAACACCGGGACGTCACCGTCCAGCATGCCCACGGTCTCCCCGAAGTCGGGACTCGACAGGTTTGTGATGCCCAACGCCTCGGGCGCGCCGACGTGCACCGGAGCGCCGTGCACCGCAGGCATCCGGCCGGTCACCTGCACCGCCGCCACCACCTGGTGGGCGGGAATCGGGCGCATCGAGACCACGAGTGGGCCGGACAGTCGCCCGGCTGGCCGGCAGTCGGCGTTGGTGCGGTACATCGACACGTTGCGGCCCTGCTCGATGTTGCGCACGGGCACTCCGGCGTCCAGCAGGGCCGTCTCGAAGCTGAAGCTACAGCCGATGAGGAAGGTGACTAGGTCGTCCCGCCACAGGTCGCTGACGTCGGTCGGCTCGTCGACCAGCTCGCCGTCGCGCCAGACGCGGTAGCGGGGTAGGTCGGTCCGCAGATCCGCCTCCGGCGCGAGCGCGCTGCTGGTGGCGCCGGGGTCGGTGACGTCCAGCAGGGGTACGGGTCGGGGATTGCGCTGGCCGAACAGGAGCATGTCGAACGCCCAGTCCTGCGGCAGCGTCACCATGTTGGCCTGGGTGAACCCGGCCGCCCACCCGGTGGTCGGTTCCATCAGTCCGTCGCGGTAGCGCCTGCGTGCCTCGGCCGGGGTCGACTGTGCCGCCTGCAGTGGGTCGGTGTGGGTAGCAGGCGGTACGGGAGTCGTCATCATGGTCTCCTTCGGTTGAGTGCGGGGCCGATGACCTCGCCGAAGGCCTCGACCTCGGCGCGGGGTAGCTCGTAGTGATCGGCCCAGGTGTGGGTCGGAAAGAGGAAGACCTGCCGCAGGCCGAGTTCGTCGCGGGCGCGTAGCAGTCGTTCGGAACATTGCTCCGATGTTCCGAAGAGCCCGAATGCCTCGCAGATCCGTCCGGCGAGCTCGTCGGATACCGCGGCGGGGTCGTAGTCGGCGGGCAGGTCGATGCCGGCGTAGCGCAGCCAGTGCAGGTTCGACGCACTCGGGTAACGCAGCCACGGCCTGTCCGCGCGGAACCAGCCCTTCGGCCAGGCGCGCACCGTAGGCTCATCGCCCAATCCGAACGGGACGATCAGGGTCTCCTCCAAGGCCGCCGGGTTGCGGCCGGCGCGCGCGGCGCCTCGGCGGACGTGCTCGCGAGCTGCCTCGACAGGCGTCCCGGCCGGTGTGGTGATGGTCGGGGACACCAACGCCACCCAGCCCCGCCTGCTCACACTGCACCGCGAAGTCCGCGAGCTCGGGGATCGGGCGCCCCAGCGGGACGCGGATCCCTACCTGCGCCGCGCTCATCTGCTCGCTCCGCTCGCTGCCATCTCCGTCGCCGGAGCGGCGTCGCGCCGGGCTCGGTATACCGACAGCAGCTGCTCCTCGGAGTCGCGCAGGTACTGTCCCAGGTCCTCGGCGGCCTCCTCGGCTTGACCGGCCACCAACAGGTCGAGCAGCGCGCGGTTGCGGCCGACATAGGGGCCGTACAGCACCTCGGGGTTGGCGGCGGCGTGGAACACGAGACGCAGCTCGGCGAGCAGGCGGCGGGTGATGTCGTCGATCCGGCGGCTGCCGACCAGCCCGACCAGGCACTGGTGGAAATGCATGTTGGCGGTGCCCACTCCTGCCCAGTCGTCGCGGGACGCCGCCGCCTCGGCCGCCTCGATGGCGGCGCGTATCGGGCGTAACCGGGGCGCGTCGACGCTGGTCAGCGCGCGGACGGCGGCGCACTCGATGGTGCGCCGCAGCCGGTATAGGTCGATGAGGTCGTCCTCGTCGAGCTCGGGCACGAAGACGCCCCGGTGCAACCGGTGGACGAGCAGACCGTCGTGGGTGAGCAGCCGGAACGCCTCGCGCAGGGTGTTGCGCGAGGTATTCAGCCTCTCGACCAGGCGCTCCTCGCTGAGCTGGGTCCCCGGGGTCAGCTCACCCTCGGTGATCTCCCTGCGCAGGACGGCCGCGACCCGCTCCGCCGTGGTCTCGCTCGATCTCACGTCCCCTCCCGCATCTGAGTCCTACCTCTTGTCGCATTGTTCAACAATCCCTATCGTCATGTCCATGTCGGAACCGCCAGCGGATCACGCAGGAAGCACGTCGGCCGACAAATCGGCGACCGGCGGCGGTACTGTGCCGGCCGCGCCCAAGAAGATCAGCACACGCTCGATCTTGCTCGGGGCGATGTTCCTGATGGCTACGTCGGCGATCGGACCGGGGTTCATCACCCAGACGACGACCTTCACCGTGAAGCTGGGTGCCGCCGCCGCCTTCGCCATCGCCATCTCGATCCTGGTCGACATCGCGCTGCAGCTGAACGTGTGGCGAGTCCTCGGCGTCTCCGGGCACCGCGCCCAGGAACTGGGGAACCTGGTGCTGCCCGGTCTGGGCTGGTTCATGGCGGTGCTGCTGGTGGTCGGCGGCTTCGTCTTCAACGTCGGCAACGTCAGCGGTGCGGGGCTCGGCACGGACGCCATGTTCGGGCTGAGCCCGCGGTGGGGAGGAGCTCTGTCCGCTCTGATCGCGATCGGAGTCTTCCTGTCCAAACGGGCCGGCCTGGCGATGGACCGCGTGGTCATCCTCCTCGGTGCACTGATGATCGGGCTGACGACCTACATCGCCATCACCTCGAAACCGCCGGTGGGCCGGGCACTGCGCAACGTCGTACTGCCCGACCAAGTCGGCTTCCTGGCCATCACCACGCTGATCGGGGGCACGATCGGCGGCTACATCGTCTACGCGGGAGCGCACCGGCTGCTGGACTCGGACGTCACGGGTCCGGCCAACGTGCACAACATCACCGTCGGCTCGATCGTCGGCGTCCTGATCACCGGGGTCATGCGGGTGCTCCTGTTCCTGGCCATCCTCGGGGTGACCGCCGGCGGAGCGGCACTCGATCCGAAGAGCCAGGCCGCCTCGGCATTCGAGCATGCGGCCGGCCAGGTCGGTCTGCACGTCTTCGGCGTCGTGCTGTGGGCGGCGTCGATCACCAGCGTGATCGGTGCCTCCTACACCAGCGTCTCCTTCGTCACCAGCCGCACCGGCACCCGCGAACGCACCCGAACCATTCTGGTCGTGGGGTTCATCGTCGTGACGACGGCGATCTACGTGTCGATCGGCACGGCCCCGGTCACCCTGCTGGTCTTCGCCGGCGCCTTCAACGGACTACTGCTGCCGGTGGGCATCGGTGTGGTGTTGTGGGTCGCGTGGCGCCGCACCGACCTGCTGCACGGCTACCACTACCCGCGCTGGCTGCTCGCGATCGGCGCCCTGGCCTGGTTGCTCACCATCTACCTGGCGGTCAAGTCGGTCGGGCCCGTCATCGACCTGTTCAAGTGAGCACCGATGGAGGACAAGACGTGACCGTCGACCTCAACTCCGACCTCGGCGAGGGCTTCGGCCACTGGACGTTGGGCGACGACGACGCGCTGCTGCAGGTCGTCACCAGCGCCAATGTGGCCTGCGGCTTCCACGCCAGTGATGCCTCGATCATGCGCCGGGTCTGCGAGCAGGCGGTGCGCCACGACGTGGCGATCGGCGCGCAGGTCGGTTACCGCGACCTGCCCGGCTTCGGTCGCCGGTTCATCGACATCGAACCCGAGGCCCTGACCCAGGACGTGATCTACCAGATCGGCGCGCTGGAAGGCTTCGCCCGGGTCGCCGGGTCCCGGGTGCGCTACGTCAAGCCGCACGGCGCGCTGTACAACGCGATCGTGCACCACGAGGAACAGGCCGCGGCGGTGGTGCAGGCGCTGCTCGACTACGACCGCACCCTCCCGGTCCTCGGCCTGCCCGGTTCGGTGTGGCTGCGCCGAGCGCAGGAGGCGGGGTTGACCGTGGTGCACGAGGCGTTCGCCGACCGCGCCTACACCCCGCAGGGCGCACTGGTCTCCCGACGGCTGCCGAACTCGGTGCTGCACGACGGGCAGGAGATCGCCCGGCGTTGCGTGGCCATGGCCACCGGCGCCCCGGTAGCCGACGTCGAGGGCGGGGAGCTGCACCTGGCACCCGGCTCGATCTGCGTGCACGGTGACACCCCGGGCGCCGTGGAGATCGCGCGCTCCGTCCGCGACGCGCTGGCCGCGGCCGGCGTGACGCTGGCCCCGTTCGCCCGGTGATGCGGGTACTGCCCAGTGGCAGCACAGCGCTGCTGGTCGAGCTGGCGGGTCTCGAGGAGGTGCTCGACCTGTACGCCGCGCTATGCGCCGAGCGCCCGGACGGCGTCGTCGACATCGTGCCCGCGGCACGCACCATCCTACTGGTCACCGATCCCGCTGCGACCGATCTGGCCGCGGTCGAGCATGCGGTGCGCCGGACCACGCCCCGCCGCGTGGACCGCGCCGGTGGTGAGCTGGTGGAGGTCCCGGTCAGCTACGACGGCGAGGACCTGCCGGAGGCGGCATCGCTGCTTGGCTGCACTCCGGAGGAGCTGGTGCGACGGCACACCGGCGAGGAGTGGACGGTGGCGTTCTGCGGCTTCGCCCCCGGCTTCGGCTACCTCGCCGGTGCCGGCGGACAATGGGACGTGCCGCGCCGGGACAGCCCGCGGACCACGGTGCCCGCAGGATCGGTGGCCCTCGCCGGGGAGTTTAGCGGGGTGTATCCGCGGGCCTCGCCCGGTGGTTGGCAGCTGATCGGGCGCACCGAGCTGTCCATTTTCGACCTGGACCGTGACCCGCCTGCGTTGCTGCGTCCCGGTACGCCCGTCCGATTCGTCGACGCGAACCGACCATGAGCGCCGCGTCGTTGACGGTGCTCACGACGGGTCCGCTGACCACGGTCCAGGACGCCGGGCGCTTCGGGCAGGCTGCGCTGGGCATCGGCCGCTCCGGCGCATGCGACCGTGCCGCCTACCGGTTGGCGAACCGCCTGGTGGGCAACGACGAAGGGTGCGCCGTCCTGGAGGTCACCTTCGGCGGCTTGGTGGTGCGTGTCGAGGCCGACGTCGTGGTGGTCACCACCGGCGCTCGGTGCGGCGGCGCGGCGCACAACGCACCGATGCTGTTGGCGGCGGGCGAGCAGCTGGCGCTGGGTCCCCCGGTCAGCGGGGTGCGCACCTACCTCGCGGTGCGCGGTGGTATCAACGTCCCGCCGGTGCTCGGCTCCCGATCCACCGACACGCTGGCAGGTCTTGGTCCGGACGTGCTCGAGACCGGTGACCGACTGCCGATCGGGTCCGGCGCAGGCCCGATGCCCGGCGTCGACGTGGCCGCCGTGGCCGAGCCTGCGCTGGGGGAGGTGGACGTGCAGGTTCAGCCGGGACCGCGGCGGGACTGGTTCACCGACGCTGCGTGGAGCACGCTGCTTACCCAGCGGTACACGGTCAGCGACCAAAGCAACCGGGTCGGACTTCGCCTGGACGGCGAGCTGCTGGAACGCGCGGGCAGCGGTGAGCTGCCGAGCGAGGGCATGGTCCGGGGCGCGCTGCAGGTCCCGGCGTCCGGGCTGCCGGTGCTGTTTCTGGCCGATCACCCGGTCACCGGGGGCTACCCCGTGGTGGCCTACGTCGTCGACGCCGACGTCGACCGCTGCGGGCAGCTGCGGGCGGGCCAGCGGCTGCACTTCACGACGCGGCACACGCGTCCCTGAGTCCGTCGAAAGGTGAACGACCATGGAGTGGACCGGAGCGCGATACGCGGACACACCGACGGTGCAGGCGCAGACCCGGATCGCCGCGCCGCCCGAGCGGGTCTGGGCGATCATCACCGAGATCGAGCTCATGCCGTCGATGAGCACGGAGCTGCAGTCGGTGCGCTGGCAGGGCGGAGCATGCGGTCCCGGGCCGGGCAACACGTTCGTCGGCCGGAACAAGAACCCGGCGCTGGGTGAGTGGGAGACGACATCCTTCGTCGTCGAGTGCGACGCACCGCGGGTGTTCGCGTGGGCGGTGTCCGACCCGGAACAACCCTCGGCCCGGTGGCGCTTCACCCTGCAACCGGCAGACGGCGGAACGCAGCTGCAGCAATGGGCGCAGCTCGGGCCGGGGCCCTCGGGGCTGAGCATCGCCATCACGCGGATGCCGGAGAAGGAACAGAAGATCGTCCACGTCCGCCTGCGGGGCTGGGAGACCGCCATGCAGGGCACCCTCGCGGCGATCAAGAAGCTGGCCGAGGCGACCGCCTGATGCGCACCGCGACCACGGTGCAGGCCGTCGGGCCCGGCACCTGACGGGAGACGCTCGACTACGTGCTCGAGGCCGAGCGGCTCGGTCTCGACGTCTGCTGGGTCGCCGAGGCCTGGGGCTCGGACGCGCCGTCGGCGTTGGGTTACCTCGCCGGGCGCACCGAGAACATTTTGCTCGGCTCCGGCATCATCCAGCTCGGCACCCGGACACCGGTGGCGATCGCGCAGGCCGCCCTCACCCTCGCGGAGCTGTCCGACGGCCGCTTCCTGCTCGGCCTCGGCCCGTCCGGCCCGCAGGTGATCGAGGGGCTGCACGGCGTCGCGTTCGCGAAGCCGCTGTCCCGCATGCGGGAGACGGTGGCGATCATTCGGCAGGCCTTTGCCGGGGAGAAGATCTCCTACTCCGGCAACCAGTTCGAGATCCCTCGGCCCGGCGGCGAGGGCAGGCCGATGCGGCTGTCGATGCCGGCGAACCCGGACATCCCGATCTACCTGGCGTCGATGTCACCGAAGCTGTTGGAGCTGACCGGGGAGGTCGCAGACGGCTGGTTGGGTACGAGCTTCGTCCCCGAGGGCTCGGCCGCGTACTTCAGCCACCTCGACGCCGGCCTGACTAAGGCGGGCCGAACCCGTGCGGGCCTCGACGTGTGTCAGGGCGCCGAGGTCGCGTTCGCCAACGATGAAGATGCCGTGCGCGCCATGGTGGCCGGCCGCAAGAAGGAGCTGGCCTTCAGCCTCGGCGGGATGGGTTCGGCGGGCACCAACTTCTACAACAACGCCTACAGCCGCCAGGGCTGGGCCGACGTTGCGGCTGCGGTACGCGAGCGGTGGCAAGCCGGCGACCGGGACGGGGCCGCCAGCCTGGTCACCGACGAGATGGTGCTGGGCACCACGCTGATCGGCACCGAGGGCATGGTGCGTGCGCGGTTGGGCGTCTGGCGCGACGCCGGCGTGGACACGGTGCGGCTCTACCCCGCCGGCGACACCCTCGACGCCCGGTTGACGACGCTGGGACGGGCCTTGGAGCTCGTCCGCGAAGTCGGCTGAGCTCCCGGGTTTGCTTGCGTTTGCCGCGAGAGGTACCGCATGGTCGTTATGGTGCCGCGGTCACGACCGTGCGGTACCTCTCGGCCTCGCCGAGCGCCGCCTGCTCAGGCAGCTCACGGCCTACGCTCCGTCAGATGTACTTCGAGGGCTTTCACGCAGGGCAGACGTTCACCACCCGCGCCCGGACCATCACCGAGGGGGACCTGGTCGCCTTCGCGGGATGGAGCTGGGACACCAACCCCGTGCACACCGATGCCGTGGCAGCATCAGGCAACCGCTTCGGTCAACGCATCGCGCACGGCATGCTCGGAATGTCCGTGACGCTGGGGCTGACGTCGGGCCTCGGGGTGTTCGAGGACAGCTCGGTGGCCCTGCTCGGGGTGGACGACTGGCGGTTCCGAGCCCCGGTTCTGATCGGCGACACGGTGCACTGCCGGATCGAGATCCTCGCCGTCCGTCGCACCAGCAAAGGCGATACCGGCGTGCTCGAGCGACGGTTCACGGTGCTCAACCAGCGCGACGAGGTGGTGCAGGAGGGGCGGATGGACCTCATGGTCGCAACTCGCCCGGCCGACGAGGCCTGACACACTCGGGTGATGGGAGCAACGGACGAGGCGTCGATGACCAGGCTGCTCAGTGCGACCGATTTCCCGGTGCCAGTGGTTGATCGCTACTTCGAGGACTACGTCGCGGGTGCCGTCTATGAGTACGGCTCCGTCACCATGGATGAGGCCGAGATCATCGAGTACGCGACACGGTTCGACCCCCAGCGGATGCACACCGACCTCGAGTACGCGGCCAGTGGACCCTTCCACGGGCTGATCGCCAGCGGGTGGCACACCGCGGGGATCTTCATGCGGCTCTACGTCGACCACTATCTCTCCCACGTGGCGAGCCTGGCGTCGCCGGGGATCGACGAGCTGCGCTGGCCGGCCCCGGTGCGCCCCGGCGATCGCTTGCGGATGCGGGTGACGGTGGCTTCGACTCGAGCCCTGAAGTCCAAACCGGACCGCGGGCTGGTGCACACGGACGGCGAGCTGCTGAACCAGGACGACGTGGTGGTGCTCAGCCTGAAGGCGATGAACTTCCTCAAGCGTCGCGATTGACCTACCGCGGCTAGCACCTCAGCGGCGAAGGTTGACCTCGGTGACCCCGCCGCCGTAGCCGTTCTTCAGGTCGCGGCCCTGCACGGTCACCGAGGTGATCTCCTGCGGAATCTTGACCCCGGTCTGAGTGCGAGTGAACGGCTGCTCGGAGGCGTGGTCGTGGCCGAGGGTCATCTCGCCGAAGACTAGGTCGCCGCCCTGCACACGCCACCCATCGGCATACCGCTCCGGGGAGTCGTACGGCGAGCTCATCGTGACGTTGAAGGTCCAGGTGCCGTCGCCGGTCGAGGACGCGACGGCCTTGACCACATCCGGGTACCTCGCCTGCGCGCTGGACGGGTTTGCGCTCTCCGAAGCGGAGACGGTGGTCGGGCCCGGAGTGGGTGTTGACGACGACCCGGATCCAGAACTGCAGCCGGCCAGAGCGAGTGCGCAGAGGGCGGTAAGCACGGCGGCGGTGCGCGTCAGGTTCACAGAGCCAGCATGCCGGGCCTGAAGATGTGCGGCGACCGGTAGGTGCACGGACCGCAATTAGGTTGCACACAACTAAGCCGTGGGCTACCGTCGCCTTATGGTCGACGATCTCGCGCTGCACCGACAGGTGTGCTTTGCGCTGTACTCGGCCTCGCGCGAGACCACCGCCGCCTACCGCGGCATGCTGGACAACTTGGGCGTCACCTATCCGCAGTACTTGGTGCTCCTCGTGCTGTGGGAGCAGGACGGGCGCGGCGTGCGGGAGATCTGCACGGCGTTGAACCTCGACACCGGCACCGTCTCTCCACTGCTCAAGAGATTGGAAGGCGCTGGACTGATCCACCGTGCCCGGCTTTCCACCGACGAGCGACGGGTGCGGATCGAATTGACCCCTGCGGGGGTCGCGCTCAAGACCCAAGCCGCGGAGATTCCCGCACAGCTGGCCGAGGCCAGCGGGCTGTCTGCTGACGAGCTCACGGACCTGCGGGACGTGCTCACCCGACTCAGCGGCGCATTGCACACCAGCGCGCTGCATCCGACTATTTCGAAGGACGCGAATTCATGAAGGCTCTCTACACCGCCGAAGCGCTCGCCACGGGCGAGGGCCGCAACGGCCATACCCGCAGCACCGACGGGCGGGTCGAGGTGGACCTGGCGGTACCCACCGAGATGGGGGGCTCCGGTGACGGCGCCAACCCGGAGCAGCTTTTCGCCGCGGGCTACGCAGCGTGCTTTCACTCCGCCCTACAGATGGTCGCGCGTCAAGACAAGGCGAACGTCGCCGACTCCGCCGTCGGGGCACAGGTGAGCATCGGCCAGCTCGACGGCGGTGGCTTCGGGCTGGCAGTCACCCTCGAGATCTCCCTACCCCACCTACCGCGCGCGCAGGCCCAGGAGCTGACCGAGAAGGCGCACCAGGTCTGCCCGTACTCCAACGCGACTCGCGGCAACATCGAGGTCACCTTGACCGTGACCGACGACAACGAATAGGAGCAACCATGCCTTCAGTACTCATCGTCATCACCGGTGCCAACCACTGGACTCTCACCGACGGCACGCAGCACCCGACTGGCTTCTGGGCGGAGGAGCTGCTCACCCCGGTGTCCACCTTCCGCAAGGCCGGGATTCAGCTCACCTTCGCCACTCCCGGCGGTGTCCGCCCCACCGTGGATGAGGGCAGCCTGTCGCCCGACACGGTGGGTGGCGCGGAGGAGGCAGAGCGTCAGCGCACCGAGCTCGACAAGCTGTTCGCTGACGAGCTGGCCGCGCCGCTGCGGCTGGAGGACGTCAAGGCCGCCGACTACGACGCCGTGTACATCCCCGGTGGCCACGGACCCATGGAGGACCTCGCGGTGTCGCCCGCGATGGGCGAGCTGCTGGTCGGCATGCTCGACGCCGGCAAGATCGTCTCCTCGGTGTGCCACGGTCCCGCCGCCCTGCTGTCTGCGACCAGGGCAAACGGGGAGTGGGCCTTCGCCGGACGCACTCTGTCCGGTTTCCTCAACGAGGAGGAGCGCCAAGCCGGACTTGCGGACAAGGCACCGTGGTTGCTGGAGGACCGGCTGCGTGCTGCCGGTGCCGAGCTGAAGGTCGGCGACGCCTGGGCGCCGCTGTCCGTGGTCGACGGCACCATCGTCACCGGGCAGAACCCTGCGTCCAGCGGCGAGGTGGCCGAGAAGGTCGTCGCCCAGCTCACCGCCTGAGTAGCGCGGAAGCCAGATCCGCGCGGTTGACCGTTCCCGCGGCAGTAGCCTTCGGCGATGAAGATTCGGGGACTTGCCGCAGCCAGCGCCGTGCTTGTGCTCGCGGCGGGCGTGGTCGCCGCGGTTACCGCGAGCCCGTGGCCGGGAGCGCTGCTGATCCGCTTCGTCTTCGGTCGTGACGCCGCCAAGGTCAAGACCGCGCTCGAACCGCACGCGCCCGACGACGTGCGCAGGATCGGTAACCAACGGTACGGAGCGGGGCCGGACGCGCTCCTCGATGTCTACCTGTCGGCATCGGTCGCCGACGGTGAAGCGCTGCCGACCATCGTGTGGACGCACGGCGGCGCCTGGATCTCCGGCAACAAGAGGGACGCGGCGCCTTACTTCGCGATCCTCGCGGCCGCGGGGTACACGGTGGTCGCGCCGGATTACTCCGTCGGCCCCGGACGGCAGTACCCGACGGCCGTCCTCCAGCTCAACGACGCGCTCCGCTACCTGCACGACAATGCCGAGCGGCTGCACATCGACCGGACCCGAATCGTGCTCGCGGGCGACTCGGCGGGCGCCCAGCTCACCAGTCAGCTCGCAGCCATCGTCACCAACCCGGACTACGCCCGCGCGATGGGCATCACGCCGGCACTGGACGCCACCCAGCTCAAGGGTCTCGTCCTGTGCTGCGTGTCTACAACATGGCCGCGCTGGACCATCTGCGCGGCGTGCTGGGCTGGGGCTTCCACATCGCGACCTGCTCCTACAGCGGCGTCCGCCACTACACGAGTGATCCGGCTCTGAAGTTAATGTCCACAGTGGACTACTTCACCGCAGACTTTCCTGCCGCCTTCATCACGGGAGGTAACGGCGACGGGCTCACCGCGATCCAGCCCGGGTGCCGGTGTTCCTGCTCGACGAGCACCAGGTGGTGCGGCCCGGGGAGATGGGCTCGCTGGCGCAAATCTTGCGGCACACCGAGTCGTTGGGCCTGCAGGCTCAACACGTGCACCTGGGGGAGCAGTTTCGCTGCGGTGGCAGCCAGGAGTACCTGCTGTGGACGCAGAAGCTGCTCGGCCTGGTGGAGGGAGCGCCCGAGCGCTGGCGTGGCGATCCGCAGTTCGCGGTGCAGGTCGCCGAGAGCCCGCAGGAGTTGGAGCATCTGCTGCGGATGCAGATAGAACAGGGCTACTCCGCCCGGATCTCCGCTGGCTACTGCTGGCCCTGGAGCGATCCGCGGCCCGACGGATCGCTGGTGAGCGACGTGCAGGTGGGCGCCTGGGCCCGACCGTGGAACCTCAAGGGCGACCGCGCCATCGGCGACGCGCCGCCGTCGGCGCTGTGGGCGACCAACGACGGCGGCTTCGACCAGGTCGGCTGCGTGTATACCGCTCAGGGGTTCGAGTACGACTGGAGCGGGGTGATCCTGGGGCCGGACCTGGTGTGGCGCGGTGGCCGGTTCACCACGGTGCGTGCGGCCAACCGCGACCCGGACATGCGCAACCAGGTCAAGGTTCCCGAGCCGCAGTTCGACCGGCTGGTGCGCCACGTCTACAAGGTGCTGCTCACCCGCGGCATGGTCGGCACGGTGCTGTACTCGACCGACCCGCAGACGCTGGAGGTGCTGCGCGAGCTGATCCCCGACTGAACACACGAGAACTGAGACAACCGAGCACGGCCCGACGGGCTTCCGCAGCAGGACACGCCCCCACCCGATGTGAACACGGGTAGGAGCACGTCCGTTGACCGTTTGGGTCATCCCGATCGGCGCCGAGTTTCCTGACCATTGGCCCATCGCGCGAGATCACGGCGTGGGACCTCACCCGTCGGGCAGCGATCGAACCGTCCGACGACGTCGTCTTCTGGCTCGGTGGCACCAGTGTTCTCGCCTGGGTCCGCGCGACTTCGCCCGCTACGAGCCTGATTCCTCACGGCCCCATCATTCCCTGGGAAGACCGCGAGACGTCGCGTTACGTCGCCCGGTTCACGTTCGAGATGATCTCCGAGGATCCGGTTGCCGCACCGCCATGGGGGCAGGTGAAAGAGAACATCGAGACGCGGTCAGGGCTGAACACCGGGCCGGTAATGATTGACGGCACGCAGGGCATCCAGTACCTCCGCTCTCTGTTTCGGACGATGCTGAATCGGCTGTGCCGGAAGTCGGCCAGCGACCACGCAGCGTCGAAACGTCCCGCACCGACCTCGCACAATCCCTCGTTGACACCGAGTACGAGCACAGCGATACCGACGACCGGCGACGCGTCGTGAGCGCCGTGGTGCAACGCCGTGGACAGCCGGAGTTTCGCCGCCGTCTCCTTGCGGCCTACGGAGGCGGGTGCGCGGTGACCGGGTCCAGTGCCGTTCCGGTTCTCGAAGCTGCGCATATCGACGCCTACTCGGGCGACCACACACAGCACGTCAGAAACGGAATGTTGCTGCGAAGCGACGTCCACACCCTGTTCGACTTGCACCTCATCACTGCGACGGCGGGGTTCCTGGTCGCGGTGGCACCCGAGCTGCGGGGCACCGAGTACGGGCGCTATCACCAGCAGCGGTTGCGACTACCCAATGACCCGGCGCAGCACGGGGCAGTGCCATGAGCGGCTGGTCGTGTCGCTCTTTCAAGCCGTGCTGCAACATTGGCCCGTCGATCTCGCTCAGGAGGTCGGTGCGGATCTCAACGACCTTGTCCGGTCGGATGCCGAGGATGCCCGAGTCGTAGGCGGCGTGGTGGATCTTGCACAGTGCGAGGCCGTTCCGCACGACCGGGATACCTGCTTCCTCCGAGTCCGCCACGATATGTGCGGCGTCGAGCAACTCGCCGTGACGCAGGGCGCATACCGCGCATCGCGTCTCGTAGGCGCGCATCACGGTCGCGCGAAAGACGGGCTGATGCAATCGCCGCTTGGTCTCCGCGATGATGTAGCGGCGAAGTTGTGCTTCGACCGGAGTGTCCGGCCGGGCCAGATCGCGCCCGACCTCGGTGGCAACGGCGAACTGGTGCTGCTCAGATTCCTCGGAAAAGATAAAGACGGGGAACACTGGTTGGTACTGGGCGACGCCCACCCCGAAGAACCAAATCATCGGGGCTCTTTGCTCCATGGCGGCGCGCAGTGCGCGATTTTCCGCGTGATCGGGGTCGTCGCCACGCCACTTGTAGCGGAGGAAGCCGTCTGCGCCCATGACGTCCTCGTAGGGACGCGCCGCACCCTCCGGACGGTAGACGGTGCGGATCGACAACGCCGCTGAGAGTTGTCGCGGCTTACGTATTCCCCGCTGTGCGTCCATAAGTCGGAAGGCTTCGCCGTCAAAAATGAAGTCGTGTAGCTCGTCAGTGGACAGCGAGCGCAGACCGTCATCAAGGTCGGCTGACATGCTGCCTATCCAATCAGCTTGGGGTGTCACGCACGGCCGTCGAGTGCGGCAAGATGGAAGTCAGACTCGGCCGAAAGGAGCGCACGATGACGATGCTCGAAGAAGAGACCGGCGTTCTCGACCGATTCCGCACCCCGCTCTACACCGTCAGGGAAGCCGCGCGCTACCTCGACGTGCCGGAACGTACGTTCGCTACCTGGGCGCATGGCTATCGCCACCAGTCCACCCGGCGCCGCATGGTTGTCGGTTTACCTGTGTTGACGGTGCTGCCCAAGACCGGTAGGCGCGGCCCGGTCATCCCCTTCATCGGCCTTGCCGAGGGACTCGTGCTCACCGCCATGCGGCGCAGCGGCGTCCCCCTACAACGAATCCGTCCCGCCCTCGCCGCGCTGGACGAACAGTTCGGACTGGAGCACGCGCTCGCGAGCGAGCGACTGTATACCGACGGGGGCCGAAATCCTGTTCGACTACGCCGAGACCGGCGCCGACCCCGGTGCGGCCCGGGCCGCACGCGAGCTTGTCGTCGTACGCAACGGCCAGCGGGTATTTAACGAGATCATCGAGTCGTACTTGCGTCGAGTCGTCTTCGGTGACGACGGATACGCCCGGCTGATGCGGCTACCGGCGTACGAGGTGGCCGAGGTGGTCGTCGATCCCAACCGCGGATTTGGCCAGCCGACTTCGTTCACGGTGGAGCTCGAGTCGAGGACGCCATCGGGATGTTCCGCGCTGGCGAACCGCTCGACGCGGTTGCCGAGGAGTACGGGGTGACACGCGAGCAGCTGGAGGACGCCGTGCGCATCGCCGTGCCTCCTGCCGCCTGAGGTGAGGATAGGGCACCCTGCGGGACTGCCTGTTCTGTTTCTTGACCGCAGTCTCGGGCGGCGCCAGGTTCCTGACCTCCTCAGAGCGTCCGGAATTCGGCTGCACACTCTCGCGGAGGTCTACGGAATTCCCGCTGACGAGCAAGTATCGGACGTCGACTGGCTGGGCCACGCTGGTGATCGGGGCTGGCCTGTGCTCATGAAGCACGACCGCATCCGCTACCGGCCTGCCGAACGCGCAGCCGTCATCGCTTACGGTGTCCAGGCGTTCTGCCTCAGCAGCGGAAACTTGCGTGCGTCTGCGATGGCGCACCAGTTTCTTGCTGTCCTTGATGACCTTGCCGCAGCTTGCCAACAACCGGGCCCGTTCCTGTACACCGTTTCTCGAACCGGCCTACGACGGACTGATCTCACCGCTTGATTCACCCCGCGCCATCGGTCAGCGGCGAAAGGCGGAGTGAACAATGATCATGTGCCTGGCCGACACCGATAGTCAGAGTCCACACCCACGAAGCGTGCAATGAGTGACCCTTAAGCAGCAGATCGTCGACCAGCTCACCGAGATCGCCTGGATCCTGGACCACAAAGAGTGGGACCGCCTCGGCGAGGTGTTCACCGAGGACGCCGAAGGCTACGGCCAACAAGGTCTGCCGGCGATCACCGCCAAGACCATCCGCTACGTCGGCCGCTGCGGGCCCACCCCGCACCTGACCGGCAACCATCGCGTTCGCCTCGACGGCGACTGGGCCACCTCCACCAGCTACATCCGGGCCATTCACTTCTCCGCGCCCGGCCGCCCGGTGCAGCACTGGGACTTCGTCGGGATCTACGACGACATGTGGTTGCGCACCGACGCCGGCTGGCGGATCACTCGCCGCCGGTGTCGGCCCCTGGGCACAGTCGGCGACCTCGTCCTACCGGTGGAAGACGCGACCTGAGGACGCCGGACTAGCGCGTCGCCCGTGCCCTGCATTCCCTTGCCGGTTCGGGGCGTCGGGATGGTCACCAGTCTGTGCGGAGGATCGGGCCGATGTCGAAGTCGTCATCGTCGCTACGAACCCCTTCCGGGGCCGCTGGGTCGGGCTGCTGCCCGAGCTCGGCAGCTGATGCTCACTGACGCGGGCCAGCTCCTCCTTCTCCTCCTCCGACATCGCGTCCCAGCGGTCGGCAAAGGCGTGCACCTGAGCATCCATGACCCGTGTGTAGGGCGGGGTCGGTGTACGCCTCCCGGAGGCTGCGCTTACCGGACAGCACGTCGTCGATCAGGCGGGAAAATGCCGGCTCGTCGCTGCGTTTGGCCAGCAGCCGCAACGAGTCCTTAAGGTGCCGAGACAGACCGACGTCACCGCCGGCAATGTCGAGCGTGGAGTCAGGCGGGGTGGACATCGTCAGACTCCCGGATGGTCGTAGGAGGCGGTCGGCAGAGCATGCACGTTGAGGTCTTCGATACCACCGAGGTACCCGGCCATGACGCCGACGAGACCCTGGGCCGCATTCCAGGCTGTTGTATGGGCTTCGAGCACTTTGCCCCAGACGCCGATCGCTTTAGCCAGGGTGAGTGCGAATGCGGCGCCACCGACCACCGATCCGATGATTGACCAGCTCGAGCCGCGGCGGCTGCCGCCTCTGCCGCCATCGCGATGGGCAGATCCATAAGGTCCTGCCATAGCGCCCGAATGACGTTGTCGACGTTGGTCACCGCGGGCCAGCCGCACAATGTGACGCGGTCAGGGCTGAACACCGGAAATGGTTGGCAGGACCTACCTGCTGACCTCGGGTTCCTGCCGGAGATAAACCTGCCCGCACTACCTGCGAGGCCGACCGCCGGGCCGCCTACCTCGACTTTGTCACCCCGGGGGCGCTGCCGAACGGTTACGCCGCCGACGACGGGTGCGCCCTGCTGTGGCGCGGCGGCCGCCGGAGAAGGGGGTGAGCGAACGGCCCGTCGGACAGGCGTTTCGCGAGACGCGTCACGAGGGCAGAACCGCGGAGACCCCGCTGGCCGTGCGCTTCCTGGGGGTGAACGCTCAGGTGGAGGGCGGGACGAGCGGCCCACCGAACCGCACCGGCACCCCGTCGGTGACCAGCACGCTCTCGGGCGGCCCCGACGGCTGGGGCAGGCCCGTGGCGGCGACGAGCTCGTCGTTCAGCTCAAGCACCCGCGCCTCGCGCAGCGTCCACGCGCGGTGTGCGTTGGGCAGGTAACGCGTCTGCCCGGTCAGCGTCCGAGTGTGCAAGCCCCAACGGGCGGTGAGAAAGATATCCCGGTCGCTCGGTTGCCCAAGCTCTTCGCCGACCTGCACGGTAAACCGGCTGCGCGCGCCCCGCGGGGCAGGCCACCGTCGGCGGGCGGTGTAGGTGAGCTGCTCGCCTGCGCGCAGCGGTTCGGTGCCGGCGGCGGCCGCCCCGTTTCGCTGCATCGACATCTTCGACCAGGTGTAGGGGATGCGGGGCCACTGCCGGGACACCAGCACCGGCAGCAGACGGGCCGCTTCCAAGCTGAGAAAGACGACACCGCGCCGTCCGAGCGAGTCCACCGAGTACAGCCGGACGTTGGTCTCCAGGAACGAGCCGAAGTACGGCACCCGGCCGAGCGGGCCGAACCCCAGGCCCACCATCCGGAAGCCGATCAGCCCAATCCAACTGGTTTCATCGAACACGTCCGGGCGCACCCCGGGCGGCATGAACGGCTCGAGCGCGGCCGGGTCGGCGCGCCAATGTAGGAACGTCAGGTCGCGCCACCACTGCGTCAGCAAGGTGTGGCGCAGCGGGCGCGGTGTGGTCGCGGTGATCGGTTCGGACACCATATCCGACCAGCATGGCGCCGGCCGGGCGCCGGCGCCACCGCGGGGAAGCCCCGTCTCGCCACCCCCCGGTCGCTTGCAACACCGATGCGGGTGCGTTCACCAGGTTATTTCGGTCCTCGACGACCTGGCCGCAGCGTGCAGACTACCGGGCCCGTTCCTGTACACCGTTTTCTCGAACTGGCCTACGACGGACTGACCTCACCGCTTGATTCACCCCGCGCCATCGGTCAGCGGCCACGGGCGGCGCCGACGAGCAAGTGACCGACGTCGCGAACTGGATTGTTCGAACCCGTCACGTAGATGTCGAAGTGCCCGGCCGGCAGCAGCTGGAGTCGCTTCGGCTCGCTTGTACTCGCTGTGCGCCGACTGGTCTTCGGCGACCACGGGCACCATCGCGGGTGTTTCGCTGTTGAAGCGAGCCAGCCGGTCAGCGGTAAACTGCGCGCGAAACCCCGCCAGCAGATCGGCGCGGATCAGTCGCTGGATGTTCTGGTATCCGCTGACCATCAGGCCTTGGCTGACCACGGCATCACCCGACGATCGATGGCGGCCCACCACCAGCACGTGTCCGGCGGAGTAGCCGTGGGCCATGACGACGGTGGGGCGCGGACCGTCGCTGTTCTCCGGCGTGAACGGCCACCCCCGCAGGGTGGTTCCGTCGGCGCTCAACTCGACGTCGCGTTGGGCCAACGCCGGTGCTCCTGGGTTGGCGGTGCCGTTCCTCCTGCGGCGGGTCAACAATGTTCATGCGCCTGGCCGACACCGACAGCCAGAGCGCACACCCACCGACGGGGGCCCGCATGAATGACCCCCAGCAGCAGATCGTCGACCAGCTCACCGAGATCGCCTGGATCCTGGACCACAAAGAGTGGGACCTCCTCGGCGAGATTTTCACCGAGGACGCCGAAGGCTACGGCCAACAAGGTCTGGCGGCGATCACCGCCAACACCATCCGCTACCTCGGCCGCTGTGGGCCCACCCAGCACCTGACCGGCAACCATCGCATTCGACTCGACGGCGACCGGGCCACCTCCACCAGCTACATCCGGGCCATCCACTTCTCCGCGCCCGGCCGCCCGGTGCAGCACTAGGACTCGTCGGGATCTACGACGACACGTGGTTGCGCACCGCTGCAGGTTGGCGGATCACTCGCCGCCGGTGTCGGCTCCTGGGCACCGTCGGCGACCTCGTCCTACCGGTGGAAGACGACGGGTGAGGCCGCCCTCGACGTCGCGGCAAGACCGGCAAGCACCACGACGGGTCGCTGTCGCCGTTGGCCCATAGGTAGAGGTGGATCCAGCCCAACGCAGCGGCGATACCGGGCCCGACCACCCTCTAGGTGAGGAGCACCGCGGGCAGCGATCGGCGTCGCGTGGCCTCAGTAACCACCGCTGCCACCTCCGCTGGGGGTCGCCTGCGCCGCGGGTGTGGCAGCACCGACGGTGATGTGAGTGTCCATGCCCATCGCCCGCCAGCTGACCGCGCTCAGCGACGATCTGCTGGGCTGGTGCCGGGCCGCGAGCCGCCGATCGGCTTCGAGAGCCGGATGATGAGCAGGCTCGGCTTTGCGTTGGGCGCGTTCAACAACTCGGGCAGCCCGACGCCTCGCGTCCTGCGCTCGACGTTCACCGCGGGGGATCGGCAGGTGGGCACCATCTACACCGCCACGAGCACGCCGTCGTGGGTCTACATGACGATCGACACTGACCACGGCACGGGCACGGTGACCTGGCAGCTGCAGCAGCGCGACGGGCACATCGTCACCCTGGGGACCTTCAGCGTGACGGGCGGCTACGGCTACTGGGGTGCACCCTCGCCGGTGGACGCGGCCACGGTCGCCTTCGCCCGGGTGGTGGCCGGCGTTGCCACTGTCGTCGCTATCGCGCAGTTCCCGTCGTAGGTGCTTGCAGTTCAGCATCTGCAGCAGCAGAATGATGCTATGGCCAAGGCGATCACCATCCGTGATGTGCCCGACGACGCTGCCGATGAGCTGGCTGCCCGGGCGGCACTGACCGGCCGCTCACTGCAGGAGTACTTGCGCGCGCAGCTGGTCGAGCTCGCGGCCGCGCCGGACGCTGCGGCGTGGCTGGCCAGGGTTCGCAGCCGCAAGGCCACGACCGGCGGCGTGATCAGCGTCGAGAAGATTCTCGCCCACCGCGATGCCGACCGCGCGTGACGATCGTCGTCGACTCGTCGGTAGTAGTCGCCGCGCTGATCGACACCGGCCTGACGGGGCAGTGGGCAGAATCGGTGCTCGTCTCCGATGCGCTGGCCGCCCCGCATCTCATGCTGGTTGAGGTCGCGAACATCTTGCGTCGTTCGACCGTGGCGGGTGAGGTGTCCAGCGATGTCGCCTCCCTTGCGCACGCCGAGCTGGTCGCGCGGCGGATCGAGCTGTTCCCGTATGCGCCGTTGGCGTCTCGCGTCTGGGAGCTGCGCTCGAACGTCACCGCCTACGACGGGTGGTACGTGGCGCTGGCCGAGGCCCTGTCGGCACCGCTGATCACCCTCGACCACAAACTGACCCGTGCGCCAGGACTACGCTGCGAGTTCACCGTGCCGCCCCCGTCGTGAGCAGCCCTTCGCCAGCCCGCCTACCCTTTGCCGACGTGCCCGAGTTGAGTCAGCGTCGCCGCCTGCTGGTGCTGGCCATCTGTTGTCTGAGCCTGCTGATCGTCGGCATGGACAACACCATCGTCAACGTGGCGCTGCCGTCGATCAGCACCGACCTGCACGCGTCACTGTCTGGTCTACAGTGGACGATCGACGCCTACATCCTGGTGCTCGCCAGCCTGCTGATGCTGTCCGGCTCCACGGCCGATCGGCTCGGGCGGCGGCGCACCTTCCAGGTCGGGCTGCTGATCTTCACGCTGGGCTCGCTGCTGTGCAGCATCGCGCCCAGCCTCGGGTGGCTGATCGCCTTCCGCATGGTCCAGGCGGTCGGCGGCTCGATGCTCAACCCCGTCGCGATGTCCATCATCACCAACGTCTTCACCGAACCACGCGAACGGGCCAGGGCGATCGGGGTGTGGGGCGGGGTCGTGGGGCTCAGCCTGGGCCTCGGCCCGGTGCTTGGCGGCGTGCTGATCGACACGGTCCGGTGGCGGTCCATCTTCTGGATCAACATCCCGATCGGGTTGACGGCCCTGGTCCTCGCGGCGCGCTTCGTACCCGAGTCGAGGGCGCCGCGAGCACGTCGAATAGACGCGTGCGGTCAGCTGCTGGTGATCGTGCTGCTGGCCAGCCTGACCTACGCGATCATCGATGCCCCGCGGGCCGGCTGGGCGTCACCGACGACCGTGGGTCTGCTGGTACTGGCGCTCGGCGCGCTTGGCGGACTGTTGATTTACGAGCCGCGGCGCACCGATCCGCTGATCGAGCTGCGCTTCTTCCGCAGCATCCCCTTCTCCGGAGCCACCCTGATCGCGATCGCCTCGTTCGGTGCGTTCGCCGGCTTCTTGTTCCTCAACACCCTGTACTTGCAGGATGTGCGCGGCTTCTCTGCGCTCCGCGCCGGCCTGTGCACTTTGCCGCTGGCGGTGACGACGCTGGTCTTCGCGCCGCTGTCGGGTCGTCTGGTCGGGGCGCGCGGTCCGCGCATTCCGCTGCTCACCGCGGGCGTGGCGATGTGTGCGGGAGCGCTGATGCTGGTGGAGCTTCGCGCGGACACCGCGCTGGTGTGGGTGCTGGCCAGCTACGCCGTGTTCGGCTTCGGGTTCGCCATGGTCAACGCGCCGATCACCAACACCGCCATGGCCGGGATGCCGCGTGAGCAGGCGGGGGTGGCCGCGGCCGTGGCGTCGACCAGCCGGCAGATCGGGACTGCGCTCGGTGTGAGCTTCCCCTCGAATCGTGGAGGCTTCTTCATTATGGTTGGGTCTGCTGGTGGTGGGCAAGCGTTCGATTCGTGGCGGTGGTTTCGGTCTCGATGAGCTCCGCGATGATGATCACCTCCT